>Ga0255047_10000825_pt1 | contig 24799 bp, 46 predicted proteins | sample JV7_2_1_MG_FD_183640 | JGI IMG/M metagenome (GOLD analysis project Ga0255047, IMG submission 183640) | Seawater microbial communities from Jervis Inlet, British Columbia, Canada - JV7_2_1 | ecosystem: Environmental > Aquatic > Marine > Inlet | place: Canada: British Columbia | collected 2016-10-06 | reverse complement strand
TGAATTAGAAAATAAAATCAAAAAATTAAGTTAAAGGTCTGTGGCGCAGTCAGGTAGCGCGACGGGCTTTTAACCCGTTGGTCGCGGGTTCAAATCCTGCCAGACCTACCAACTCAAATACAATCGAAGGGGTTGTATATTGGGATAGAGTTTGCCAAATAAAAAGAATAAACAGGTTAGACGGGAGAATACGGTAAAATACAACATTTCTTTGGTGAGATAATTATATCTTTTTGTTGTGGTCATTTAACTCCCCGTTCCATTGCAGCCGTATGCATAATTGGTGTTTCTAATCTGTTTCGGTTAATTTTCTTCTCTATTCTCTAAATTAAGAGGAATAAATATGATAAAAATATGTGTAATATGTAGAAAGAAATATGAGGGTTATGGAAATAATGCTTCACCAGTCGCAATAGGAAGATGTTGTGATACTTGTAATTCAACAAAAGTTGTGCCGTATAGACTTCAAAGGAGTTTTGGCATATGAAGAATAAAACACTGTGTAGATGGTGCGGAGTGAAAGTTCATTGGGGCCATGACAGAACAAGAAAATGCGGGGCTTGCAAATGAAATGTAAGAAATGCATTAGGGGAGTAATAATGAAACAAATTAGTATTGGGGAATTTACTCCAATAGAATGTGATTGTTCTGTAGCCCATTGGTTTAAGGGGATTAAAAATGAAAGATAAAATATGTGAAACTTGTGATACATTTTTCAAATACCTCCCTCAGAAAAAATTCTGCGCCGAATGTGCTCGTAAGGGGACTAATGCTAGTAGGGCGGCGAGTGACAGAAGGTATTACGAGAAGAATAAAGAAAAGGTATTAGCGCAAAACCGCAAATATCGCCAAGAGAATCCTGAGAAGCAAAAAGCGTATGCACGCAAGTATCGTGAAAAGAATCGTGAGATGTTAAGGGCGAAAATCCGCAAGTATCGCAAAGAGAATCGTGAGAAGTTAAATGCGTATCAACGCAAACGATATCACGCAAAGAAAAAACTAGAGAGGGATAAAAATGAGTAGAGAGACAATTAAGAAATTCGAAGAAATAAAATTCCACTTTAATAGAATGGTGGAAGCATATGAAGAATTACCGACATTAGCAAGTAATGTTCAACGGGTAGTTTTAGAAGATGCAATGACTGCAATAGCCGCAGTATTTGAAGGAATTAATCAACAGATATTAGATGTTATTGAAATTATAGATATAGAGGTGAAAGAAGAATGATGAGTAAAGAATATTATGAATTGAAGACAGACAGTGGCCTAACAACAATTAGGTTAAGTGATATATCAGCAGTAACCACAGAAGGTTCTGGTGGTATATTAACAAAAGAAACTTTTAAGATTGCTATACATTTAGTTAGTGGAACTATATTCACTGGAACAATGACTAAAGAAAATAAAGAATCTTTTATGAAGAAATGGACAGAAGCGTGGAAATATGCAGTATGATATAGGAATAATCCCTGCAATAGTATTACTAGGAATGATTATTGAATATAAACTAGGAATATTATTTAGAATAATGTTAACTTTTAAAGTTCATAAGATGTTAAGAGAATCAGGTGAATTTACATTTAATGTAAAGGAAAGGTTTGAATTTCAAGGTGAACCCCCTGAATCTGAAGAACCAGATGCTTTAGATTTAAGTAAAGAAAATAGAGTAATAATAGATAATTGGGATAGAGGCGGTGCTCATAAATGAAAAGTATTTTAGATATAAATAATGATGGTAAAATAGACCATAAAGATTTTAAACATATGCTTATGAGATATGAATGGATTGTGGTAACTGGGTTAGCACTAACCATTATACCATTAGGTAATGTATTAGGTTATACTGATATTGATTCTGATTTCTTTTGGACTTTGGCCGGACTGTGTTTAACAGTTGAAGGAGTAATCGAATTGTATTACGAGCAGAAATATTGGGATAAGCAAAAGCAGGAGGAAGAATAGTATGAACTATAAATTAGGAGAACGGGATAGTATATACAAGTGGAAATTACTTCATATTGATGATGATGAGAGTGAGGCTAAATACTTCAAGACGAAAAAAGATGCTGTTTGGCATTTGCTCACTTCAACGGGCTTCATGTTAGATAATACACAAGATGATAATTATTATGATATTGAGCAACAATTGGCAGAATGGCGTAAAAACCGGAGGAAAAGGAATGACCAATAGACCATATGGTAAATGTAAAAATCCTATTACTCATGGTAGAGTTAATGGTGAAGGTTACTGTAGACTCTGTAAAAAGGAGGAAGAAGAATGAGTAATATAATATGTAAAACCTGTTTAGAAAGAACAGAAACAACTCGCTCAAAGCGAGGTAATATAATCTGCACAAAATGTAATGGAATAGTGATGTAAATGATGGAACTACCGAAGAAAGAAATTGAATTAAGAATAGTTAGAGATGAAGAATTACCGCCAATTGTAATCACAATGGATGAGAATGATGAGATTAAGGTTATGATAAATGAAATGCATAAGACTTGGTTAGCAATTCATAGGAAAACAATTGGGGGATTATCTCCTGTAATCTATGAGAAGATAGATGAAATTTTATTGGCTACCTTAAAAGAAGCAAGAGCATTTGAGAGGCTGGAATAATGGATGAAGAATGGAAAAGAGAATTGGGAAATGGTAGATGGGATAAAATTCTAAAAAGAAAAATGACAGAATTATCTGTATCAGACGATTACAATGAGGCTAAACATGAATGGGTAGCAACGGGTAATGTTTGGTGGAGAGGTTGTGGTGAAGCAAGGCCTCATTGGGCTATGGAACACCCCGACCAATGCTTATGCTCACATAACATTGTATATCATTTTGAAATTCATAATACTGAAAATCATATTAGAGAGTGTGTTGGTTCAGACCACATCAATTCTTATTTGATTATTAGGGCTATTGAAGAAGAGCAGAATATTTCTAGAGATGCAATTACTGAAGAGATGATTGAAGAGTGGGTTAAGGTTAATGTTTCCACTATGAAGAAGAACGCTTGGTGGAATAATAACGGCGAGCGTTTTGAGTCAATGTTCAATGAAGTTAAAGATTTAGATTTAAGAGTTAATGTTAGGCCAAAGGGGAATTATTATGACTCTAAAGTTAAAAAATATGTTGCTAAAACTGTAATTAGAAAAACTAGTTCTGGTCAATATGGGAGTGCATTATATAAAATGGGTTCAATTGTTTGGAGATGGAATCATCCTGATAACCCTAAAGCGCAAATTCACGCAAGAGGTTATCCTACTGAGAAACTAATGAATGATTTAAGTTTATTCTTTGCACTTCTTCAACAGCATAAAGACAAAACCGAAGCAGAAGATAAGGAATATCAAGATAGGGTTATTGAGGTTCAAGAGCAGGTTGCTTTACTTAAAGAGCAAAATATGGCTAATCAAAGAAGAATAGCCGAGAACCGTGTATTGGCTGAAGAAATGAGGACTAATACGGAAGATGCTGAATTTGCAGAGAATTGTAAAATGTATGGCTTATTACCTTTTAGTGAGGAAAGTGCCACTAATGATTGGGAACGAAAGTTCTTAAGGTCGGTTCGCAATTGGGTTCTTAGCGGCAAAGAGCCTACTGCGGCTCAAGTCGCTACCCTTGAGAAGATTATTAATAGTGAAAGAGATTTTGTTAGTGCGACAGATAAACAATGTGCATTCTTATTAAAGTTAGGATTTGATGGTGATATATCAAAACTATCTAAACGACAAGCATCAAATGAAATTGATAATTTATTAAAAGAAAGGGAGGATTAATATGAGCAAATTAGGAAACTTAGCAAGATTCGCAGTAGGCGTAGTTGTTATATCAACACTATGGCCTATTGGATTATTCGGAGATGAGTAAAATGAGTAAAACAAAAAAGAAAACAGAAGAAAAAGACGCAGAACCTAAACTAACTAAGGATGAATTATCAGAATTAGTGATGAAGTTGAACGGGCAGGTAATGAATGCCCAAACTATAATCAATGATTTAGTTAGTCAAGTAAATGCACATAAAGCATTGTGTGCTCATTATGAGAAAACAATGAATGTGCTAACAGGGCGTTTACTTGGATTAGAACAAGAATTACAACAGAAAAATGAGGTGCAATAATATGAAACTAAAAATATTAAATGAAACAGGACATACTGAATTAGTAGTAACACAGAAAGAAGTCATTGACCAGATTAATGAACACCCTACACATTGGGTATTCATAGATGGTGAAATGGTTTCTCGTCAAGAAATCACACAGGTTTCTTGGGATGATGTAGAAGTAGTTACGCTAACTCAGGCTATTGTCGGTGGACAATAAACAAATTAAATTGAAAGGTTGGGGGGCATAGCCCTATGTTCCCCCTCCTTTCTTTTTTTTGGGGGAATAGCATTGCTATTAGACAATAATAATTTTATACCAATCAACACAATAGAAGTAGTTTTAAATGCGTTTGGTTGGTCACATTCAGAATCCAAAAACTATACTACTAATGAACAATTAGTAACAATAGTTAAACCAGACTTTTATCCTAATGGTCATGTATTGGCCGTTAGTAAAAAGGCAGTCATTGTCTGCGATGGTGAAAGTCAGTTTGAATATCAAGGTAAAGAATATAATGATGTTCAAGAAATAATCGGAGAATACGGAATAAAAATAATAGAAACATTCCCAGAATGGAATTTCACCATTGAAAAGGAATGGACAATAATGAGGAATGGACAATATATCCATTCATTTAGTTCTTTAAAAGAACTAAGACATAGAAAGAAATTAAGGTGTTAAACAATGGAGAAAGGAATCAAGGCATTAGGAGATTTAGTAAAATTTACTAAATATTCTAAGTGGATAGAAGAAGAAAAGAGAAGAGAAACATGGGAAGAAATGTGCCATAGAAACATGGAAATGCATTTAAAGAAATTTAAATATGTAGATGAAACTGATGTATTAGAATCGGATATTACATTTGCTGATGAAATTAGAGAAGTGTATGAGAAGTTTGTTATACCAATGAAGATATTACCTTCAATGCGTTCAATGCAATTCGCAGGTAAGCCAATAGAATTATCACCTAATCGGTTGTATAATTGTGCTTACTTGCCTCTTGATTCTATTGATGCTTTTTCCGAATCAATGTTCTTATCGTTAGGTGGAACAGGTGTAGGCTTTTCCGTTCAAAAGCATCATATTAATAATTTACCAGAGATACTAAAACCAAAGACCAATAAATATAGAAGGATTTTAATTAACGATTCTATCGAAGGATGGGCAGATGCGGTTAAAGTATTGTTCGAGTCATATACAGGTAAAAGAACATCAACTCCAAGATTTGATTATGGTGATATTAGGCCAAAAGGTTCTAGATTAAAGACTAGTGGTGGTAAAGCACCCGGCCCTGCACCATTAAGGGAGTGTTTAGTTAAAATAGAGAATATGCTTCTAGAAAAGGAAGATGGAGTTCAACTATCTCCATTAGAGTGTCATGATATGATGTGTCATATTGGTGATGCTGTTATATCTGGAGGAATTAGAAGGTCTGCAATGATTTCTTTATTTAGTGTAGATGATATGGAAATGATTACTGCTAAGTCTGGGACTTGGTATGAACAAGCACCCTATAGAGCGAGAGCAAATAACTCAGCATTAATTTTAAGACATAGAATAACAAAATCATTTTTCAAAGACCTGTGGGATAGAATAAAAATAGGTGGTCAAGGAGAACCCGGAATTTACTTATCTAATGACAAGGAATGGGGAACGAACCCCTGCTGCGAGATAGCATTACGGGCTTTTCAGTTCTGTAATCTTTGCGAAGTAAATGTTTCCGACATTATTTCTCAAGAGGATTTTGAAAAGAGAGTAAAAGCAGCAAGTTTCTTAGGAACATTGCAAGCCGCCTACACAGATTTTCATTATTTGCGTGAGATTTGGTCAAAAACTACTGAGAAAGAAGCACTAATTGGTGTATCAATGACTGGTATTGCGAGTAATAAAGTAATGATGATGGACATTGAACACGCCGCAGGGAAAGTAAAGATGGAAAATACTAGAGTTGCTAAAATAATTGGAATAAATGAGGCTGCTAGAACAACTTGTATTAAACCATCAGGAACAACAAGCCTTGTTTTCGGAACATCATCTGGTATTCATGCGTGGTGGTCTAAGTATTACATTCGCAGAGTAAGAATTTCCAAACTAGAACCTGTGTATAAATTTCTAATAAAAAATGCCCCAGAATTTATTGAAGATGATTATACTAATATTAATGATGCAGTTCTTTCTATTCCTGTTAAATCCCCAGACGGAGAAGGGGAATTTAAACCAATAACAAGAAACGAATCTGCTCTATCTCTTCTAAATAGAGTTAAGAGATTTTCTATTCGTTGGGTTCAGCGAGGACACAGAAGGGGAACAAACACACATAATGTATCTGCTACAATTAATATTCGTGATGATGAATGGGATGGAGTGGGAGAGTGGATGTGGATGAATCGGCATTATTACAATGGATTAGCAGTATTACCCTTTGCCGGAGGCTCATATACTCAAGCACCCCATGAAGCAATTGATAAGGAACGATATTTAGATATGGAAACTAGATTTCCTAATTTAGATTTCACCTCAATTACCGAAGATGATGATTTTACAGACTTTACAGGTGAGGTTGCTTGTGCAGGTGGAATTTGTGAGATATAAAAAATACACAAAGGCGACTTTATTAAAAGTCGAATCAGGTGTTTATGATTCCTTTGATAATATCAAAGTGAAGGCTTCTGTTAATAAAAGATATGAATTGCTTAAGGGAGATAAAATGTCAAATGCTGTTTTTACTCACTTTTTGGTGAGAAGTTTCATGACAATAAATAAGTTGTCAAAAGATAGTGCATTTAATTATTTAGATGATTTAATAAAATTCGAAGTATACAAAGAAACCAATAAAATAGGTGATAAATATGAAAATAAAAATAAAGATATCATCTCCAGATGATAGTTCAGATGAATACGAAACAAGTTTCTTATTCCGAACAAATGTTCCCACGAAGCGGAATCACAGGGGCAATCGGAGATTAAACCACTTTGGCGAAGTTGTTGTGCGAGTCAGCACACAAATGACGAGTGCAACCACAATTGACCCAGTTATCCACTCTTTACAGGGAGTTATTGAGTCTCAAATTCTTGTAAAAAGAACAAGTAGGGGCCGTTATAGATACCATAGCGAAACACATAAACCAAATAACATAAGTGTATTTACTTGGAAATTTAAAGATGGTAATTTTACAATAGTTTATCAAAAGTCTAAGTCTCAGTTTTTTATTAATGGAATTACATTAAATAAAGCGGACATAATGACAATTATATCAAAATTAATATATAGAACTTGCTTTACTAGAAATAGCACCGATTTGTATAAATACTTAAATCAACTAATTGTTGTTCCTCCCAATGTAATGTATTGCATAGAAAACAGAACGCCCTATTCTTTTTGGGACGTTCGCCCAGACCAAATGCAAACTAATGCTGTAAGGGGTAAGAAGTATTCTGTCACATTAAACACACAAATTATTTCAGAAACAGAATGTGCATTAGAAATTTCTGAAAACATATGGGCTACAATTAAAATTAAGGATTTAAATCAGTTTATTAATTATCATAAGTTTGATAAACAGCGTTCAAAGAAATGGGCCTTAATGCCTGAAAACTTGTGGTGTGCTTTATTTGGAAGTATGCCTTCATATTCTCAAATGAATCTAATGTATTCTTTCCTTCAACAAAATAGAACTCAAGATAGAATCGAAGAAAGGGCGCAACGGTTGCTTGTAGATTTAACTAACGAACACTCTAATAAAATCTTTAAATTTGAAAATAAATCTGCTAATAGGGAAATGATTTCTAATTGTTTATTTATCAAAGGTGTTTTATGTGATTGGGTATTAATTCCAAATCACAGCAGAACTATGCATCAAAAAGTAAACGCATATAAGGTAGAAGAAGTATGTAACACAATGCATGAATTTGACCTCAACTATAAAAAATATACTCCATTGTCTATTGTTAATCCAAGAGGGCCGAGTCCTATTATGGCTTTATCTGGCCCTGTATGTATAGATACTTTACACGGTAATTCAAGTGAAGGCGACCAAATGGCGTCAAGAGCGTTAGCGTTAATGAACGATGAATTAACTAGTAAGTATATTAAAACGCTACGCCCATATATGAGAGAGGAAAGTGCGATGATTGCAGATACCCCATTTAGACAGAATATTTGTAGTAGGGTTTCAGATGCAATAATTGAAAGTTTGCGCTTTGGTTCAACAACAGATATGAAGGAGGTTGATTGGTAATGGAAACTTGTTTTGAATGCAAAAGTAACGATATAGAATATGAAGAAAGATTAGGAGAAATAGTGTGCAATACTTGCGGATTAGTATTAATTCATCAGTTGGTAGAAGAAACAACTTATTCTTTAAACCATGAGATAACTGGGCCAGAATTAGGAAGTAGGATAAAATCTGCTGATGTGGCTAAATATGGGAGAAGGGGATTTAGTCTCTATAGAGCCCAAAAGTTTGGTCAAACACAATCTGTTTACTATGTTAGAATGGTAAGATTATCGAATGCCCTTTTAAGTAAGTATTCAGTAAGGCCAGACATAAGAAAAAGAATAACTAAATATTACAAGACCTTTCTTTCTAAGCAGAAGATAGCAACTATTTCTATGGAAATAAGAGCCGCAGGGTTAACTTATTTTATATTGAAGGAACTAAATATATCTGTTTCCCCAAATGACCACGCTAGATTAGCGGGGGTTGAAGTGAAATATATGTTAAAGTTTGCTAAAAGGTTAGGGAGTGCATTAGGTAAGCCATATGTGTTTAGTAATTTAAATGTAAATGGTATGGTTACTGGTGCAGGGGCGAGATTAATTAACCCCTCTGCTGAATATCTTGGTGATGTTCAAAATTTCTCTAAATATATAGAGAATAAATATAACTTGGTAGATAAAAGATTCAGTCGAGCCACATTAGCCGCCTGTTTTTATATTGTATCTCTTATTAGAAGGGAACATTATACACAAGAAAGAATAAGTGAAATTACTCAAGTATCAGAAGTGGGCTTGAGAAATCATGTTAAGATGGTATTAGAACTACTTAACATAAAGAAATCCAATTTGGATTACTTAACAATGAATGACTTAATGAGGTGAATATAAATGAAAAAGAAAATATTAATAATAGGAGCAGGTGGAATAGGTAGTTATTTAATTCCACTATTAGATAGATTGGGGTGCTATAGCATTACTGTTTATGATAACGATATTGTTGAAAAGAAAAATCTATTGTATCAAAATTATAATGAAAATGATATAGGTGGGAATAAGGCAACTACTTTAGAGGATAGGTATAAAAGCGTTAAAGGAGAACCATATCCTGTATTAACAATAAATCAGATTCAAGGGTATGATTTAGTTATTTGCTGTGCTGACAATTTAACTGTTAGACGGTTGATTTATATGTCTAATCAAGGTAGGCTTGGTAGGATAGAGTGGCTAGATTTGCGAGCGCAAGGCAGAAACGGCGCATTAATCTCTTTCAAAATAAATAATAAAATGGCCGACACATTATTAGAAGGCCCAGATGGTTCTTATTCATGTCAAGCAGGAGATTGGGCAGGGTTAGCAACAGGTGTTAATTTAACACATACTATTATTGCAGGTATGGGGGCGCAATGGTTGCATAGGCATCTTAATGGTGATGAAGTAGTTGAATATATGATGGTGAGTATATGAATAAAAAAGTAACAATAATAGAAAGAGTAGGGGAACATAAGAAAAGACACCCTAACGATAAAAATATACGAAGAAAGAATAGTGGCATAGGATATGCCAAAACAAGGGTAGCATCTAACATAGATGTTACAATGATAAGAAAAATAATGAAAGAACACAATAGGGTAATCTACAGGGATTTAAAACTTGAAGATGATTGTCCTAAGTGTGATGGAAAAGTAATTTGGTTTGGGTCAACAAAACATAACCCAAATCATTTTAGATGCACTAAAGGTTGCATACTATGAGGTGATTAAACATGGCAAAATATAATTTAAGATGGACAGATGATGAATTAACAATGATGGCAAAATGTGTGGCTGATGGCTGCACATTAAAAGAAACCCTTGAAAGGTTTGAAGGCACAAAAAGAACTAAAGATGCTATCTCTTCTAAAAGGCGTCAACTTATTAAGGCGGGAGTTTCTGACAGTATGTGGGAATACACAAAACCAAATTTAGAAGATTTGGATAAAGAAGCAGTAGTTGAATATTTAAATACAGTCCCAGAGGATGCCCCTGCTAAAAAACAAGGATTAGGCATTAAAGGATTTTTGATATTGGCAGTAGCAACAGCATCAGCACTATGGCTATTAACGGAAGGGAATTACATTGATTGGAGTTAAGTATATGGAAACAGAATGGAAGACTGAAATAAGAGAATATTGGGATATGGTTAAGGAAGATGCTAAATGGGATTTCCCCAATGCTGATGCCGAACTATTCCTTGCCTCTATTTGGAAGGCTTCTAGTGAAGATTTAGAAGGTATGGAAGTGCAGGTTGTTATTGATAATAATAACAATATATTTGTTAGTTCTGGCACTCCTTCCTTTGTATCGTTTTTAGACCACGAAGAAGAATTAAATGAGCAGAAGATGTGTTTGCCTATTAAGTGTTGGATTCATACTCATCCTTTTGGTGAAGCATATTTTAGTAGCACCGATTGGGGAACTATTAATACTTGGAAGACCGTAATGGAATATGCCGTTGTATTAGGTAATTTACAATATTACGCATATGAGATATCTGAGGACATGGGTAAGAAAATATACTTTGATGAAGATGGAAATGCGAAAGATATATTCTTTTATACGGGGGAAGAAGAATGAGCATAGAATTAAACAAGAAAAAGATAGAGTCATTAAGAGAAGCATTAGTTCTTATGGAGTATACTAAAGAAGTAACCATAGTTGATAGGCTGATAAGCAAAGGCCAGAAAATAAAACCCCCCATGACCGAAGATAAGTATTGGGCAAACATATGGTATGCTTGTAGGAATATCGTGAGTGGTTATGGTATTAGAATTTCAAGAAGCACAGGTGAACTTATGGATAGAGAGCGAATGTGGGAACTAATTGGTGGGGATGAAGAAGAATGAGTATGTATGATGATATGGTAAAAAACAGAGAATCAATGGTTGAGTATTTCAAGAAGGCTAAAGATAATGGGTTTCTCCCCGCATTTTATTCCTTTGATGATTATTTAATACTTGAACTTATGCGCTCAAATTATTTTGAGGATGATTTACAAGTGAAATTATTAGATTTCTATAAGGAAGGGGCAGAATGAATGATGAGGTCGCAATCCTTTTAACCCATGAACGCTGGCTTGAAATTAAAGAAATGGCTGAAAGTGTGGGGCTTGGGGTTGAAGAGTTTGTTAATGTATTATTCGATATAGGTAAACAAATTAGTGAAGCCGGTATAGAAAATGATATAGAAGCAATGCAACAGAAAATAACAGAATGGCAACAAAGTATAATAAAAGGTGAATATGATGAGCAAAACAAATAAAAAGAAAATGATAGCGTTAATGATAGTGTGTAGTTTTATGGCGGGTTGTGCAGATGCAATCCCTGAGCCGGACTCTTGGTTTGAAGATGATGAAATAATTGCCCCCGATTGGATAACAGAAGTTGGGGAATTTACAATTATGATTAATGAAACAACAACTGTTGAAGTAATTACTGAAGTAGCAGGGGAAAATAACACTACTATTAATGAAACCACTACAATGGAAGTAGCAGTTCCTAATCCAGTTATATGGTTTGATACTAATTCAACTCATGGTTGGTTAGAAGTAATGCGTGTGAATTATACTGCAACACATCTTAGTTTTAATATTGTTGATAATACAGTAATATTCAATAACTACAGTTTTAATGTTGGTGGTTATTTAGTTCAAGACGGCTTTATGTGGAGTAATGGCTATGCGCCTAATTTAGGCAATGCCACCTTATATGTCCCGACTTTCCCTTTTGATATTAGTGTCAATTATACAGTCACATATAGGGTATGGAATGGGAGATGAAGCCTACAGTCACAATAAGATTCCCTGCTCCATTACCTGCAGAAGTTCCTTGTCCAATTTGTATGGATGAGCAGACTAATAAAGGAACAGGCTGTCTAGTCTGTAAGAGAACAGGAAAACTACACATTACTGTAGATGCTAAAGTTCCAATTCAACGGGCTTTAATAATTAAATATGTTGCAGAAAATATGCGTGAGGTTGCTCAGTCTCTTTCTAAGAAGTATGGATTAATACCAGAAATAGAAACAGAAGAAGTGGTTGATGTTAGCAACGGCCAATATGAAATTGTTAGAATAAGTAGTGTGGGTGGAGTAGTTTGGGTAGTCAATAGAATAGACGAATTAGAGAACCCAAGATATTTCAAAACCTACAAAGAATTACAAATGTTTAGGAGTGGTTGGATTGAAGAATGAAAGAATTGTATTAAGAATACCAAGAAATGCTACAACTGAATTAATGGTTGTTGAAGCGGAATTTTGGAACATACCTATAATTGATATTAGATGGTATGAGAATGGAAAGCATACTAGAAAAGGTGTGCGTTTCAATAAAGAAGAAGGGCAGAAAGTCCTTCAAGCGTTAAAGAGGATTTTAAATGATAATATCTATGAGAACATTGAAGAAACAAATGAAGAATAATCTAGAAAGAGGAACATATGTTAATTCCGATACCTATGTAGAAATAGAAAAGTATATGGCGCATAGATTAGAGGAAGTTATTAATATGACAATCAGGGAATTTAAAAATACTGATGATAAAAAATTAAAAAAGCAACACGCTCAAAGGGCAATAATTGGTTTATTTTATAATGGTGGTAAGGATGAGTCTTCAACAGATTTCTAATCTTTGTCAAATCATTGAAGATAAGACCCCAACAGAAACAGTTAAAATAATTTCAGAGAACCTTTCTTCTTTTGAAGATAAGCCATCTATAATTAAGATTCTATCTTTAGAGTATGCTAACAATAATATGGGTTCTAAGAAATCTATAAAATGGATTTCTGGAGCATTAGGTTTATTTGAAGATGAAATAGAATATGAAATGAATTGTTGGGGAGATATGGGAGAAGCCCTATATGTAATGTATGAAGGTGAACATGAATCTTCTGGTATTATTATTTCAGAATTTATATCACTACTTGAAATGGATTGTGCATCACAATCAAGCCAATCCTATGTTAGGTTTAGTGAAGCATTAAATAAAATGAGTGCTTTAGAAAAGAAATGGTTTGTTAGGTATTGGCTTAGAAAGCCTAGAAATGGTGTCAATAATAAGATACCACTAAAGGTTTTAGCAAAGTATTATAGTGATTCTAAAGTTATGGAATACCATAAATATAATACAGCCAGTAAGATTTGTTCTGATTTAGATGCTGGAAAAGTTCCAGAGTGTAAATTAGTTCACGGACAGTTTGTTAAACCAATGTTGGCTAAAGCAAAGAAACCAAGAGATAAGGTTAAAAATCCTATAATTGATATTAAGTATGATGGTAATAGATATCAGATACATAAAGCAACTTTTAATCATGGTTCTTTTAAAGATAGCACTTCTATTATTATTTTCAATAGAAAAGGTAAAGTTGTAACAAACCAATTCCCTGATGTTGTTGAAGAAGTGTCTTATTGGGATTATGATTTAATTGTTGATACTGAAATATATCCTATTAATTTAGATGGTTCACCTGCCGAACATAAACTCTTAGCAAAGAGAGTTCACAAATTGAATAAAGCAGAGGCCGTTCAACAATGCCCTGTTAAGTTGGTAGTATTTGATTTATTATCTTTGAATGGTGTATCATTTTTAGAAATGCCCCAAAGTGTAAGGATGGAAACTTTACAACAACATATCCCTGAAGAATATCAAACTTATGTGTTTGGTAAGGATGGGGATTTTACTGAAGCAAGTGCCTATGAAACAGCAATAGATTTAGGCTTTGAAGGTATAATGATTAAAGATGGCAACATGGCATATCAATCTGGAAAGAGAAGTAAAGGGTGGTTAAAACATAAGCCGCCTAGAGTATCTCTTGATGTTGTTATTACTTCTGGAAAATATGGTGAAGGTAAAAGAAGCGGTGTATTTGGAACATTAGGAATTTCTGTATTAGACGGAGATGATTATGTATCGGTAGGTTCTGTCGGAACAGGGCTATCAGAGGCACAATTGTTTTCATTAACCACTACCCTTAAGAAGAATGTTGATTCATATGAAGGAGATACATTTCATTTCTTACCTAGAGTGGTATTAGAAGTTTCTGCTGATTTAGTAAGTCAAGATGAGCAAGGCAATTACGGGCTAAGATTTCCGAGAGTAAAAAGAATTAGAGAGGATAAGTTCCCTAAAGAGATAGATACCCTAACTTCTGTTATGGAGATGATATGATGATTGAAGTAGGTAAAATGACCATAATAGATAATTGGCCGTATCAGTGTATTAAAATCGAGGATGGATATGCACATTTGAAGAAGGTGTCTGAGGAAAGTAGGGGTAGGATGAGAAAGTATCGCGTGGATTTGTGTCCTTATTTTGATGAAAAAGGACAAATTATCATTCCAATCCCGCAAAGGACACCTAAACGCAAGGCTAAAATTTTGAATCTATCTAAGATAATCAAAGATGAAGTTGACGAATTGTCAGTTTCTAATGATTTGATTTACTTTGTGAAAGACCAGATAGAAGGTCTTGTTAGAGAGTTAGCGCACTATGCTGAACAAAATGCAGTCAAAAATGGTAAAAGAAGAATTATGCCTAGTCATTGGTATGTTGTGAATCTTTCGCCTAATCAAGGACATGGGGTTTGGCCCGACCATAATACCGAAGCCAAAATGTGTAAGGAGATGTATGAATAATGTATACAAAAGAACAACTAGAAGGAATATTGATATCAGGTGCTAAATGTGAGATTAATGTCTCTAGAGATTTGACAGCAAGTATAGGCTATCGAGTTCGATTAAGAGTTAATTTTAGAGGAAAGGAAGACTATTTATTAGCAATAGGAAGGACATTAAAACAACATAATATCATAGCGAAGTTCAAGTCAGAAGAACATAAATCAAGGCCCAGACCGATTCTTACTGTAACTGGTAAGGCCGCATTATATGGGTTGTGCAATCTTGTTCCAGATAATATTCCACATAATAATAATTGGAATATATTTAAAGAAGCAAGGCATATTGTTCATGAAGAAAAAGGCCATCAAGATTCAGAAGGCTTAGATAGAATACTAGAACTTAAGGGTTTAATTTGAGGTAATATAATGGGGCTTATTAATAATAATAATGAAAGACCAATAATAATTGTAGGTAAGTCAGAAAAGAAATGTATGGAAAAAGCACTAGAGTTCTTACCAAATAATCCTATTATTAAATACGCTAATGAATATGATATAGAAGATAATTACAGTCTTCCTATTAGTAGGGGCATCTTGATTAAAGAAGCGAACTATAAACCAAAGACTGACTTAATCATAAATACTCTTTCTGAGTATAGAGGAAAAGTAGTATTACTTTCTTCTAATCAAAAAGATGTTCCTAAATCTTTATTCAATATGTTAAAATTGAAAAGGGCAAGCGGCGAGGACTTCTCTACAATAGAGGAAATTGCCCCTAGAAGTGACCCGCCAATATCCTATGATTTAGATGTATTTAAATTGCTAATGGATTATTGTAAAAACTCAAATAGAGAAGAAGTTTTAACAAAATTAAATTACAATTTAAAAGGTAATCAGCAATCAATGTTTTTAGTTTGGCTTTCTAAAAATATCAAAACAGATGAATTAATTTTTATTGATTCTAAAGTTAAATACCAATGGGATAATTCTTATTTCAATGAATTATTAGCATTTGCCCATGATGGTAAATTAGTCGGAAGATTAAATATACCTAAAAGAAATGTTAAATCTGAATTACCTGCAATTTGTAGGAGATTAAATCTAAGAATAGAAGAGCAATATTTGCTAAAATTGCTGTTAGAAGATTCAGATTTTCAATCATATGCAAAAACCAAATTAACATATAAGCAATATCGAATGCTTGGTTTAGGTGAAAAAAGCCAAAGAAAAATCAAAGCACCTAAAGAAGATGTAGTTACCTTAGATAGGTGGTTATGATGGTTAGGGGAAAAAAGAAGGCTTGGTTATTGAATGTTAATTCAAGACGATGGAAGCAATTAGAATTTGTATTAGATAAGATGGAAGATAATTTCACTGTAAATGATATGAGAAATTGGTTTTCCTTTTGGTGGGAAACTGATGGTCAATTAGACCAACATGGTAATAGAAGAAAGATGTTTGATTATCATTCTAATCATATTTCTAAGTTTTTGCGTTATCATGACAATGTAGTTATTGTTACCAAGACGAATGGTGGAACTAATATATATAAACATAAGAGGAATAAAAATGTTATGGACAGAAAAATATAGACCTTATTATCTAAATGAAGTCATAGGACAATATGGTTTTATTATGGATGCTGAGAATTGGATAGAAAATAAAACTATGCCTAATGTATTATTATTTGGTGTGGCGGGAACAGGTAAAACTGCCGCAGCAGGAGCATTAGCAAATGAAATGTTAGGTGAGTTTAAACAGTCTAACTTTGTTGAGTTAAATGCATCAGATGATAGAAAGTTGGAAACTGTTAGAACAAAAATTAAAGAAATAGCATCAACATCTAAAGTAGGCGATGTGCCGTTTAAGGTTATTCTTTTAGATGAAATGGATGGTATGACTAAAGATGCACAAAATGCATTGAAGCGCATCATGGAACGCTATGCAGATAACTGTAGATTTATCTTAACTTGTAATGATAGGTCTAAAATTATCTACCCATTGCAGTCAAGGTGTGCTAATTATCAATTTACAAGATTATCTGATGAAAACATCAGGTTAATTTTAGAGAGGATATTAGAGCAAGAAAACCATAAACTACCCGATAATGAGAATATCGAGGCGTTTATAGGGGGTCTGCATGGTGATATTCGTAGGGGAATTACTGAACTACAAGCGTCAATTTCCAGTAATAGCCCATTATCAAAGGTCACAAAACAAAGTCTTGAACCTTATTCAGAAATAATAAAAATGATATTAGAAAATAAATATGAGAATGCGCTGGATAAGTTACACTCAAGAATATATCAAGTGACTGATATGAACACAGTATGTATTAATTTGCACGATGCAGTTTTAGATACTAATATGACGCAAGCAAAAAAATTCCAATTGTTAAAAATTATAGGGGAGGCAGAATGGCGTAGCCGTTCAACAACCCCTAAATTATTATGCAGTTGGTTAGTAGCACAAACGATATGAAAAAATAAAAGGTGAAAAAAATGGAAAATGAAAATATAGAAAGACTGAATGAAGAAGTAACCGCTTCTGCTGAAATGCTCGGATTGAGCATGGAGGAAGCAAAAGAAAAGATTGTTGAAATATGCAATCAAAACGGTTTAGATGTGTCTAACAATGATGACGCATTAATCGTTCTCAATTTGTGGAGGCATTACTTCGCAAGCGTAAAGATGGCTCAGAAAAACACTGACTCAGAAACCCCACAACAAGCAACAACTGCTTCATGGTATAAAAAGGCATTTGGAATGTTTATCTATCTTGAAGAATCAAGAGATATGATGGCCCTACAACGCGACAGATTAATGAAAGGATTTATGATGGATGCAGAAGGAACAGTTAAGTCTGGAAAGGCCGCACTAGCAACACAGAATGATGATGAAACATATACAATTGTTAGGTATTTTAACGCAGAACGACAAGAAAGAACAGTAGATTCGCTACCAGAAAGTGCAATGCCTTCTGAAAGAGAAAATCTTCAATGGATTATTCCTCTTGATTCAATGGCTAGTTATAGCAGCGGCCCTAATTCTAATTATGGTAAGCCTTTACCTAAAGAAGAATACAGGCGAGGCGGAGTATTTATTGGTGAGGTTGATGGAGTATTCGGAAGATACTTCTTTAATTACAAAGGAACGGCTAGTCAAACATTCGCTCCTAAGACTTTTGAATGGGTGCATTTTGTATGTATCATTAATAGTGGAGATTCCTCCAAGATTCATGGTGTTAAGGAAACTACTCTTAATTCATTAGTGTATAATGATACTCTTACTGAAGAAGATGCAGAATACAAAGATATGACAGATGTAAGTAAGAAGCAAATATTAATGAAGTATTGTGAAGACCACTATGCTCCTATTGTAGATTTAGAGAGGGTTCATGGTATGAATGCATCTAAGCCTTACAACGAGAAGTTTGTATTTGTTGACGGTAATGTTGGCAATATGAATCTAAATGGGGAGCGTAAGAGGCTAAGTATTTCAGATTTACACAGTTCATTTGACCCAGATGCAAATGAATACTTTGGAACAACTTGTTGGATTCCTCCACATATTGATATTAATTTTGGTATATCTTCTGATATTATCGTAGTCGGTAGGACTTCTCAACAGACAATGGATGATGGAACATTAGGCTCATGTAGCATAAATGTATTTGGTATCTATGTTGAAGAGAATCGAGGAAAGATAGTCGAACAAACCATTGAGATTGTTGAGTCAGAAGATTGGTGGTGATTACATACAGTTTAGCATTACTAATTCTGTAATTCACGGTAATAGTTTTGCTGTAGGTTTTCAGCAGGTGGAGTTCATTACATGGAGAATGAATGATGATACCGGCCAATACTGGCTTAAATTACATACCGCTTCTTCTAAAGAAGTTAGGGTTAAAGTAGATTTGCCTGAATTAAATATGATTTTATCTGAATGGTCAAAATACAAATTTGGAGCGATAACAGAAGATAATCCTCCGCACTACAATGGTGATAAAAATGTCTTGGAATACAAGTGAAAATAAAGATGAAGAAATAACATTTGAACAAAGAAAGCAACTGATACTGAATCAAGTTCAGAAGAGAAACCAAAGGGATTCTCACTTCTTATGCTGTTCTATTACAGGTAATCCTAAAGTCGGTAAGACTGGATTAGCCTTAGATTGTAGGACAGAAGCAGAAATAGAAGAAGGCCATAAAATAGCAGTCTTAGATTTTGATAAGGGTGCTGAACCTACATGGAGTTCATGTTGGAACAAAGATGAGAATATAATCATATTTGAGCCAGTTGAACTTAATCGTGATGGCTCTACTAACTGGGAAGAATCAATGAATAATGCTTTAGCATTTATAACATTTGTTGAGGAACTTATTGAGTCCGGTGAAAAGGTCAAGGCTTTCATTCTTGATGGTGTAGATAAATTATATGAGGGAGCAGGTGACTTATTGAGAAGTCATCTAGCAAAATCAAATAAGCGAACAGGACAAATTATTCTTGAAACTGATTCTATTAAAGTTAACCCATTAGATTGGAAAATTAGAAATAGAATTAATGATAGAATTTTAGACATGGCTTGTAATTTAGAAACTAATAGATTCTTTATTACACACATGAAACCTATCTATGGTGATATCTATAATCCCGTTCCAGTAGGAGAAGTTCCAGATTGGCATAAAAGCACCCCTGCAAGATTTAATCAAATGTTGCATATTGTTAAAATAAAAGACAAAGGCGTAACAACATATAGTGCTACATTAGAAGCGAGTAAAACTAATTCTAAATTAGTCGGAACTGCGTGGACTATATTTTCCACTAATGGAGATAATGAATGGTATGGTGTTCCCGAATTGCGGGAAGGGAAAATATGAAAATTTCAATAAATAATAAAACACTATTAGATGGGCTAACTGCAGTATTATTAAAAGGTAAATATCCTAGCGGAACTTCAACTAAAACTAGAAGTATATCAGATTATGCTTTATTAGAAGTCTTAGATAATAGAATTGAAATATATAACGCAGACGCAACAACCGGCTGCTCTTATTCTATACCCACTAATAATGATGTTGTATCAATAGACACAGGACATTGTATTCTTGATATCTCTAAAACGATTAAATATTTAAAGGCATTTAAGGGAAATGTTACATTAGAAGTAGATGATGTAATAAGGTTTAATTGTAGCGGCAAAAGTGCTACAATACCTCTAACATTACTACACCCCCACCTTGATATGATAAACATGGTTAGGGAAATAAAATTGCCTACTGATGATACTATGCCTACATTTGGTAAAAAACAAACACCATTTGAATGTAAAGTATTAGTGCAATCTGCTTTATTGGTTGACGCAACTAATACTTGTGATGTAACAGATACAGGGCTATATAACTTAGATGCATCTGATGATGGCTTATGCATTACTAGCCCATCAGATAATAATGAATCAGTAGCAGTTAATATTGATGCTATTCAGGTTGAAGGAGATGAAGCGGGTGTTTCCATTGCGGGACCATTTGCTAACTTTTTGAATTCAATTGTAATTATTTATATGAAAGATGATTTCCCAATACTAATGATAAGCCCAAATAGACTATTATTAAAAGCACCAAGATTCAGCCCAAGATAGTGATTATATGATAATATCAAATACAAATAAAGGAATATATTTTGCATGGCGAGATGAAAATAAGGAAAGGGAATCTGAGATACTACCATTTTTAGATAACCCACCTTACTTTTACATCAAAGAATCTGCATTTAAGCCAGACCAAATATATAAAAATGATAGATGGAAAAACAGTAAGGTATATTCTATGCGATATGAAGAAGGCGAGTGGCATAATTTAGAGGGTGAAAAACTGACTAAGGTAATTTGTAATCATCCATCTGAAATAAAAGTTGTATCTAAAGAGATGGCTGAAAACTATGGCACTCAAACTTATGAAGCAGATATTCAGTATCATTACAGAGCATCAATTGATAGATTCACAGATGGTGTTCCTTATCATGAATATGATATGCGTAAGTGGTATTGGGATATGGAGTGGCAACAGGGTGGAGAACATGATGGTAAAATTACCTGTATTGTTTGTTATGATACCCATGATGATGAATACATACTCTATTGTTGGTTTCCCACTGATGAATTATATGAGAGAGATACTCCTATAATTGATACTGATTCTCAAATAACAATGATTACTTCTGTAAATGAAGAAGATTTATTAAGAACATTCATAAATTATTGTGCTGCAAAAGACCCCGATATGTTAATTGCATGGTTTGGTAATAGATTCGATATACCAAAATTATTAGAAAGATGTGCGTTTTACAACATTGATGCAAGAATATTATCTCCTGTATTAGAAGTTTCTAATTATGTATATAATGCTAGAGATAGTAAATTCACAAGAGATTTCTTTGGCCCTAAAGAACAGCCTATTAAAGGTAGGATTGTTGTTAGTTTAGATTTAGCATTTGAACGACAGTGGATTGATTCTCAAAGAGGAACACTACCAACCTTATCGCTTGATTATGTTTCAGAAACAATATTAGGTAATAAGAAACTTGTTAGTGAAAAGTTCCCAGAAAAAAATGAGTTCTTTAGGCGAGCATGGAAAGAAGATACAGATACATATTTAGAGTATGCTTTAACGGATGTTGATTTAATAAGGAAGATTGATGAAAACAATAACTTAACTGAGGCAATAATTTCATTACAACGAATATTGAAAGCACCATTTGAAGCGTGTTTTCATGCAACTCATATGGCTTCTATATACTTCATGCGTAATGCTTCTTGGAAAGTATTAACGGGGGGGAATAAATATGAAAAAGATTATGAGGGGGCATTAATTTATGACCCAACCTCTGAAGGAACAAATGGATTACATCTTAATGTGGCGGCATTTGATTTTGCAGGTCTATACCCATCAATGATGATTGCCCGTAATATTTCATGGGAAACTAAATCTATTGAACCTACTGAATTTGCGGTGAATATAGCAACACCAAGAGATTTTTCTCCTGTTGAAAAACATGAGATGTTATATTACAAAACCGATAAATTAGGATTGCTTCCTCGTTCTGTTATGGAGTTAAAAACATTAAGGAATCAGTATAAAACTAACATGAAAAATTCTTCTACTAAAGAAGAATACAATAAGTGGAATAATAACCAAATGGCAGTTAAAAGATTAATGGCCTCTTTCTACGGTATTGTTGGTAATAAAGGGTTTGGTTGGTGTGATATTGATTTAGCCGCTAGCATTACTGCTAGTTCAAGAGAAGCGATTAGAGAAGCAGCATTTAGGGTGAGAGAATTATGAGTAAAAAAATAGTAGCGACAAATTTCCCATATAATCCTATACTCAAATGTATGCAAACAGGAATGTATATTGTTTATGGAGATGAAGAAGAATGAGCGCAACAAAGAAAAGAAGTGGAATGAAAGCAATAACATGGCGGTTAATAGCAACACTAGATACTTTCTTTATAGCATGGTTTATTACTGGTGAAGTAATAGTTGCTGCAAGTATAATTGGAATTGAAGTGGTAACTAAATTTGCGTTTTATTATGTCCATGAAAGAGCATGGCAAAAGACTAATTGGGGATTGGAAGAATGAAAGTAGTTTATGGGCATACTGATTCGATTTACTGTAAAGTAGATTCTGTTGAACAAGCAGAAGAAATAGTAGTTAAATTAAATGAAGAAGTTAGAAAAATATTCCCTAATGTATTAGGATTAAAAGAACACCCCGTAGTGCTTGAATTTGAAAAGTATTTCAGTAGTCTTGGTGTGGGTGCAACTAAAAATAGAAATGCAGGTTTAATTTCTTGGAAAGATGGAAACTATTTAGAAGAAGAAGAATTCTTCATGACTGGCTTTACTGCAAAAAGAATATCAGAAACTAAATTAGCAAAAGAAATTCAGATAACCACATTAAAGATGTGGGTTAATGGATGCACTAAAATAGAAATTCTAGATTATCTTCGTGAGAGATACAATGATGTATTGAGTGGTGATATTGAATTAAATCAAATCATCAAGCGAAGTAGTTATAAGGAAGAACGCTTCCATGTATATTGTGAGAATTGTAAAAGGGCTTTTCATTTATTTGAAGATAAACCTTTATCCGTTGGAGAACGAAAACATGAATATACAGGCGCAATGAAGACCGGTAAATATTGGAAATCAAATGGTAAGAGAGTTTCTTTTGGTTCGGGTTTAATGGGAGCATATTTTTATAATCATGTTACGGGGAATGAAATAAAAGATTCTTTCTTGTTTATGAAAGTTAATCAAAATCATCGCCATCTATTAGAGCATCCACTAACAGGGAACCATATTAAACCCGATTATATATCTGGTATCTTAGAAGAAGATTTTGAAAGTTATACTCCTAATTGGGAACATTATTCAGAAGTAGTAGTTAGAAAGGCTGCGCCTATATTTGACGCAATGAATTGGGATATTAACGATGTTAAGAAAGACTTGAAACAAAGGTCATTAGAAGAGTGGTGGTAATATGAAAGAATTTACATACGATTGGGATTATATGAAAGACGAACCGATATTGAAAATAAGTAAATCCTCTATGGGGTCATTTAATTGGTGTCCTATTAAATATCAATTCTCATATATTGAGGGAAGAAAAACAGACCAAACCGAAGCCATGCTAAAAGGTAGCACTGTGCATAATAGTAGGGAAGATTGGTTTAATCAGGTTGATATTAAGAAAGCAGAAGATATGTCGGAAAAAGAGTTAAAAGTATATTTTATGAGTTTATATCCTATTGATGGGCATTCGGATATTTATTCTGTAATGGCCTCTAATTCTGCATCATTATTTTTAAATGCAAAATCAGAAAATAAATTAGATAACTTTTTACCAGTAGTTAATGAGGTTATGTTGGATGCTGAAATACATATTCCAAGAAACTTAAATCCAAAAGTTGAATTACATCAAGATTATACTGTGCATTTACAGGGTATTATTGATAGAATGTATATTGAAAGTAATCAATACATACCAATGGAGTTAAAAACCGGAATATGGAAAGATTACAAGACAACTAATATGAGAAAAGAAATGGCTTTCTATAAAATGTTGTATGATAATTGTCCAAATGATATTTTAATTGAAAATAATTTAGACCCCAATATAGATATAACCCATTGGGGTTGGTATTATCCAGAATCAAATTATACCTATGTTGAACCAGTTAAAAAGAGTAGCACAAATGCTGTATTAAGAGCAATAACTAATTTGCTTAAAGCATATGAAGATAGAATTGATGGTAATAAAAATTTCCCTGCTAAGTTTTATGCAAAGACTTGTTCCCAGTATTGTGATTTCTATAGTATATGCCCTGCCGCATTAGATGATGGATGGGTTTAAAAGTAAAGGTGAAAAATAATGAGTGATAAAATTAAAGAATTAGTAAAACAAGAACTAAATAAGAAAGCGTGGACCTTTGCAGAAATAGCAAATGTATCTTCTACAATAGATAATATATCTGAAGCAATTTACGATGATATACCAACAAAAGATAAATTAAATATGGTATGGAATGTTGATGTTTTTGCAGAAGAATTAACACCATTTGGGCAAATATATAGTAATGTAATACAAAAGACTTTGAAAGAAAGGGTTGCTGAAATTGTAAAGAATGAATTACAAGAAGCAAAAGTATCGTTTAAGGAGGATAATAAAAATGAAGTTTCCAAAGGAAGTTTGGGCGGGAAGTCATCTAAGACACGCGCCCCAAATGAAAAGAGAACTGATGATGAACAAGAATGATTTACAG
>Ga0255047_10000824_pt1 | contig 24816 bp, 23 predicted proteins | sample JV7_2_1_MG_FD_183640 | JGI IMG/M metagenome (GOLD analysis project Ga0255047, IMG submission 183640) | Seawater microbial communities from Jervis Inlet, British Columbia, Canada - JV7_2_1 | ecosystem: Environmental > Aquatic > Marine > Inlet | place: Canada: British Columbia | collected 2016-10-06 | reverse complement strand
GCTCAACCCGACCACGATCGCGATTCCACCCTGGCCCATCCTGGAGATCAACCAGGCGCCGATCACGACGCCTGTGAAGCGACCTACCACGGCGCGCGAAATGCCGCTGCGATCGATATGGCTGCGTTCGCGGATCGTCATGCCGACGACCAGCGGCACGACACATACAGTCAGCGCCCCAGGGATGAAGGCGGGGTCGACCAGCGACAACGTGGGGGCAGCTACCAGACCGAGGCCGACCCCGATCGACGCTTGTAGCAGGGCGCCGGTGAACACGATCAGGATGCACAGCACCGCGATCCACGGGTTCAGCCCGAGTACGTCGGTGGCAACCATTCAGCGGTCCTTCAGACGTTTTGGTTGGGCGCCGGCCGGGTTGTCGGGCCATTGGTGCTTGGGGTACCTGCCGGCGAGGTCCTTTCGCACGTCGGCCCACGTGCCGGCCCAGAACCCTGGCAGATCGGCCGTGATCTGGATCGGTCGATCTGCGGGCGAAAGCAGGTGCAACACGATCGGACGTCCACCGGCGGTCGGGTGCACGGTTGTCCCAAACAGATCTTGCACGCGGACCTGTGCGGTCGGTTGGTCGGTTGAGTAGTCGATCGGCACCGAACGGCCCGTCGCCAGCTCGAGTTCGCGTGGGGCGAGCTTGTCGAGATCAGCACCCTGTGGCCACGGCAACTGCGACCGCAGCACCATCGCCAGATCGAGGTGTTCGAGATCGCCGCGACCGACGGCACCGGGCAGGTATGGCGCCAACCATTGATCGAGGGTGGCGATCAAGGCGGCGATGCTCCAGTCCGGCCACGGGTCACCGACGATGCGGTGCAGGAAATCGACGCGTTGACGCAGCGAGATCGATGCAGTCGACCAGCCGAGCACGGCCAACCCTGTCGCGCCTGCCCGAGCGATCAGCGCCGCGGTGGTGGCCTCGCCGGGGCTCGGTCGGCGTGAGGTGATCCCGAGCTGCATCGCGCCGAGACGACGCTCGACGCGCTCGACCAGTTGATCGCGCCCGTCGTCCCATTCGAGCCGAACGGTCTCGTGAATCTGGTCGCCGAATGTGTTGACAACGTCGTCGGCATCGAGGGCGGCGGCGAGACGGATCCGAGATCGATCGCGCTTGCCGTCGAGGTCGGCGGCGACGATGAACGCCTCGTGGGCGAGTGGATCTGTGTCTGGCAGCCAGGCGCCGGACCCCGTGCGCAGCTGGAATTGGCCCGGTCGACGCCGTGCAGCAAGACGGTCAGGAAAGGCGTGCAGCAGCGCGCCGCCGGCGCGATCGGCGTCGATCAGATCCGGATCGAACCGGATCCGCATGCGGCGCGCCAGGTCGCTGGCGCGGTTGCGCAGGCGCCGCACCGCACGATCGTCGGCGAGATCGTGCACGTCCCGGCCCGACAGCAGCCGCAGTCGCAACGACAGATCCGACGGCAGGTCGTCCGGGCGGCCACGCAACACGTCGCGCTCGTCGATCAACACTGCGAGCGCGCATCCGAGCGGTGTCGGCTCAGCGACCAGCATGCGGGCCAGGCGCGGGTGCACCGGCAGGCCCAACATGCGCCGCCCGATCTCGGTGATGTGGTCGTCTGCATCGATTGCGTCGAGGTCGCGCAACAGCTCGGTTGCTGCCTTTGTCTGCTTGCGAGGTGGGGGAGTGGGGAACGCCATTTGCGCTGGGGCGGTGCCCCATGCGGCGAGTTCGAGCATCAGCCCGGCGAGGTCGACTTCTTCGATCTCGGGCGAGCGATGGGCGGCCCGGCTGCCGTGCTCGATCTTGCTCCACAATCGGTAACAGGCGCCGGGCTCGACGCGCCCGGCACGCCCGGCACGCTGGTCGGCCGACGAGCGGCTCGTCGTGACGGTCGTCAAGCGGCTCATGCCGGTGCGAACGTCGAACCGCGGCGCACGCGCCAGGCCCGAGTCGACGACGACCCGTACCCCGTCGACGGTCAAGGACGTCTCGGCGATGTCGGTCGACAGCACGACGCGTCGACGCCCCGGAGGCGAGGGCGCCAAGGCGAGGTCCTGATCGGCGGGCGAGAGCGCACCGGCGAGCGGATAGACGTCGGCGTCGACGATGCCTTGCAGCGCGGTTTGGGTCCGCATGATCTCACCGATGCCCGGCAGGAAGACCAGCACGTCGCCGGTCTGCTCGACAAGCGCCCGTTGCACGGCGGCGACCGTGTCGTCCTCGATCCGGCCGCGTCGCTGGCGCGGCATCCACACGATCTCTACCGGGTGCATGCGGCCGGCGCTCTCGATCACGGGGATCTCGCCCAACGCCGAGACCAGCGCTCGGATATCGGGTGTCGCCGACATGGCGAGAATCCGCAGGTCGGGTCGCAGGTTCGCCGCCACGTCGAGCGTGAGTGCCAAACCGATGTCGGTTGGCAGGTTGCGTTCGTGGACTTCGTCGAAGATGACCAAACCGATGCCCGGTAACTCTGGGTCGCCCTGCAGTCGCCGCGTCAGGATTCCTTCGGTGACGACCTCGACCCGGGTGTCGTCGCCGATCTGGCGTTCGTCGCGCGTCTGGTAGCCGACGGTAGATCCGACCTGCTCGCCGAGTAGGTATGCCATCCGGCGGGCTGCGGCCCGCGTGGCGAGACGACGTGGCTCGAGCATCACGATCCGCTGCCCCGCCAGCCACGGTTCGTCCAACAGTGCAAGCGGAACGATGGTGGTCTTGCCGGCGCCCGGCGGGGCGACCAGGACCGATCGGCGGTGGTCACCGAGTGCGTCGGCGAGCGCGTCGAAGGTCTCGGCGACCGGAAGGTCGGGGAGCGGCGGGCGCGCCGGGGACGCCACGCTCAGCCGGCGGCTGGCGAACCGGCAAACGGTCCAGGGTCGCCCGGAGCCGGAATCGTGGGGACGTTCCAGTTGGTGGTTGCAGCGATCGTCTCGGCGACGGTCCGCCATTCGGTCGCGTTCCAGCCTTCGGCAATCGCGTGTGCCTCACCGTCGACGCGGGTGAACACGAACGCCGGCAGTGTCTGCAAACCGATCGCCTTCACGACTGACCGGTCGGGATCGCAGAACACCAAGAAACGCTCGGTCAGCGGGCCGAGGAAGGCGCTTGCGTCGTCGGCGTCGGCGGTGACGATCAGATTGACACGTGCATCCGAGCCGCGGAACTCCTCGAGGATGCGGACGGCCGTCTTGAGGATCCAAGAGCTCTCGTTCGTGTACGGATCGAGCACCACGCTGGCGAGGTGGAAGGTGGTCAGCCACTGCGACAGGTCGCGCGCTTCGCCGTCGATCGGCAGCAGGGAGAGTTCGGGAGGCAGTTTCGTCGCCACGGCGTGCGATCCTAACGAGCAGAACGATCGCTCCCCCAACCAGCGGCGAACCCGCCGGATGTGGCGTACGGTTTGGTGGTGCATCCGATCGAGCATCTTCGCGTTGTGGCACGGGCGACAGGTACCGACGCGTCGGTGATCGTGCGCGAGGCGGCGATCGCGCTGGCGTCGCTACGGACCGACCCGGCCCCGCTGGTGATCGCTTGTCGACGAATCGTCGAGCGCCACTGCGAGTTGGGTCCCGTGTGGTGGTTGTGTGCTCGCCTGCTGGCGTCCGACGACCCGTCCGAGTCGGCCTTGGCATCGGCGGACGAGATCGATTCCGACCCCACCGACCGACAGATCGCAATGGCTCTGCCAGAGGGTGCGGTGGTGGTGACGATCGGTTGGCCGGCGATCGGCGGCGCCGCCCTGATGCGGCGTGGCGATCTCTCGGTTCTGTGCGCCGACAGTCGTCACAGGTCGTCGTCGTTCATGCAGCGCCTCGAGCGCTACGAGATTGAGTGCGACCCGATTCCGACCGAGTCGCTCGCCCATGCGGTGGCGGGAGCCGACTTGGTGCTGATCGAAGCGGTTGCCGCCTCGCCGCTGCGTGTGCTGGCGCCTGTTGGTTCACACGTGTTGGCGGCGGTTGCCCGATCGGTCGGTACACCTGTGTGGCTGGCAGCCGGTGTCGGCCGGCGGCTCCCCGAGCGGTACGTCGACGCGATCGCTGAGCTCATCGTCGTCGATTCGGACGTGTCGGAAATCGAGATCGACGATGTTCCCATCGATCTGATCACCCACGTCGGCTCGATCGACGGCGTCAGCGACGACGTCGCCGCCTCGTTGGGTCCTGATTGCCCATACGTCCCAGAGCTGTTGCGGACGAGCGCCTTCTAAGCAGCCCCGCCGATAGGCGGATTGCGACGGTTGGAAACAGTCCTGAACCTGACGCCTCACATCCCCTGGTGGGCGGGCGGGTAGCCGGTCACCTCTTCGATGATCGCCTCGGCCTTGGCGAGGCGTGGCTCGATGACGAAGATTCTGGCCATCGGCTGGCGGGAACCGAACCGCATGTGAGAGGTGTGATCCTCGCTGACGACTGCCGGAACCCCACGCTCGAGCAATTCGTGCAGCACCAGGTGGGCCTGCCACATCGGAAGCCAGGCTGCCTCGACGGTGCGCTCGGGATCTGGCGGGCGCGGTGGATGCTTCCCGAAGATCCAGTTCAACAGTCCCATCTGGTCGGCAACCCTATTGGAACGCCGCCAACGGCCGCACAGTTCAGCGAGGCGGGGCGATTCAAGTCTCGCCAGCTGACGGCATGGGCGAAGCAGCCCGGAGCCGCCGGTGGTCGAGGACCGGGACTTCGACACGAAAAGGCACGTCCGAATCACGTCGGCATGGTTCCGACTCCATACCCGGCACGCTTGGAACTGCCGCTAGCGTGCGCCCGATGAGTGGGCGTTTCTCTGTGTTTGTGGTATTCGCACTGGTCCTGGCGGCCTGTGGTGGGGACGACGACGACTCAACCGATGGCGATTCGAACGAGTCGTGGTGTGCGCTGGCACAGCGGATCGAGAACAGTAACGACGAGTTGGACCGTTCATTCGACGCCAGCGACGATGCGCTCGAAGGGGCGTTCATCGAGTTCGGAGCACTGTTGGACGATGCCGAGGGATCCGCACCCGACGAAATCAGCGACGCCGTCGGTTCGGCCGCCAAGGGCGTCGAAACCTTTCGCGACCTGCTCGACGACGTCGACTTCGATGTGTTCGCGCTCGACGAGAATTCGATCGCCGAGCTCGTCGCAATAGGCGAAGAGATGAGTGCCGCAACCGATGAGATCGAGGCCTACAACCTGCGCCAGTGCGGCATCGCGCCGAGCCCCGAAGACTCAGAGAGTTCGGACGAGTCACCGCCCGTCGACGAGTCATCGCCCGTCGACGAGTCTGATGACGACGAGGTCATCGAGGATCCATCACCGCCCGCCGACGAGGCTGACGACGACGAGGTCACCTTCGTCGGCGACGCCAATTCGGATTGGTGTGTCACATCCCGCCAGCTCGATATTGAGAGCGACGGGTTCGACAGCCTGGATTTCGCGGACGCCGCGGCCGTCCAGGCTGCGTTCACCGAGATGGTCGGGTTGTATCAAGGCGCGACGCAATTTACGCCACCCGAATTAGAGAACGACGTCGAAATCTCGTTCTCAGCAATTCTCGCGTTTCAGGAGGCGCTGATCGCCGCAGACTACGACTTTCTGCTCGCCGACCTGTCGATACTCGAGGACGTCGATGGCGACGTCGAGGCCGCCAACGACAACATCGAGTTGTACAACGAGCAGGTGTGTGATATCCCGGCCGACGTCGACGTCGACGCCGATGGTGACGGCTCCGATTTCGACCCGAACGCCGGAACGATTCGTGAGCAGGCGGTTGCCGGACTCGTCGAAACGGGTTTCAGCATCGAAGAGGCGGAATGCATCCTCGACAGGATCGACATAACCGATCCGAACCTCGGTACCGACATAGACGCCATGGCCGCCGTATTCGATGAGTGCGGTATCGACCTCGCTCGGCTTGCCGAAATCGGCGGCTGAAACGGTTTCGATGCCCCGATTCGACGCGGTTCTATTCGACGCTGGTGGCGTGCTCGTGCTGCCCGACCCGACGGTCTTGCGTCCTTTGTTGGTGACCTACGGCGGGGCTGACGACACCGACGCGCATCGCAGGGCGCACTATGCCGGTATGGCGCAGAAATCCCGGCAGGGCTCGAACGAACGCGACTGGAGTTCCTACAACGAGGCATACGTGTCGTCGGTCGGCGTCTCCGATGATCTGGTCGAGCACGCAGCTGAGGTGCTCGACAGAACCCGATCGGCACACCTCTGGCGTTGGCCGATCCCCGAGACACTCGTTGCCCTGAGTGTCCTTGACAACGCTGCGGTTCCGATGGGCGTGGTGTCGAATGCGACCGGCCAAATCGAAGAGATGCTGTTGCGCACGCGGATTTGTCAGGCCGGGAACGGCCCGGGCGTCGCGATGCGCGTCGTGATCGACAGCCATGTCGTCGGCGTCGCCAAGCCCGATCCGAAAATCTTCGACTTCGCCTTGCCGTACTTCTCGGAGTTCGATCCAGCGCGCATCGTGTACGTCGGCGATTCGGTCACGATGGACATCGCCAGCGCCCGGCTGGCCGGCCTGCACCCTGTGCTCATCGACCCGTTCGGTGACCACGAAGACGCCGATTTTGAGCGCATCGCCTCGCTCGCCACAATCACCGACTGGTTCTAGTTGGGAGTTGTGCCAGGCACATCTCCCAACTCTGCTGATCAGCCAGCCGTCAGGCGGCGTGCGATCACCTTCAGACACAGCGTCTCGTCGGCGCCTTCGAAGATCGACAACACGCGCGCATCGACGAACAGCCTGCTGACCGTGTACTCCTCGGCGTACCCGAAGCCACCGTGGATCTGCATCGCCTCGCGCGTGACCCACTCGGCTGCCTTGCAAACGTATGCCTTGACCATCGAGGCCTCCATCGCCCCATGGCCCTTGGCCATCGCCGTCGCCACCTGGTACGAGAACTGACGGCTGGCTTGAATCAGCATCGCCATCCGCCCGAGCTTGGCCTGCGTGAGCTGATATTCGTAGATGTTCTCACCGAACACCTTGCGGTTCTGGGCGTATTCGACGGCGGCCTCGTAGGCGGCCTGCATCACACCTAACGCTCGGGCCGCCGTTTGCAGGCGACCGTTCTCGAACCCGGCCATCTGAAGATAAAAGCCCTTGCCGAGGCCATCGATTCCGCCGACCAGGTTGTTTTCCGGCACCCACCAGTCCTCGAGCGCGACCTCGTAGGAGTGCATGCCTCGGTACCCGATCGTGTCGATCGCACGACCCTCCATCTTGCCGACCCGGTCAGTGCCGCCGATTGCAATCGGGTCCTGCGTCAGCTGGAATCCGTGCCCTTCGCAGCGCGGCTTGGGCACGATCAACAAGCTCAAGCCGCGGTGGCCTTTGGTGTGGTCAGGGTCGGTGCGTGCGAGTAGCGCCAGAGCGTCGGCGCGGGCGCCGAAGGTGCACCATGTCTTGACACCGTTTATGACGTAGCCGGCGGCTCCTTCTTGCCCCTCGGCCGGCGTGGCGGTGACCTTGATACCTGCCACATCACTGCCGAAGTCAGGCTCGGTCACGGCGACGGCCGGCATCACTTCTGCGGTGGCCAGCTTGGGCAGCCACTCGAGCTTCTGCTCTTCGGTGCCACCCTTGACCAGGGCACGGGTGAGAATTTCGGGGCGGGTGATCAGCGAACCGCCGATACCGAGGCTGGCGCGGCTGAGTTCTTCGGTCGCCACGACCATCGCCAGGTACTCGTCGTCGCCGCCCTCGCTGTAGCCGCCGTATTCGGCAGGCACGCTGAGGCCGAAGGCGCCGATCTCGGCGAGACCCGACACGATTTCTTCGGGAACGTCGGCGTTTGTGCGATGCACGTGCTCGGCGTGTGGGCTGATCACGTTGGAGGCGAACGCGCGGAACGTGTCCTGCACCATTTCCATATCGTCATCGAGGTGCCGCGGACCGGGCGAGCCGGCCAGCGAGGCGAGGAAGTCGGGATCCCGGTATGCGCTGACAAAGTCGTGGGTGCCCGACAGCGAGGACGCCTCGACACCCCACAACTGCTCGCGACCAATCAGCTTGGTCATCAGATCGTGGACCGCATCGGCAGCAAAACCGCAGGTCAGACGAGCCTCGACGTCGCCAAGGGCGCCGTAGGTCAGCATCGCTTTGGCGGTCGCGATGCCCGCCCCGGCGTGGGCCAGTTCGTAGGCCAACACCTGCTGTTGGTCGGGTCCGCCGAGCTCTGTCAGGCGGGCGATCGCGATCGCGATGGCGCTGTCGGCGAGATCGATCGCGGTCGCCGCGGCCTGCAAGTCGGGGATCGTCATGATGCCCAACCTACTTCGAGGTTACGGTCATCGACCTGGTCGCGTCGACGTGACATCCTGTGATCAATGTCGACGGAATCAAAGCGGATCTGTGTGTTCTGTGGTGCCAATCCAGGTGGCGACCCCGGGTTCGCGGCGGCGGCATCGCAACTTGGCCGGGCGATCGCCGCCGCCGGCCACGAGATCGTGTACGGCGGAGGCCGGGTGGGTCTGATGGGCATCCTTGCCGACGCAGCACTCTCCGAGGGCGGGAGGGTGACCGGGGTGATTACCCAGGCGTTGATCGACCGCGAGGTGGGCCACGATCGTGTGACCGAGTTGATCGTGACCGATTCGATGCACACCCGCAAGGCAGCGATGGCGAACCGCGCCGACGGGTTCATAGCGCTACCGGGCGGGTTCGGCACGCTCGATGAGGTGATCGAGATCCTCACCTGGAATCAGCTCGGCAGCATCGCCAAACCGGTCGCCTTCGTGGATCTCGGCGGCTACTTCGTCAACCTGTTCCGGTTCTTCGACGACGCCGTAGCGGGCGGCCTGATCAGGCCCGAGCACCGGGCGATGGCCCAGCGCGCATCGACGGTTCAAGAGGCGATGGCGATCGCAACGGGACCGGCACCCGCCAGCCCCAGCAAATGGACCGACCCGACCGTTCGCTGATCGCCCTATTCGGCGACCTCCGGTACCGGTACGGTTCGGGTCGTGACAGTGCAGAGTCGGGTCGACACGATCTTCGATCGACCTCCCGAACAAGGCAACTCACTGGCGATGGTGGTGATGCACCGCGGCGAGGTGGTTGCCGAACGGTACGGCACCCAGCCCGAGACCGTCTTCGGGCCGGCGGCGCCGGTGAATGCCGACTCAGCGCTGATCTCGTGGAGCACTGCCAAGTCGATCACCCACGCTGTCGTCGGTCTGCTGGTGGCCGACGACAAGCTCGACCTCGAGGCCCCAGCCGATGTGCCCGAGTGGCGCGGCACCGACAAGCAACGCATCACTCTGATGAATCTGCTGAAGATGCAGTCCGGCCTCGAGTTCGTCGAGGACTATGTCGACGGCGAGACGTCGCACTGCATCGGCATGCTGTTCGGCGAGGGCGCCAGCGACCACGCCGGGTATGCGGCGGCACTCCCGCTGGCGCACACACCCGGCACCGTTTGGAACTACTCGTCAGGCAACACGAACATCATCACCCGCGTGCTCGGTGGCGTGATCGGAGGCGGTCAATCCGGGATGGAGGCGTTCTTGCGCCACCGCTTGTTCGGGCCGGTCGGGATGGATTCGGCGACCCCTGGGTTCGACGAAGTCGGTACATGGGTGGGTTCGTCGTACGTCTACGCCACAGCGCGCGACTTCGCCCGGTTCGGCGAGCTGTATCGCCGCTCCGGTATCACCGAAACCGGCGAGCGGATCCTGCCCGTGGGCTGGGCCGACCACGGCCGCGCGTTCGTGGCGCACGATCCGACCAACGACGTCCCCGCAGGCTTTGACTACGGCAGACATTGGTGGATGTGGCCCCAGTTCCAGGGCTCGATCGCTGCACACGGCTACGAGGGGCAGTTCATTGTCGTCGTTCCCGACCGTGAGTTGACGGTGGTTCACCTCGGCAAGACCGATGTCGGCGTGCGACATCATCTCGTTTCGCATTTGGGCGATCTGATCAACGCCGTCCCGATCAGCACGTAGGCTAAAAAGGGCACGCGCCTGCGACCGGCGTGCGCGTTCGACGATGACAGATCCCCCCGCCACCCCCGCCATCGAATCCGCCGCCGCCGAGCCGCACGACATTGTTTTGAGTACCGGTGAGTCGCCGGCGCCCGAGCGTCAACCTGGCTCGAAACCGCGTCGCCGTTTCCGGCTATCACTCAAGCTCTTGGCGTTCGCGGCGGTGCTGTACTACTTCGTCGTTCCGCTTATCCCCGATTTTCGAAACGCCTGGATCGAGTTGCAGCGCGTCGAACCGGTCCTACTGATCGTCGGCCTGGCGCTCGAACTGATCGCCCTCTACTGCTACGCCCCACTGATGAAGGCGGCGCTCGGCGAGGCGGGGCTCCCGTTGTCGCTCGGGCGGCTGTTCCGGATCCAGATGAGTACTCGTGCGTTGTCGAGCATCGTGCCCGGTGGCAGCGCTGCCAGTTCGGCGCTGGGCTATCGATTGATGACATTGTCGGGCGTAGCGGGGCCCGACGCCGGCTTCGCCCTCGCGACCGTCGGACTCGGTTCTGCCGTGATTCTCAACATGATCCTGTGGTGCGGGCTGATCGTGTCGATCCCGGCGCGTGGCGTGAACCCGATCTACGGCTCGGCTGCCCTCGCCGGGGTGATCGTGATGGGACTCGCAGCGGTGCTGGTGTTTGGCCTGATGGAGGGGCAGGGCCGTTCGGAAAGGGTGCTTCGGTGGATCGCCAAGAAGTTCCGCATGGACGACGACAAGGCAGCGACCGTGCTGCACCGTGTTGCGGAGCGTCTCGAACAGCTCATCAGTGACAAGCAAATGCTCGGCCGCGTTGCCTTCTGGGCGGCGCTCAACTGGCTGTTCGACGCGGCCGCGTTGTGGATCTTCCTAAGGGCGTTCGGGATCAGTATGGACATCGACGCCTTGATCATCTCGTTCGGCATCGCCAACGTGTTGGCGGCGATTCCGATCACCCCCGGCGGTCTCGGGTATGTCGACACCAGCTACATCGGCATGCTGGCGGGCTTTGGTGCCGGCCCGCGAAAAGCGGCACTCGGCGTGGCGTCGTACCGGTTCGCTCAGTTCTTCTTCCCGATTCTGCTGGGCGGCATCTTGTACCTTTCACTCCGAGTCGGCCCGTGGTCGATCGGACGGCGCGAGCGCCTGATCCGCCTCCGCGACCTGGCTGAGGAAGAGACCCGCCGAGGCGAGTCGAAGATCGACTTCCAGCTGCGGTTCCCGACTCGTGACGACACCGGCGAGTTGCTCCGCCCCCCGCACCGTGACGAATCAGCTCAGCTCGGCCCCTCGGCGGCGGCGATCAAACGCCAGCAGGAGCGGTTCCACCAGTGGCGTCGCAACCGTCGACGCTGACCGATCCAACCGGCGACGGATTGGCGCGGGGCGTGCTGTTGGGAGATGTGCCTGGCACAACTCCCAACTCGTCGATGGTCAGCCGGCGGTGATCTGGCTGACGATTTGATCGAACGCGGCGTCGGCGTAGGCGGTCATTTCGTCGTCGGTGCGGTCCTGGATCGGGTGCGGTGTGAACACCCTCGCGATCGCCGAGTAGCCGAGCGATTTCGACTGTGACTCGGCGGCGGTGACGAACTCGCTGGACGCCACGAAGACGCCTGGCACACCACGGATTTCCAGATCGCTGATGTCGTGCACACTGCACGACGTGCAACTGCCTCAATCGGCGAGTGCCTCGATCACCACATGGCATTCGGTCGCGATCTCGTGACGCAGATCGACGGGCGCCGGCTTTGCAAAAGTCGGTTTCTTGTAGCGCTTGACGTTGGCGCCGATCTCGCTCAGGCGCTGTTCGATGCGGTTGAGGAAGATGTCGCCGCGCGGCTTGGAGATGTCGAGCAAGCCGACGGTGAGCCCCTCGAGCGCAGCGGGACGCGCCAGTCGGGCGCGTTCGGTGAGCGTGCGTTCGCCGGTCGGATCAAGAATCGTTCGTGTGCTCATCTGAGTACCCCCTGGTTGTTGATCAGTATCGCACTTGGCGGGTGACCGGTTTCGAACCCATCTCGCCGTTGACCCAGCCGGGGATGATCGTTGAGAACAATCCGGCCCCACCTCCGGCATAGGCGAGCATCAGCCCGTCGGGATGGAACTTTGGCAGATCGGCGGTGGACATGCCGACTGGAATACCCTCGGCGATGCCATCGGCGCCGCGCTCGAGTTCGGCTGCCGGCGTGGTGAGCCGCATGTGGAGCTCGAACAGGATCCGGTCGCGGTCCCACCCTGCAAGCACGCGGGCGTGTTCGGGCCCGATCACCAAGATCGCGTCAAAGCTGAGCACCAGCTTGTGATGGTGCATCACCTGAAGCTGGGCGGCCAAGCTGTTGGCGAGACTCTCAGGCGTGCGTGACAGTTGGTCGACGAGCCCGCGCGGACCTTCACCGGCGAACACGGTGATCGCGTCGACACCGGGCTCGATGCCATGCTGGCCGGCCAGCGATCCGAATGGTGATTCGGCGTCGTTCTCGGCGAAACAGAAGCTGAGCTTGGCGGGGCTGCCGTGGGCTGCCCGATCGACCTCGCCCGGGCGCCCACCTCCGACGTTGCGCACGATCAACTGGAGCGCCCGCCCGATCGTCGAGTTGGCCCGGTTGCCCTGGCCGAGGGCGTTGATGCCCGAGTTCATGCCGATCGCCCTGGTGCCGTGCCCGCTGCACACCAACACCGGGGCGACCGGCATCGTGGTGGCCAACAGTCCGTGCATGTTGAACTCGTCGTTACAGACAGCCTCGACTGCGGTCAGCACCCACGGCATGTATTCGGGCAGGCATCCCGCCATCACGGCTGAGATCGCCACCTTCTCGACCGTGATATCGACCAGATCGGGCGGCACGGTTGCGACGATCTCGTCGGGTGCCCGGGAGGTGCCTGTCAGCATCTTGAGCACCCGCTGCTCGGTCGGCGGCACGACGGGCAGGCCATCGGTCCAGCCGCGCGTGAACATCATCTCGATCTCGTCCTCGGCGTCCGCGACCTCGATCCGCCTGGACCTCAGCACGCTGCCACCGTGGCGGACGTTGAGTTCGTCGACGAGATCGGGGTCGACGCTTTTCGAGCCACAGCCGGGCCGCATCGGGGGGAGTCCCTCGCCGAGTCCGTCGATCCCGGTGAACTCTTCCCACGCCGTACGCAGCCAACCGAAGGTTCGGTCGACCTGTTCTCCTTCGACGACCCTGATCAGCGTCGGAACCGTCTCGATCTCATAGTGCCAACTGACGCTGAGGTCTGCGTCGTAGATTGCCGCCGGATCGCCGGGAAAGTCTGGATCGTCCTGGGTATAGACGGTCAGGTCTGTCGCCGCGGCCAGTTGCTGCAGCACCGGAACGACGGTTTGGCAGGTCTCACAATCGCGTTTGACCACCACCACGAACCCGTCCGGCAACTTCGGCTTGCTCATCGCTAGCACCGTACCGGTTTTACTCGCCGGCGTTTCGAGTCGACGCCGATATGCCGGCAACTGCACAGCCTCACCCGACGATGACGGGAAACCGTTTCTCGTCGAGCGGATCGCCGACTTGCAGGCCTTCAGGCTCAAATGGTGGTGACACCTGCCAGGGACGCTCGGCCCACACGGCGTCGTCGCCGACCCACCTCAGGCTGACTGCGCGTCGAGACGTCGACCGCGAGGGATTGCCCGGCGCGTCGTGGAGGGTGCGGTAGTGGAACACGATCACATCACCGGGTGCGACGTCGAACGAGAGCACCCGGTGATTGTCAGGATCCTCGGCGATCAGGGCGTCGATGTCTGGGAGCAGCTCGTAGCGGCCGGTCTCGTCGCCGTACGGCGTGTGATCGATGAACTTGCGGGGGATGAACCACCGGCCCCACAGATGAGAGCCGGCGACAAAACGCAATGCCGTCTCGGCCGGTACCGGATCGAGAGCGATCCACATGCTGAGGTTATGGTCGCCGTCGACCGAGTAATAGGGCTGATCGTGGTGCCACGGAGTGCGCTCGGATGCGCCCGGTTCCTTGATCAGCACATGCTCGTGGAAGAACCTCGCGGTCCTCGACTTCATCAGTTGGGCAGCGATCTGGCCGAGATCACTATCGAACACGACCTGGCGGTATTCAGGGACGTTCTTCCAAGTGACGTAGTCGCTCCAGAAGCCGACCGACTCGTCGGGGTTGGTGTACCGGTGTGCCCACTCGCTGGGATTGGTGCGGTTGTACTCGACGCCCTCGGCGAGGCGCTCGATCCAAAGTGGGTCGAGCGCCTGACGCAGAACGGCCGCGCCGTCACGTTGAAACGCCTCGATCTCGGCATCGGTGATGACGCTCATGTCTTCACAATCTCACATTCGACCAACCCGGCGCCTTCGGCTGGGGCGAGACGCCGATCGTTCACCGCTCGCCGGTAGCTCGACCCGGCCCGACGCACGCGGCGAGAACTCTGAGCGTCAGGTCCTCCACGGGTTTGGTAGGTGAAAGCGTCACAGGTTCGTTCCTGCGGTGTTCTCCAGAGGAAGTCGTAGGACGTCGACGATAAAGCGAGCAATCTCAACAACACCAGCACCGCCCTCCCTGAACCAAACCTGGGTGCTGTTTGCTGCGCCGATCAAGAACAAACGCAACAAGTCAGTGTCAAGCGGCGTCTCGAGCGCCTCGACAAGCTCTCGCCACTGCGTCTCATAGGCATCGCGCAACTCTGTCAGTTCAGCGCGAAGCTCGGGCACATCCCCAGGAAGCACCGCGATGATCGTGCGGGCGTAGGAGCTTTCGTCGAGCACGGCCGCGATATGGCCGGTTAGGGCTGCTTCCAGCTGACCCCACGGTTCAAGATTGTTGGCTTCTGCCAGCGCGGTTTCGACCGACCTTCGGACGCTGCTAATGCCTTCTTCGTAGACCGCTAGCAGGATCTCGGCCTTCGAGGAGAAGTGGTAGTAGGAGGACCCCGACGTCATCCCGATCGCCGACGTGATGTCGCGGATAGTTGTGCGGTGATAACCCTGGGAGGCGAATAGCACGGCTGCCGCATTGAGCAGATCGCTGCTCCTGTTAATGAGCGTCCTAGGTGTGCCTTGCTCAATCTCTGCAGCCATGGCGCTCATGCTACTGACACCCCACCATTGGGTACCCGCTGTGCCGACGACGAGTGCGACCTGCTGCGCGTCGAGTTTGTAACTCGCTACGTGGTGGTCTGCTCCCTCGCATGCTCGTCGATGAACCGGAGGATGTCGGCGCTAGGCGTGTTGGCATCGAAGATGCCCTCGATACCCAGTTCTTGGAGTACTGAGAAGTCCTTGCGGGGAATGACGCCGCCGACGATGAGCCGGACATGGTCGAGTCCACATTGCCTCATTGCCTCGACGAATGCAGCTGAGTGAACAACATGGGCACCGCCCAAGAAGCTCAGGCCAACGAAGTCGACGTCCTCTTCAAGCGCCGCGTTCACTACGGCCTCTACGGTGAGGTATTTGCCTAGATAGATCACATCGTGTCCGGCTTCCCGGAACAAGGTTGCCAGGATCTTGACGCCTCGGTCATGCCCATCAAAGCCAAGCTTGGCCAGCAAGATTCGTTGCGGAACTGCAGTCGTTCTAGCGATCAAGGGAGTCTCTTTCGGCTCAGAATGACGGCTCTACAACGCCAAGATCGTCATAGGTGTAACCGAACCCCAGGCGTATGTTTCCGTTGATCTCGCCAAGGGTTGCGCCTAGTTCGATTGCGTCCATCGCAGCGGGGAACAGATTGATGTCTTTGGCAGCTGCCTGGCTACGAAGCTTCAGCAGCGCAGGCTCGAGCTGGATCATGTCTCTCTTGGAGCGAAAGTCCTTAAGCCGGTTGATGTGGCGCTGAATGTCTGAGGTCGACACTTCGTGCGCCGTCATCTTCAAATCTTCCTCGCGTTCGCCGATGCCCCTGTTGACACCAACAACGATTCGCTCGCCAGACTCGATCTGCTTGTGAATCTTCAGTGCCTCGGAGTTGATGATGTTGTCGGCCCAACCAGAAGCTTGCGCCGCAATCATGCCACCTTGCTTGTCGATCTCGGCCAGTACCGAACTGATCTCGGCCTCCATCCGATCCGTCTCGCTCTCGACAAAGTACGAACCGGCCAATGGGTCGGCAACGTTACAAACGCGACTCTCGTACGCCAGGATCTCCTGGGTACGTACAGCGAGTTCGACCGACTCCTCGGTGGGCAGCCCAATGTTCTCGTCATAGGAGCAGGTATGCAGAGACTGGGCGCCGCTCAGAATTCCGGCGAGTGCCTCGATCGTCACCCGAGCAACATTGTTAAGGGGCTGTTGACGGGTCAAGGACGAGCCGGCGGTGTGCACGTGGTACTTGTACTTGAGCGACTTGGGATCACGTCCTCCGTATTCATCATGGATCAATCGCGCCCACAGCCTCCTAGCGGCACGGAGCTTGGCTATCTCTTCAAAGAAGTCCATCTCAACGCTGGCGGTAAAGGTGATCCGAGGCGCAAGATCATCGATATTGATTCCGCGGCGGATGCCTTCGTTGAGATATTCCTTGGCAATAGCGAATGTGAAGGCGATCTCTTGGGCCGCATTGACACCATTCTCGCGAATGTTGTACCCATCCACAGACAGCGGGTTCCATTTGGGTGATCGTTCAAAGCAGTACTCGATGCAGTCAACTGACAGCTTGAGCCCAAGATCGGGAGGAACGAAGGAACGCTTGTAACCGCAGAAAGTATCGCCAATGGTGTCGTTGAGGATCGTACCTCGCAGCTCAGAAACATCAATTCCTCGACGCTTGGCAGCGACCAGGTAGTAGGCCATGATCATTGTGACACCGACCGTGCTCAGATTGACCGAGACTTTGTCGAGCGGGATGCCTTCGAGTATCTCATCCATGTCTTGGATCGTTGAGACGGGTACACCTTGTAGTCCTACATCACCGATTGCCAACGGATGATCGCTATCAACTCCCGAATTTGTCGGAATGTCGAATGCAACGTTGACAGCATTCTCGCCTGTATCAATCAGGTAGTGAATCCGGTCATTCGTGGCAGCGGGCGACCCGAACCCACAGAGTTGGCGTCGGCTCCATAGCCGACCGCGGTACATGTTGGGGTAGATCCCCCGTGTGTAGGGGTATTCCCCCGGATCACCCAGGTCTCGATCGTAATCGAGATCGGCGATGTCGTCTGGCCCATATACGGCCTTGAGTTCGTGTCCTGACCAGGTCTCGTACCGTTCAAGTGTCTCCCTGTATGCGTGCCCGACGTCTCTCTGGTCATCCGCCATGTTCGGCTCCTTGATGTGATTTCGCTCTTGCGAGGTAGCTGTGTTGAAGGGCGAGCTGCCGAACGGCGGCACCGACCACCATCAGAACGAACGATCGAGATACGATTCGCGGATCAGCTTGCGGCTGATCTTTCCAACTGGTGTTCGTTGAAGTGGTTCCGTTCGCAACTCGACGGCGATCGGCTTCTTGTAGGAACCGAGCTCGTCAGCACACATTGTGATCAGTTCCTGTTCGGTGACTGCTTCACGATCATTGACATAGCAGATCATGTATGGGGACTGCCCGAATCGTTCGTTTGCCACAGCGATGACGACTACTTCCAGCACCGCAGGGTGAGCTGCAGCAACATTCTCGAGCTCCATCGGCCAGATATTAAAACCGCCAGAGATGATCATATCGTCTTTACGGTCGTGCAGATACACGTATCCGTTCTCGTCCATGTAACCCATGTCGTTCGTGTGGAGCCAGCCATCGACGAGTTTGGAACCACCTTGTGTGTCCCCACCCCAGTAGCCAGTCATCATCCCGTCGATCCTCATGCATATTTCGCCCTGCTTTCCGTAGGGCAACTCCTCATAGGTATCCGGGTCGCGGATCTCCAAGTCGACGTATGGGTGGACCTTTCCCAGAGATTTCAAGGGTTCTGACCCGGGTACATCAGCGATCCAGTCGCGTGCCATAGTGATGAGTCCAGGCGCCCCTTCGGTCTGGCCATACAACTGACACAAGGTGTCCCCCCAGACATCATATGCCCGCTTCAACACAGGAACCGCGATTGGCGCGGCACCGATCAAGAGTACCTTCAGAGAGCTGAAGTCGCGGTCTTCCAGCCCTGGACTCTGCAACGCATCACCCACCATCGTGGGAGCAAGGAAGCAGTACGCAACTCGTTCGGTCCCCATGAGATCGAGTGCTGACTCGGAGGTGAAGTTCTCAACAACCAGGTTTACGCCTCCCATGATGAAGATCGGAACAAACTGATAGCCAGACGCATGCGAGATAGGTGCCAGATGCATGCACACATCGCCGACCTCGATTGGCGGCTGCGGGAAAAACCAGTCTCGACCAACCGCCAGCCATTGCCAGTGAGTGAAAAGGACACCTTTCGACTTGCCCGTGGTACCCGCCGTATGGCGGATCATGAAGCCATCGTCGGCCTCGACCCGAGTCATCGGGTCAACGTCGGAGTGCGATGCCAACCACTCCTCATATCCGTCGACATTGCGAACAACGATGTGTTCCAAGGACGGGATCGTTTCGGTGAAGCCCTCAAGTTCTGGCGCGTACTGCTCACTCACCACGACTGCTCGGCACCCGGTATGAGCAAGCATGTGCTCGTGTGATGCTTGCGCATTTCGCGCATAGAGCGGGACACGCACCAGGTTTGCAATTGCGGCCCCGAGGAAGAAGTCGACTGCTTCGAGGGAGTTGTCTTCGAGCGAACCGACCCGGTCCCCCGGTTCAAGCCCGAGCGAGATCAGAGCGTTTGCCATCCTGACACCGCGCTGCCAGACCTCGTCGTAGGTGAGTCGACGCCCGCCGGCAACTACCGCGAGCTTGTCACGATGAAATCGTGCCGACAGACGCATCTTCTCGGTGACGTTCATTCGCACCCTCCTAGGAGTCGGGCCCTTTCACACCGGCCACATTCTTGATCACACAAGCGATTGGCTTACGGTACCATGCCAAGCGAACGCTCGCTTAGTTAACTCCTCAGCCAACTCGCCAACCTGAAGGCACGCAAATGACGACCAAACCAACGACCCCTCCGAGTCCCGATACCTGTGGAGAACGTTCGGGACCGCTTGTCGGTATCCGCATCGTCGAACTCTCAGGGCTCGGTCCAGCACCGATGGCATCAATGATGCTGGCTGACATGGGAGCAGACGTGATCCGCGTCGAGCGTCACGGGTCATGGAACCCCCTAGGAGATGATGACATCAGCTTCCGCGGCAAACGGTCGGTCGTGATCAATCTCAAGAACCCGACCGGGATCGACCTCCTTCTCGACCTGATCGAAACTGCCGACGTCTTCATTGACCCATACCGGCCGGGGGTATGTGAACGCATGGGCATCGGTCCCGATACATGCCTAGATCGCAACCCACGGCTGGTGTACGGCAGGATGACTGGCTGGGGTCAAACTGGTCCGCTGGCTCACGCGTCAGGTCACGACATCAACTACATCGCTATCACCGGAGCGCTTCACGCGGTTGGCGAACGCGTCGGCCGTCCCATGCCAGCCCTAAACTTGCTTGGCGATATGGCTGGGGGCGGAATGCTTCTGTGGGGCGGAATCCTCGCCGCGCTACTCGAAGCAAGCATTTCAGGGACAGGTCAGGTAATCGACGCGTCCATGGTCGACGGGACGGCACAGCTCATGTGGCTCCAGCACGGCATGCTCGCCCGAGGCGATTGGGACCACACGCGACGCGAGTCGAACATGCTGGACGGCGGAGCACACTTCTACAACACCTACGAGTGCGCAGACGGTGAGTACGTCTGCGTCGGCTCCATAGAACCCCAATTCTACGCAATGCTGATCGAGAAGACCGGTGTCGACCCCGAGCAGTTCGCTGACCAACACAGCCAGATCCGATGGCCCGAGCTGCGCGCCGAACTCAACCATGTGTTTCGCAAGAAGACCAGAGATGAATGGTGCAAGATCATGGAAGGAACGGATGTCTGCTTTGCCCCCGTACTAGATATCGAGGAAGCCCCGCGCTATCACGCGAACGCGGAACGTGACGTGTACATCAAGGTAGGGGGTGTCACCCAACCCGCCCCGGCCCCGAGATTCAGCCGAACCCCGAGCCGCGTATCGCACCCTCCTCGTCCGATCGGTGCCGATACGCAAGCAGTGTTACGTGAACTTGGCTACCTCGAAGAAACAATTGAGAGATTCAGCCGTGACGGAGTGGTGTCCGGGGCAAGCTAGCCGGGACGAAGGGAATCACCACGCCGTTTCATCGGCGCCGCCGGGAATCTCAAACCAGGCGGGAACGCCGATTGTCGATTACGCCTGTCACGAAACCGGCACAATGCAAACCGCCGGCGAAACGGGCGTGCTCGATCTTCAAGCAGCGGTTCTGTACGACATCGAGACCTGCCGTCGAAGCGTCTGCTGCGGCCTGTTCGTGGATCAGCCCGAGCTGGAACCACACCGCTGTCGCTCCGACATCGATCGAATCCTGAACCACCGATGGGAGATCCTCGATGCGGCGAAACACGTCGACCATGTCGGGTGGCTCTGGCAGATCGGCGAGCGACCCGTAGACATGCTGCCCGAGTATCTCGGTCTCGCGGGGGTTGACGTAGTACAACCGCCAATCGGTCCTGCCGGTCAGATACGTGGCGACAAAATGGCTGGCGCGGCTGGGATTGGCCGACATGCCGATGATCGCCACCGAGCGTGTGCGTTGCATCAGCGCCAGCCGCTCCGAAGCTCGTTCGAGGATCGCCATCATCGACCTGCCTGGGACGCGGAGAGCGCCTGGTCGAGATCTGAGCAGATGTCGGCCGCATCCTCCAGCCCGACCGAGATCCGCACCAGGTCCGGGCTGATTCCGCCCGCCTCTAGCGCTTCGTCGGAGAGCTGTTGGTGGGTTGTCGAGCCAGGATGGATCACCAACGTACGGGCGTCGCCGATGTTGGCGAGGTGCGATGCCAGGCGAACACTTTCGATAAACCGAGCACCGGTCCGGCGCCCTCCCTTGACGCCGAACGCGAACACAGCGCCGGGACCGTCTGGCATGTAACGCTGGGCCCGCTCGTACCACTGTGAGTCGGGGAGACCGCTGTAACGCACCCACTCGACGAGCGGGTGCTCGGTGAGGAATTGGGCGACCTCGAACGCGTTCTCGACGTGCTGTCGCATCCGAAGCGCCAATGTCTCGAGCCCCATCAGGAACAGGAATGCGTTGAACGGGGTCATCGTCGCTCCGACATCGCGAAGCTGTTCCGAACGGACCCTGGTCAGAAAACCGTACTCGGCGAAGTTGCCCCACCAGCTGAGGCCGCCGTAGGCCGGCATCGACTCGGTCATCAACGGGAAACGCCCGTTGTCCCACGGGAACCGGCCGGACTCGATGATCGCCCCGCCGAGCGAGGTGCCGTGGCCACCGATAAACTTGGTCACCGAATGCAGCACGATGTCGGCGCCATGCTCGAGCGGCCGGCACAGGAATGGGGTCGCCATCGTCGAGTCGACGATCAGCGGGAGCCCGTGGGCGCGTGCGACGTCGGCGAGACCGGCGAAGTCGGGAATCATCCCGGACGGATTGGCGATCGTCTCGACATAGATCGCTTTGGTGGCCGGCCTGATCGCCGCCGCCACTGCGTCGGCTTCCGGCTCGGACAGGAAGCTGGTTTCGACCCCGAACCGGGCCAGCGTGACCTCCATCAGGGTCCGCGTGCCGCCATACAACTGGGCGCTGGCGACGATGTGGTCGCCCTGGCCGGCGAGCGCCGCCAAGGTGAGGAACTCGGCCGATTGCCCGCTCGACGTGCCGATCGCTCCGAGGCCGCCCTCCAGCGAGGCCACCCTTTCTTCGAAGGCGGCGACCGTCGGGTTCGACATCCGGCTGTAGATGTGGCCGTAGGTCTGCAGCGCAAACAGGTTGGCCGCCTCATCGGTGTCGGCGAACACGTACGACGATGTCTGGTAGATCGGTACTGCGCGTGCACCCGTTGTCGGATCTGGTCGGCCGCCGGCGTGCACGGCGCGGGTCCGAAACCCGGGAGGATCACCGTTCGTCATGAAGCCATCATGGCGCATCCGTTCTCGCCGCATAGGGTGCTGCGCACATGTCGTCACCCACCGAACCGGTCGAGGTCGCTCCTCCGCTCGCCCCCGAGCACGTGAAGCTCGCTCCGAGGGACTGGGTGATGCTCGCTATCCCCGGCCTGATCTGGGGATCGAGTTTCTACTTGATCGCCGAAGGGCTCGACTCGTTCTCGCCGTATCTGATCACGTGGCTGCGGATCGGCTTCGGATTCTGCGTGGTGATTTCCGTTCCCGCCACCCGTCGCCCGATTCCATCCTCTTCGTGGTCGCGAATTGGGGTCCTCGCTGTCGTATGGATGGCCGTGCCGTTGTCGTTGTTTCCGCTCGCCGAGCAGCGTGTGTCATCGAGCGTCACAGGCATGCTCAACGGCGCCAACCCGATCTTCACAGCGATCATCGCTGCGATGATCGTTCGCGGATTGCCTCCGGGTCGCCAACTACTCGGACTTGGGATTGGACTGGCCGGGGTCGTGCTGATCGCAGTCCCGTCATTGTCGCAGGGGTCATCGAGCGCAACCGGTGTCGTCATGGTTCTCTCGGCGCTGGTGTGCTACGGCATCGCACTCAATCTCGCCGGACCGATTCAGCGGCAGTTGGGTTCGCTGCCGGTGATCGGGCGCGCGTTGGGGATCGCATTCGTTCTGACGACCCCGTTCGGTCTCGCAGCGATCTCCGACTCGACGTTCGAGTGGGGTAGTGCTGTGGCGCTCGCCGTGTTGGGTGTCTTGGGCACCGGCGTCGCCTATGTGGTGATGGCGTCCAACGCCGGGCGATTCGGCAGCACCAGGGCATCGTCGACGACCTATCTGATTCCCGGTGTGTCGATCGTGCTCGGGATCGCGATCCGAGGCGAGAGCGTCGAGTCGATCGCGCTTGTCGGCAGCGCCGTGGCAGTGTTCGGCGCCTACCTGGTCAACAGCGTCACCGGCGTCGCCTCGGGCAGCGGTTCAGCTCCCAGCGGCGGTCGATCGATCCGGGTTCGACGGTCGCTCGGTGCGGGCGGGCTGCGTCGCGTTGTGCGACCGGGTGGGGCGTGAGCAAGCCGGGTGGTCCGAAATCGTCGCGTTCGGTTGGTTCTGCGTCGCCTCGGACCGCTGGCTCGGCGAGACGCTCGACCGGATCTGACCCTGTTCAGCCGTTCGTCGTCTCGTCGTCGGCCTCTGGGTCTTCGCCCGCTTCGGCCTCCGAATCGGTGGTCTCCTCGAGCAGCGTCGATGCCGGATCGATCGGTGTGAACGGGCGGTCCGAGTAGCTGAGGCGCTCCCATGACCAGTTCGTCTGCTCATCTCGGACCCGCACCAGCACCTCGTCGGCGTCAAGCCAGATGATCACACCAAGATTGTTGACCTTCTGCGCTCCGGGGATCGCGTCGTTCTGGAAGTGCTGCCATTGCAACGGATAGTCGCTGCCGAACCTGAGGGTGTCCAACTCGAGTTCGTAACGCGTTAGTCGATCGTCGCCGAGACCCTCTGTGGCTTGTTCGACGAGGTCGACGTACCCGCGCCGCAACCGGTTGGTGAGGATCGCGTCGGAGTTCTTGTCGTTCGATAGATAGCGCACGACCAGCAACAAGTCTTGTCTGTCGAGACTGTCGCCGAGGGAACCTGTCATCAGCGCCCACTCGCCTTGCGAAGCGCGGATATAGGTGGTCGATCCGTTCGGACTGACGACCTCGATCCCCGAGTGTGGTCCGCCGATCCGCCCGACGAACCCGAACGCCCGCGACTCGGCGTCGATCGTCAGCGTTCCGTCGACCTCGGGGGCAGGTTCGCTCGACCTGACCTGGAAGGTCGTCGTTCGGATCTCAGGTACCTCGACACCGGGGCCCGGCAGCCGGTCACGATCGAGATAGTCCTGAAGCTGGCGTGCCCCGAAATACAAGCCGGTCCCGAGCGCCCCCACCACCGTGAGCAAGACGAAACCTCGACCGAGGCGGCGATACCAGGGATTCGCCCGTCGGTTCACACTTCTGAAGCGCGCCTGATCGGAGCGATACCAGGTTGATGCCCCCGCTTTCGGCTGTACACCTGTGGTCGTTCCCACCGTCGACGGATCACCGGTCGACCCGGTCGGGAGGGTGGGCGACAAGTCGGCGGGTGCGCGCTCAGGTGGCGGAGGTGGTGGCGGAGTCGATGTCGACCTGGGAGATGCCGTAGAGGCCGAAGGTCCCTCCGGCGATTCCGGTGGGGCGGGCAGACCCGCTTCGGGCGTGTCGTTTGCATCACCTCGTTGCATCTCCATATCGTGCCAGATCGGCCGGCGATACTTGGCGACTGCGCATCGACCGCAGGCGATAGTCGAAATTCCGGGCCCGAGCGTGATCGCGGCGCGGTCTGGATGCGCGATCGCAACCTGCGGGTACGATCTGGCGCGATGGCTGGCTCAGATTCAACCAGTTCGGCGTTTGGGGCCAATTCCTGGCTCGTCGAGGAGATGTACGAGAGGTACCGCGCCGACCCCAACTCGGTCGGTGAGTCGTGGCGAGAGTTCTTCGAGGACTATCGAACCGTCTCGGCCGTCCACCCCGAGACAGCTACATCGCCCGCCGAACCGGGCGAGCTGATCAAGGGCGCCGGCGCCGTGATCGTCAAGAACATGTCGGCCAGTCTGGAAGTGCCGACCGCGACAAGTTTCCGCAACGTGCCGGCCAAGTTGCTCGAGGTCAACCGCAAGGTGATCAACGGGTACAGGGTGCGGTCGGGTCTCGGCAAAGTCAGCTTCACCCACCTGATCGGGTACGCGCTGGTGCGGGCGATCACCGAGGCAGTGCCCAACATGAAGAACGGATTTCTGACCGGCAGCGACGGCAAGCCGCGCTTGATCCGCCACGAGCACGTCAACATGGGTCTCGCTGCAGATATCGATAAGG
>Ga0255047_10000823_pt1 | contig 24823 bp, 22 predicted proteins | sample JV7_2_1_MG_FD_183640 | JGI IMG/M metagenome (GOLD analysis project Ga0255047, IMG submission 183640) | Seawater microbial communities from Jervis Inlet, British Columbia, Canada - JV7_2_1 | ecosystem: Environmental > Aquatic > Marine > Inlet | place: Canada: British Columbia | collected 2016-10-06 | reverse complement strand
GCTTACGCGTGTATTGGCAATTCTCGACAGCTCAGCAACATACTGACGAAGTTCTTTCGCACCCAACGCACAGTTCAGACCGATCATGAAAGGATTCACGTGGCGCACTGAATTCCAGAACGCTTCGGTTGTTTGCCCGGAAAGCGTCCGGCCAGATGCGTCTGTGATCGTGCCAGAAATCATGACCGGCAATTCGACGCCTGTTTTGCGGAAACAGCGCTTCACACCAACGATCGCGGCTTTGGCGTTCAAGGTGTCGAAGATCGTTTCGATCATCAGGAAATCGACACCGCCTTCAATAAGTGCGATCGCCGCAACTTCGTAGGTATCTGCAAGATCATCGAACTTGATATTACGAAATCCCGGATCATTAACGTCGGGCGAGATGGACGCGGTGCGATTGGTCGGGCCGAGAATGCCCGCGACGTATCGTGGGCTGCCCGCTTTGGCTGCATGGGTGTCCGCGCATTCGCGCGCGAGCCTTGCGGCTGCGGTATTCAGTTCGGCAACCAGCTCTTCCATGCCGTAGTCGGCCATTGACGGTGCATTTGAATTGAATGTGTTGGTTTCGATGATGTCGGCACCGGCATCGAGGAATTGATTGTGTATGTCGCGAATCACATTGGGGCGCGTGATCGACAGCAGGTCATTATTGCCTTTGAGATCACGTTTCCAGTCGGCGAATCGTTCACCGCGATAATCGTCTTCGGTCAAACCGACGCCCTGGATCATCGTTCCCATCGCGCCATCAAGCAGCAGGATGCGTTCGTTGAGCGAATGCATCATCGAAACAATTCTTTCTTTACGTTCCATCTCTACAACCTCACGCTGCGGCTTTCCCGGAACGCACACCCAGCGCATGACAAATCGCGTAGGTGAGTTCGGAACGGTTCAGCGTGTAAAAGTGAAAATCCTCAATACCTTCAGATTCGAGGCGACGAACCTGTTCGATCGCGACACTTGCGGCGATCATCTGCCGGGTTTCGGCATCGTCATCCAGTCCATCGAAACGATGTCGCAAGGCATCGGGGATCGCCGCGCCGCACATTTTGGCGAAGCGCTCCATTTGCGGGAACCGGGTAATCGGCAGAATACCGGGAACAAGAGCGGAATCAATTCCTGCCTGGCTGCAACGATCGCGGAAACGCAGAAACACGTCGGTATCGAAAAAGAATTGTGTGATCGCACGTGTCGCACCGGCGTCAAGCTTGCGTTTGAGGTTGTCGAGATCGAAGTCAGCATCCGCTGCCTCGGGGTGCACTTCAGGATAAGCCGCGACTGAAATATCAAAGTCGGCAACCTTCTGCAATCCGTCAACAAGATCCGAGGCATACGCATAGCCATCCGGATGCGGTACATAGCATTCCGCGTCCTTAGGAGCATCGCCCCGTAATGCGACGAGGTGACGAACGCCCATGTCCCAATACTCGCGCGCGATGTCGTCGATTTCGCCGCGGGTCGCATCGATACAGGTCAGGTGCGGTGCCGGTGTCAGTTGCGTCTCTTTGATTACTCGCGCTACGGCGGCATGTGTGCGCTCACGAGTTGAGCCATCGGCGCCGTAGGTCACAGACACAAAACTCGGCGCGAGTTCAGCAAGTCGCTCAATGGATTGCCACAAGGTGGCCTCCATCGCTTCCGTGTTCGGCGGAAAAAATTCAAAGGAAACAGAGGGCGATTTCTTCGTATTCATATTAGTAACTTCTACTCAAGCCGCGACAGGCGCGCGTTCTGTTCGATCGGCGATCGTCGCAACAGCGAGTAACCAATCAGGATTGTTAGCAGGAATGGGGCGTGGTGCGGATAGACGGAGACTCGCAGCCGCTGCCCATGCAGCGAATCGAGACCGCAATGCGGCGATGTCGGAATCACCAACGGACGTCAGTACCAGCACGCGACCGTCGTCGTTCAGGAGACGCTTCGCTTCGGCGAACACAGCAGCAGGATCTTGCGCATCGCTCAACACGTCATCGAGAATGATAGTGTCGAACTCCTTGTCATCGAACGGCAGTGAAACCATGTCGCCCTGCCGGAGCGACGTATTCGGTGTTCCTGCCAGCAACAACTCGGCACGTGCCAGGCGGCGAGCATCGGAGTCGATATCAACACCGACCGCTCGATGTGCGCGCGATGCCAATAACTTCAATATGCGTCCCTGGCCACAGCCTATATCGAGCAGATCACCTAACGGTCGGGCGACTGTCAGTTCAACCAACGCTTTGTGTAACAACCTGTCGCCCGCCGAGACCGGAGCGGCGACAACGTCGTTGTCAGCGCGAATATCACGCAGCTTCTTGATGTCTTTTTGAAACTGCGGTTCATCATCTGGTAGCAATGCGAGTAGACGGCGTCGTGTTGCTGAATCCTCGCCCGAATTTTGAACACGGTAGTAAACGAAGTGGCCATCTTTGAAACGTTCGAGCAGGTTCACTGCGCATAGTTGTTTTACATGCTGGGAGATACGCGGTTGACTCTGGCCGGTGATTTTAGTCAGCTCGGAAACACTGCATTCGGCTACGCCACACAGGGCTACCAGCCTTGTCCGAACCGGGTCGGCGAGGGCTTTGAATTGCTGCAGCAGATTGTCTGTTGAAGGATTCATATAAGAATATAAGGATTCTTTTATGTTAATGGGTAGATATTATACAACTACCCCCTGCTAAGGCAAGAGCAGATTGCGTATACTGTCGCCAGAAATCAGGCCCCGCCCGATACGCAGAGGAAACCGGAGTGTGCTAACCGCCATTACACGCGACGTGAATGAGAACATGGGCAACTGTGAACTGACTTATTTGCCAAGAGTCAAAATCAATGCAGGCCTCGCGTTACAACAACATCAGCAGTACCAGTCGGCGCTGTCTTCCCTCGGATGTGAGATTGTCACGGTGCCGACCAAATCGGGCCTGGCGGATTCCGTTTTTATCGAGGATACCGCGATGGTTCTGGATGAGGTCGCTGTGATGTGCCTGCCGGGGGCTGAATCCAGACGGGCCGAGGTAGCGGGTGTCGGGGACGTTCTACAACAATACCGGACGCTCGCGTCAATCCAACCACCCGGTACGCTGGATGGTGGTGACCTGCTCCGTGTCGGCAAAGTCATTTATGCCGGACTCTCCACAAGGTCAAATCGAAGTGGCATCGAACAATTGCGTTGCATCGTCGCGGACTATGGGGTTTCCGTGGAGACAGTCGAAACTTCGAAATGTCTGCATCTAAAATCCGCCGTTTCGGCGGTAGCGCCCAACACACTTCTGATTAATCCGAACTGGATCAACAAGTCTGCCTTCGCGAATTACGAGCTTATTGATGTCGATGAGGAAGAACCGCATGCAGCCAACGCGCTTCGCGTAGGGAGAAGCGTAATCTATCCATCCTCGTTTCCGCGGACTATCGAAAATCTGGCGCAGCGCGGCATCAACGTGACGCCAGTCGACTTGTCCGAACTGCAAAAGGCCGAGGGCGCGGTCACCTGCTGCAGCCTTGTATTTAAGACGTAATTACGAAGCTGCCGTTTTCCCACCAACACTCAGAGGTATCAAATGTACGGACAAGCCCAGCTGTTCTCGAAAATATTTCTGCTTACGATCGTCGCTGCATTAGTCGCATCGTGTAACTCCGACAACGGCGCTCAGGTGAACGATAAGAAACTCAATGCCTCATCGACCAGGGCTGTTGCCGATGTATTGGAAAGACGGACGGCGGATTCACGCAAGGCAAGACTGGCGGATGTCAAATACCAGCTGCATCTTGAAGTATTTGAGCACACCGACTGGTTCAGTGGTGAGTCGACGCTTAGCTTCGAACTCAACGACGCTTCAACCGCTTTAACTATCGATTTTTCCGGGGGCAACGTCAGCGAAGTTCGCGTAAACGACCAACCTATCAGAGTCAATTACAACGGCTTCTTCGTCACTCTTCCTGCAGAAACGCTGCAACAGGGCATCAACTCGGTAACTGTCGTCTTCGAGCACCCGTACGGTGAAGACGGCACCGGCTTACACCGGTTTGTTGATACGACAGACGGTCGCACGTACCTCTACACTTACCTGTGGCCTTATTACGCGAACAGGCTGTTCCCGTCTTTCGATCAACCTAATCTCAAGGCAGAGATTGCACTAACGGTCCGTGCACCGGAGGGATGGGCCGTCGTATCGACGAGTGCCGGCAATGCTGGACCCGCGAGTGACGGTTCGATCCTGTGGCACTTCGACACCACGCCGGAGATGTCGACCTACGTATTTTCGATGCACACCGGACCTTATAAAATCTGGGAAGACGAAACGGAAAGCATACCTCTGCGTCTGATGGCGCGGCAGTCGATGGCTGAATTCGTAGAAGTGGAGGAATGGTTTGAGGTTACCAAGCGCGGACTTGAGCATTACCGAAAATACTTCGACATCCCGTATCAGTTTGGCAAATACGACCAGCTGCTGGTACCTGATTTCAATATCGGTGCCATGGAAAACATTGGCGCCGTCACGTTCGCGGAGCGCCGCTATGTGCAACGAAGGGCGAGCAATCGGACAGAGCGTGAAGCACGGGCCAGCGTCATACTCCACGAAATGGCGCACATGTGGTTTGGCAACCTGGTAACGCATGACTGGTGGAATGGTCTCTGGCTGAACGAGAGCTTTGCGACGCAAATGTCTGCGATTGCTTCGGCGGAGACGACGGAGTTTCAAGATACCTGGCATGGATTCTTCACGCGTGGCAAGCAAGAGGCCTATCACCGGGACAGTCGAGTCACCACTCATCCAATCGAAGTACCAATCAACAGTACGGCCGATTTTTTCTCCGTGTTTGATGATATTACTTACGGGAAGGGATCGTCGGTACTGAAGCAACTCGCGCATTATGTTGGCGAAGAGAACTACAGGCTGGGCGTGTCTGCTTATCTAAAACAACATTCGTATGGAACCACCGAACTCGATGATTTTGTCGGTCATATTGCGGCTGCGTCCGATACGGACCTGGATGCATGGTCCCGTGAGTGGCTCTATGAGCCTGGCTTCAACACCCTTAGCGTTGCTATCGATTGCGAAAATGCCGAGTTGCAGTCACTCCGCGTGTTGCAGGAAGCGCCAGCCGATCACCCAGTTCTGCGGGGCCATCGGATCGATGTCGCACTCTACGACATAGATGAGAGTGGCGAACTATCTGCGGGCGACGTTTATTCCGTGGCAGTCGAGGGCGAAGAAACTGTTGTGAATACTCCGCCCGGCCGAACGTGCCCGGCCATCGTCAACCCAAATCACAACGACTGGGCCTACGCAGAAATAAAGCTGGATGCTCGCACCGCAGCCAATATCGGAGAGTATTTGAGCAAGTTGGAAGAACCACTGACCAGATCAATATTTCTGTCGGCTTTGCTTAATTCGGCGACAGCCGGTGAAATATCGCTGGCCGATTTCGTCGATTACGCATTGAATCTTGCAGAGAGCGAGCAAAATGTTCGCGTGCTGCAGCAGGTCTCAGACTCCATCATCGCTACGTTTAATCTCATGCAGCGCCTGCGCCCGGAGACCGATGCCGCCCTTGCCGCACTAGTACCCAGGCTGCAAGAGCAGTCCTTGCGCCACACCACGCTCGAGTCCAACAGCGACCTCAAACTCATCTGGTTCAAAACCTTTGTCGGTATAGCATCAAACGAGGCAGGACTCGGAACGGCTAGAGCATTGCTGGATGGAGAAGCACAAATCAATGGCCTAGAAATTTCTGCTGACTATCGCTGGCAGCTATTGCAGATTCTCAGCCGTTACGGCGCCGCTGATATAGGTGAACTGCTCGAGGCAGAAAGTGCGATCGACACATCTGACTTTGGTGCCAAGAATGCACTTACGGCAGATGCCGCAACTCCGGACCCGGCGGTGAAGGCAAAATGGTTATCGGAGTTGCAGACTCCTGAAAATCTGACTGGTTTATCCCGGCAGCGTGCGGTTATGAACGGCCTCTTCCCGGCGAACCAAACTGCGATTCAGTTGCAGAGCCTTGATCAGGTCCTGGATGCACTACCTGCACTTAGCGAGACAACCGATCCCTACTTCCTGTCGAGCTACGCAAGTACCTTGCTAACGCCAATGTGCGTTGATGAAAGCGTCGCGAAGATGCAGAAGGCTCTGGATACGTACGCCGAAGACCTAAGTAGTACTGCGTTACGTTTCCTGCGCGAAGCACATCAATCCGATAGCGAATGTCTGGCACTGCGGAGTGCTCAATGATGGAGCACCGCGATGACGACAGCATCGGCCGTTTTACAATCACGTGTCGATACGTATGTAGCGCCCTGGTCGCTGCACCATTTTTCTACGTCAACCTCGTGACTGAGGGCGATGCCTACCTCTTTCTCGCAATGGTCCTTCTCAGCCCGATCACCGGAATCATTCTGATCGGAAACTCACTGTTCTGTCTCGTTCGCTATCGCAAAATCGAATCCTACTGGATTGGCATTGCCTTCACTCTTATCGGACTGTCAGGCGGTTTGGTTATCTGGCACTACCTACCAGAATTCAGAATGTAAACGGTCAAAATCCATGCTGAAGCAAGGTGCCGAGTTGGGAGGCCCGGCGAATCCGACTGTGTCCTGCGGAGGATTCGCCGGGCCTCCCAACTCGACACCGGACTACTGTACGGACTCTGGACCTACAACAATATTATCTGTCGGCCGACATACTCTAAGGCTTGAGTTTGTCTTTCAGGATCTGGTTGACCTGCCCGGGGTTTGCCTGCCCTTTGGTCTCTTGCATGACCTTGCCGACAAAAAAGCCGATTAGCTTGTCTTTGCCCGCCTGATACTCTGCGACCTGGCCTGGGTTCTCCGCGATCACTTTGTCGACGACGGCCTCAATCGCCGAACTATCGGTGATTTGCTTCAGGCCTTTTGCCTCGATGATCTCGTCAGCAGAACCTTCACCCGCCCACATCGCCTCAAATACCTGTTTGGCAATTTTTCCGGAGATTGTGTTGTCGTGAATTCGACTGACCAGCCCAGCCAAATCAGCAGCAGAAATATTGCTATCGCCGATAACCTTGCCGTCACGATTCAGTGCGCCGGCGAGTTCACCAATCACCCAGTTCGCCGCGATTTGAGCTGTGGCATCCGTCGCTGCTACGGCTGCTTCGAAATAGTCTGCCAGTGCCCGACTTGCCGTAAGAATTTCGGCATCATCGCCTTTCAGACCATACTCATCGACAAACCGTGATTGCTTGGCAACCGGCAGCTCCGGCATCGTCGCACGCACTGCCTCGATGTATTCCTCGCTAATCTCGACCGGCAATAAGTCCGGATCCGGGAAATAGCGGTAATCATTCGCCTCTTCTTTCGAGCGCATGGACCGCGTTTCGTCTTTGTCCGAATCGTAAAGACGTGTTTCCTGTACAACGGTGCCACCGTCTTCAATCAATTCAATCTGCCGCTCGACCTCAATGTTGATAGCTTTCTCAATAAAGCGGAATGAGTTCAGGTTCTTGAGCTCGGCACGTGTGCCGAGTTCTTCCTGGCCCATCGGCCTGACCGATACGTTGGCATCGCAGCGGAACGAGCCTTCCTGCATGTTGCCATCGGATATTTCGAGGTAACGCACGATGGTATGAATCTTCTTCATATACATGATCGCTTCTTTCGCCGATCGCAAATCCGGCTCTGAAACGATTTCGAGTAAAGGTGTGCCAGCGCGATTCAGATCAATGCCAGACGAAGCATCGAAACCTTCATGAATCGACTTGCCCGCATCTTCCTCTAAATGTGCCCGCGTGATGCCGATGCGTTTTTCATTGCCACTGGCATTAGTGATAACCATCTCGCCGTGCTCAACGATCGGCAACTCCAGCTGACTGATCTGATAACCCTTCGGCAAATCCGGGTAGAAGTAATTCTTGCGGGCGAACACCGAACGACGTGCCACGGTGGCATTAACCGCCAGCCCGAACAGCGTCGCCATGCGCACAACTTCCTTGTTCAGCACCGGCAATACACCCGGGTAGCCAAGATCTACAAGGTTCGCCTGCGTGTTGGGCTCAGCCCCATAAGCCGTTGATGAGCCTGAGAATATCTTGCTCTTGGTCGCGAGTTGCGCGTGAATCTCAAGACCGATGACAACTTCCCATCCCGATTTTGGTCCGGCGGCACTCATTTGAACGCCTCCGGACAAGCGGTATGCCAGTCGGTCTGCTGCTGATATTGATGGCCACATCGTAAAATCGTCTCTTCGGCGAAATGCGAGCCGACAAGATGCAGGCCAACCGGCAGGTCATTCACAAAGCCACATGGAACAGACATGGCGGGCAGACCGGCCAGGTTTGCACCGATGGTGTAAATATCATTGAGATACATCGTGATCGGGTCATCGACCTTGTCGCCCAGCTTGAATGCCGGTGTTGGTGTCGTGGGACCGGCAATAACGTCGACATCGGCGAATGCACGCTTGAAGTCGTCGGCGATCAGCTGACGAACCCGCTGCGCCTTCAAGTAATACGCGTCGTAGTAACCCGCAGACAGCACGTAAGCACCTGTCATGACACGGCGCTTCACCTCGTCACCGAATCCTTCACCACGACTGCGGCAATAAAGATCCAGCAAGTCTTCAGGATTTTCCGCACGATGACCAAATCGCACTCCATCAAACCGCGAGAGATTTGAGGAACACTCGGCCGGGGCGACGACGTAGTACGTCGGCACTGACAAATCGAGATTAGGCAGATCGACTTCGACGGTCGTCGCGCCCAGAGACTCAAGCACCGCGATAGCATCTTTCACTCTCGCAGCGCATTGCTCATCCAGGCCCTTATCAAAATGCTGACGAACGATGCCGACTCGTAAACCCTTTATCGAATCGCCAATGCTCGCGAGGTAATCCGGAACGGGCTGATCGATGGACGTCGAGTCTCGCTCGTCAAACCCGGCCATAACGCCGAGAAGACGCGCGGCATCTTCAGACGAGCGCGTGATGACGCCTGCCTGGTCGAGACTGGAGGCGAACGCGATCATGCCGTAGCGCGAAACACGGCCATAGGTTGGCTTGAGTCCTACCGTTCCGGTCAGCGAAGCGGGCTGACGAATCGAGCCACCCGTGTCCGTGCCGGTCGCGGCCGGCGCAAAACGTGCCGCTACGGATGCGGACGAGCCGCCCGAGGAGCCGCCGGGAGAACATTCAAGATCCCAGGGATTGTGTACGGGTCCAAAAAAACTGGTCTCATTCGACGAGCCCATCGCGAACTCGTCCATGTTGGACTTGCCGAGGACGACGGCGCCCGCATCGGCGAACTTCTCCACCACGGTGGCGTCGTACGGCGAAATAAAGTTGTCGAGCATCTTCGAGCCACATGTGGTCTTTACGCCCCGCGTGCAAAAGATGTCCTTGTGGATGATCGGCAGGCCATTTAGCACACCGTCCGAACCCGATGCGCGAGCTTCGTCAGCGCGCGCGGCCGCGGCCAGTGCCTCATCGCCCGTTATCGTCACGAATGCATTGAGCTTGTCGTTGTGCGCGGCAATACGCTGCAACAGGGACTCCGTCAACTCCACCGACGTAAAGTCACCTCGTTCCAGACCAGCGGCAAGCTCGGTCATTGTTTGCCGGTGCAACTCCATTATTCGAGCACTTTCGGTACGAGATACAGGCCATCAGTGACGGCGGCCGCGTTTTCCTGGTACCGGTCGCGGTCATTGGTCTCGGTGACCTCGTCCGGACGCAGTCTCTGAGCGGCATCCAGCGGATGTGCCATCGGTACAACGCCCGTCGTGTCCGCCTGCGACAACTGATCGACGAAATCGACGATTTTCGACAGCTTTTCGACGCTTTCGGCGTACTCCTCATCGCTGAGTTTCAGCCTCGCCAGCATCGCGATGTGTTGGACCTGATCTTTGTCGAGTGACACGTGATAATTCCGGGTTTTTTGTGGTTGCCGTCGAACTGCTTTATCGGCGGGGACGCAATAATACATGCCACCTTGTGCAATGTCGTGGGCATTGTTAAATTACGCCGTTATCCTCTTTCGAGACCCCGCCCCGACATGTTCAAAAATATCCTGGGTTATTTCTCCAATGACCTTTCTATCGATCTTGGCACCGCCAACACCCTGATTTACTCACGTGGGGCTGGCATCGTGCTCGATGAACCGTCCGTTGTGGCGATTCGTGAAGATTCCGGCCGGGGTGGCCGCACCGTTGAGGCTGTTGGCGCAGAGGCCAAGAACATGCTGGGCCGTACGCCAGGCAACATCACGGCGATCAGGCCGCTAAAAGACGGCGTTATCGCCGATTTCACGGTCACCGAGAAGATGTTGCAACACTTCATCAGGAAGGCGCACGAATCTCGCTATTTCCGGCCTAGCCCGCGCGTCCTGATCTGTGTCCCTTACGGCTCCACCCAGGTGGAGCGACGCGCGATTCGCGAATCCGCCGAGGGCGCAGGCGCGCGCAAAGTACACCTTATTGATGAGCCGATGGCTGCTGCGATCGGCGCAGGCATGCCCGTGCACGAAGCGCGCGGTTCCATGGTGCTCGATATTGGTGGCGGCACATCCGAGGTCGCGGTCATTTCGTTAAACGGCATTGTCTACGCCGCATCCGTTCGTATCGGTGGCGATCGCTTCGACGAGGCCATCACCAACTATGTTCGCCGCAATTACGGCATCCTGATCGGTGAAGCGACGGCCGAACGCATCAAGCACGAGATTGGCTCAGCATTTCCGGGCCAGGAAGTCCTCGAGATTTCGGTCAAAGGACGCAATCTGTCCGAAGGCGTGCCGCGCAGCTTTACGCTGAACAGCAACGAGATTCTCGAAGCACTTCAAGAGCCCCTGCAGGGCATTGTCGGTGCCGTCAAGGAAGCGCTGGAGCAAACACCGCCCGAACTCGGTGCTGATGTTGCCGAGCGCGGTATTGTCCTGACTGGCGGTGGCGCCATGTTGCGGGACATCGACAAACTGCTGATGGAGGAGACCGGCCTGCCGGTAGTCATCGCCGACGATCCATTGACTTGCGTTGCCCGTGGCGGTGGTCGAGTTATCGAGCTCATCGACGAACACGGCCCCGCAGTATTTGGTTTGGAATAGTGGCGACAATATTTAATGGTCGCTTCGCGCGGTAGTAGCAGTAACCCAGGCCGTGTTCCGGCGCTGGGTCTTCGAGTCCTTGTCCTAATTTTCATCAGCATCATGCTGATGTATTTCGACAACCGCGATAACCACCTCGATACAGTACGCACGAGCATCGGTGTCGCGGTCTATCCATTGCGCGTCATTGTCGACGCACCGGTACGTTTTTGGAACTGGTTAGACGACTCAACGGCGTCGCGCAATTCGATGGAGCTCGAACTTGCACGATTAAAGGCCGAGCGGCTCCTGACCAACGCGCGGCTGCAAAAATTCATTTCGCTCGAAGCTGAAAACGCTCGACTGCGTGCGCTGCTCGACGCTCGTGCACTGGTTCGCGACAGAGCGCGCGTTGCAGAAATCATGTCTGTCGATGCGAATCCGTACAGCCACAGCCTGGTCATTAATGTGGGCACTCAGGACGGCGTCTTCGATGGCCAGGCACTCATTGATGCCGAGGGCGTTGTCGGCCAGGTCATCGAAGCCGGTCTCTTGACCTCGCAGGCAATGTTGATCAGTGACACGGAGCACGCCCTGCCGGTCGAGGTTAATCGCAACGGCTTGCGAACGATTGTTGTCGGCACCGGCAAGATCGACGAGCTCGGGCTGCCGTTTGTCGTTAATAATGCCGATATCCGTGTCGGCGACCTGCTGGTCACGTCCGGTCTCGGCGGAGCATTTCCGGCCGGTTACCCGGTCGCGATCGTTGATTCTGTTACGCGCATCCCACAAGAACCCTACGCGGACGTCACCGCAACTCCGGCCGCATCACTCGGCCAGGTACGGGAAGTCATGCTGATCTTTTCCGTCGGCGCGAAAGAGACGGAGGCTGCTACCGATGACTAGAGATCGCGCCTCTCGCCGCATTCCGGTGATCATGTCATTTGTCTTTGGCCTGATGCTGACCATCATGCCGCTGCCGGATACAATTGCCGCATTCCGTCCCGACTGGCTGGCAATGCTGGTCATTTTCTGGGCTATGCAGTTACCGCGTACATGGAGTGTCGGCACGGCCTGGATCGTCGGCATTGTGCTTGATGCGTCGCAAGGCACACTGTTGGGTCAGCACGCGCTCGCACTTTGCTGTGTCGCATTCATCACAGTCCGGTTTCACCTGCTGATGCGGGTATTCCCGGTGCCACAGCTAACCGCATCCGTGTTCCCGATACTGGCCATCTATCAATTCCTGTTGTTTTGGATAAACGGTGTGGCCGGCGTCGAAGCGCCATCGATCGCCTATTGGGGTCCTGTTATCTCCGGCACATTGCTGTGGCCCGTCATGATGGCGATCCTTTCCGGGTTGCGCTACCGAACACGCTCCGGATGAGTTTGCTTTCGCCGATCAAAGACCACCATTCGGAACGACGTCTGTTCATCGGCAGAGCCATCCTCGCATCGGCCATCTCGGTCATATTGCTCGGCCTTGTGATCGCCCGCCTTGTCCAGTTGCAGGTTTTCGATCACGGGTTATTCGCCGAGAAGTCTCAGGGCAATCGTATCCGCATCGAAGCCGTGCCGCCGATTCGCGGCCTGATTTTTGATCGCAAAGGCCGGGTGATCGCCGAAAATCTCCCCGCCTACCATCTTGAGTTAATTCCCGAACAAGTCGAGGACATTGACGACACGCTGAGCCGGCTCGCTGCTATCAATCTGATTGAGGAGAACGACATACCGCGCTTCACGGCATTGAGCCAGAGCGGCCAGCAATTCAAACCGGTTACGTTGAAGTTCCGACTGACCGACGAAGAAATTGCAAACTTCGCGATTCAAAGACCACGCTTCCCCGGCGTCGATTTCCAACCACGACTGGTACGTCACTATCCGCACGGTGAGCTATTCGCTCACGCGGTGGGCTACGTTGGTGCGTTGGATACCAATGACGTGCAGCGACTCGACTCAGCGCGATATGCCGGCACATCGCACACTGGCAAGACCGGCGTCGAAAGTAGCTTTGAAGACAAACTGCACGGTGATGCCGGCTATCGACACCTCATCGCCAACGCACGCGGACGACGGGTACCCGCCGACACCAGTGAACTTCTGGACTCGCTTCCGATGGACGAGACACCGAGTCCGGGCTCTAATATTTACTTGAGCCTGGATCTCGATGTGCAGCAGGTAGCTTATGATGCTTTGGCGGGCCGGCGCGGTGCTGTGGTTGCACTGGACCCGACGACCGGCGAAATCCTGGCGCTTGTCAGCACACCGGCGTTTGATCCAAACCTGTTCGCCGTTGGCATGAGCACTACTCAATACGGCTCACTACAGGATAATCTCGACCGACCGCTATTTAATCGCGCCGTACGAGGTACCTACCCGCCCGGCTCAACGATCAAACCAATGCTGGCACTGGCTGCGCTCGAAACGGGAGCCACTAACCTGACTCGCAAGACCTTCTGTATCGGTTATTTCCAGTTGGAGGGCGACGATCACCGCTACCGTGACTGGAAACCGGGAGGCCATGGGCCTGTCGACCTGCATGATGCTATTGCACAGTCCTGCGACGTCTACTTTTACGAATTGAGTGGTGACCTCGGCATCGACAATATGCACGAATATCTGACGCAGTTCGGCCTCGGCAGTGCAACTGGCGTTGATCTTCTCAGCGAACGCCCGGGGCTGGTGCCGTCACGCGAATGGAAGCGCAACAATTTTCGCAATCGTGACGACAAACGCTGGTATCACGGCGAAACAGTCATCGCTTCCATTGGTCAGGGCTTCATGCTGGCCACACCGCTGCAGCTGGCCTCCGCCGCCGGCACGCTGGCATCGCGTGGTTCAAGGTATAAACCCTACCTGGTGGCGGCTGTTGAAGACCCGCTGAGCGGAAAACGCGAGATGGTCGAACCAAAAATCCTGGACAGAGTCGCCATCGACAATGAGTTTTACTGGGACAACGTCCGGGAGGCGATGCACGACGTCATGCAGGGCCCACGCGGCACGGCACGCGCTGTCGGCTTCGGTGCAGGCTATGAAATGGCGGGAAAGAGTGGCACGGCACAGGTTGTTTCTATCGCACAGGACGAAGAATACAACGAAGACGAGCTCGAGGAGAGGCTGCGCGACCATGCATTGTTTATCTCGTTCGCACCATTTGATGATCCGCGAATCGCGGTAGCGGTCATCGTAGAAAATGGTAGTAGTGGTAGTGGTGTCGCCGCACCGATCGCCAAAGCCGTGATGGACAAGTATCTGGGATACGGTGTTGATACAGCTCACTAATACACAGCGCATGCTCTCGCCAAAAGGGTCACAGCAACGGAATTTCTCCGGGCTCGTGCGCGGACTGAACATTGATGGTCCGTTACTGGGCGGTCTCCTCCTGATCTGCGTATTCGGCTTGTTTGTCCTCTATAGCGCGTCCGGCGAAAACTCGCGCCTGCTTGTCAACCAGGCGATCCGACTCGGCGTAGCCCTCGTCGCTATGCTGGTCGTCGCGCAACTGCCACCGGATTTCCTGCGCCGCTGGACACCGTGGGGATACACCGCGGGGCTCCTGTTACTGGTACTCGTCCTGACCAAGGGTGACGTCGGACAAGGTGCCAGGCGCTGGCTCGACATCGGTATTCGCTTTCAACCATCAGAAGCGATGAAACTCGCTGTTCCGATGATGACGGCCTGGTTTCTCCACGACCGGCACATCCCGCCCAGAATAGGTCACCTGGCCATTATCGCCGTGTTCATTGCTGTGCCAACGCTTATGATCGCGAAGCAGCCTGACCTTGGTACATCACTATTGATCGCCGCGTCCGGCATCATCGTGATCATTCTGGCGGGCATGTCATTCAAACTCATGTTCGGTCTCGGCGTGCTAACCGTGCCAGGCGCATTCGTCCTCTGGAACTTCATGCAGGACTATCAGAAGCAACGTGTTCTGACACTGTTGAACCCCGACAGCGATCCGCTCGGCGCCGGTTACAACATCATTCAATCCAAAATCGCCATCGGCTCAGGCGGCTTATTCGGCAAGGGCTGGACCAACGGCTCGCAGGCACACCTTGAGTTTTTGCCGGAACGACACACCGACTTCATCTTTGCCGTGCTCGGCGAGGAATTCGGCCTGTTCGGCGTTCTGGCACTGCTCGCTCTGTATATGTTTGTCATCGGACGTGGCCTCTACATCGCCGTCCATGCGCCCGACACTTACTCAAGGTTGCTGGCAGGTTCCATCAGCCTGACCTTCCTCGTCTACGTCTTCGTCAATACGGCGATGGTGACGGGTCTCGTTCCGGTTGTCGGCGTGCCTTTGCCGCTCGTGAGCTTCGGCGGAACGTCTATGGTGACGCTGATGGCGGGATTCGGTATTCTGATGTCGATCCACTCGCACCGAAAACTCTTACCCCACTAATGAAGACCTGATGACCTATAAACTACTGTTCGCTGGCGTGCTTGCGCTATTTATTCTTGTATTTCCTGCCTCGGCGTCCGACAAGGTCTATGTTGATCTGCAACAAGAAAATGTTGTCGAATTCATTGAAGATATGGTCACGACACACGATTTCGACCGCGACGGCCTGTCCGCGGTGCTCGCAAAGGCTGAGATCAAGGCAACAGTCATAAAAAAGATATCGACGCCTGCTGAGCGAAAACTGTCCTGGGGCGAATACCGCAAGATCTTCATCACCAATGAACGCATCAATGCTGGTGCAACGTTTTGGCGTGAAAACAGGGAAATGCTTGAACGCATCACGCTTGAGTCCGGCGTTCCTGTCGAGATCCTGGTTGGCATCCTTGGTGTTGAAACCTATTTTGGTCGCATCACCGGCAAGGATCGGGTTATTGATGCGTTAGCAACGCTCGCTTTTGAGTACCCACCGAGAGCAACGTTCTTTCGCAAGGAACTTATGCAGTTTCTCATCCTCGCTCGAGAAGAAGAGCTGGATCCGACCGTGCCGATGGGTTCCTACGCAGGCGCGATGGGACGACCGCAGTTCATGCCATCCAGCTTTCGCGCTTATGCCGTTGACTCAACGGGCGATGGCAAACGAGACATCTGGGACAACTGGGCTGATGCCAGTGGCAGCATCGCGAGCTACTTTCTGGCACACGGATGGCGCAGCAGAGAGGAAGTCGTGGCGCAGGCGTCACTGGGCAGCAACTGGTCCAGAGCTGTGCCAAAACCGACAAATACTCTCAAGATGACTGACACGGTCGAGTCGCTGAGCAAAAAAGGTGTGGTGTTTGCAACGGATCTCTGTGCGGATAGTGGCGGCCAACTACTTACGTACGAAGGTGACGATGGTATCGAGCACTGGGTCGGTTTCCATAATTTCTTTGTCATCACGAAGTACAATCGCAGCGTGATGTATGCACTGGCTGTACATCAACTCGGTCAACAAATTTCGTCGCAAGTAAGTGCCGATGCATCGTAATGCCCTGTGGCTAGTCGTACTCGCGGTCGCGATTGTGCTTGGGGGCTGTGGCGGTGGAAAAACACAACGTGATGGTCCGGGCAGTGCGCGTATTCCCGACTTGCCGGATGACGCGGTGCCACGTCAAGAGCCGCGCAGCAGGTATGGTAATGGCCGGGACCTCGGCAACGGGCCACAGTACGAAGTACTCAATAAAACCTACACTGTCATGCCAAGTAGCGCCGGCTATCAGGAGCGCGGCGTAGCATCCTGGTACGGCAAAAAGTTTCACGGCAATCTGACCTCCAATCGCGAAACTTACGATATGTACGCGATGACAGCCGCGCACAAGGCATTGCCGTTGCCAACGTATGTTCGCGTCAGGAACTTGCGTAATAACAAGAGCGTTGTCGTGCGTGTTAACGACCGAGGACCCTTCGTACACAATCGAATTATCGATTTATCGTACGCAGCGGCACTAAAACTCGACATGGTTCAGAGTGGCACCAGCCTGGTTGAAGTCACAGCGATTAACTTCGACCAGCCGGCGGGCGATCGCCCAACGAGTGGCAGGCAACCGGCGCAAGCACCACTGGTTTCGACACCTTCGGTTTCTTCCAGTCAGATTTTCGTTCAGGTTGGCGCTTTCGGTGATCGCAGCAACGCTGCTCGCCGCCTCGATTTCCTGGCGGGGTCTGGCGTCAACAGTGCGTTCATCTTCGAAGACAAGTCATCGGAAACCACCTTGTACCGTGTCCGCATCGGCCCCGTCGCCAACGTCGTCCAATACGACGTGCTTGTCGAGGAGCTTGAAGGCCTCGGCATCACAGACCCTTACCTTATTACCGAATAGCCGCGTACAATACGCGCCGATTCGGCTTTTCTTAACCATCAGAGGTAGCATGACCCAATCATTACGCAGCGCGCTCGCGATCCTTTTTTTAGTTTCATTTTCAGTAACTTATGCTGCACCCATGCCAATGCCGGCAGCACCCATCATCGGCGCAAAGAGTTATCTGGTCATCGACAGCAAGACGGGCCATGAAATCGCGGCACTGAATGCGGACGCACCGCTCGCACCGGCCAGCCTCACCAAGATCATGACGGCCTACGTGGTCTTTAGCGCCCTGAAGCAGGGTCAGGTCACGCTGGACGAGGAAGTGACGGTCAGCGAAAAAGCATGGCGTACTGAAGGCTCGCGGATGTTTATTGAGGTCGGTACGCGTGTGACCGTTCAGGACCTGTTGCTCGGCATGATCGTGCAATCCGGAAACGACGCGAGTGTCGCCCTTGCAGAACACGTCGCCGGTAGCGAGAGTGTTTTCGCCGAGATGATGAATCAGCAGGCTGCGGCAATTGGCATGCTTTCGAGTCACTTTCGAAATTCAACGGGACTTCCGGCCGATAACCACGTCACTACGGCACGCGATCTCGCCGGCCTTGCGCGTGCAATCGCAGAAGAGTTTCCAGACTACTATGAGTGGTACTCAATAAAAGAGTTCACCTACAACAATATCAAACAAAGCAATCGCAACTCACTGCTGTGGCGCGACGACTCGGTTGACGGCCTCAAGACCGGCCACACCGAGGATGCCGGATACTGCCTGGTTGCTTCCGCTGAACGTGATGGCATGCGGATCATTTCCGTAGTCCTCGGTACTTCAAGTACGAAGGCCCGTGCCGATGGCAGCCAGGCCCTTATAAATTACGGTTTCCGTTTTTTCGAGACGCGATTGTTGTTCAAAGCAGGTGAAGAAATTTCCAACGCACGAATCTGGAAATCGGCAAACGAGTATTCTCGTCTTGGCGTCCTCGAAGACCTTTACATCACGGTACGTCGCGGCTCCTACGACAAGCTTGAGTCGAAACTGAATATACCAGCGATCGTGCTCGCTCCAATTGCTGCCGGCCAGCCTGTTGCAGAGCTCAGCATTAGCCTCGAAGGCGAAGATCTGATGAAAACGCCTTTGCGAGCTTTGGACGACAATCCGGATGGGTCTTTCTGGCAACGCACAAAAGACAGCGTGAGTCTCTGGTTCGAGTGATATGAGCGAAGAGCCTGCCATCGAATTTCCCTGTGCTTTCCCGATCAAGATGATGGGAAGGGATACAACGAAGTTTCGGGCGACAGCACTGGCACTCATCGAAAATCACGTCGGGCCAATCGCTGAAGAAGCCATCAAGTTCAACCAGAGCGGCAAAGGCAATTTTGTTTCAGTTACGGTGACAGTGACCGCGACCAGCCAGCAGCAGCTCGACGACATCTACCGTGACGTCTCCGGACACGACGACGTACTAATGGCGCTGTGAAGACCGTATTTCAGGGCCTGCAGGACTACGTGCCGCTCTGGCACAAAATGCGGGAGTTCACAGACACTCGCGACGAGAACACACCGGACGAGATCTGGTTTGTAGAACACCCGCCGGTTTTTACAATGGGCGTCAACGCCAGCGAAGAGCATTTACTGGCACCGGGTGACATTCCGGTCGTGCAAATAGATCGCGGTGGTCAGGTCACGTTTCACGGACCGGGGCAGCTGATGATTTATCCGCTGCTCGATATCAGGCGCGCTAACATCGGCGTACGCAATTTGGTCACTGCGCTCGAACAAAGCGTTGTGGACCTTGCCGCTGAGTACGAGGTCGCAGCAGTCGCCCGAGCGGATGCCCCAGGCGTTTATGTTGCGGGCGACAAACTCGCGAGCGTCGGTCTTCGAATCCGGCGCGGTTCAAGCTTTCATGGCATGGCGCTAAACGTGGACATCGACCTCGAACCTTTCTCGAGAATCAACCCCTGCGGCTATGCCGAGCTACAGATGACAGACCTCAAGCGCCTGGGGATTAACCTGACGCTTGAGGAGTCCTCGAAGAAATTTATGCCGCATTTCATGCGACACCTCAACCTTTAGGATGAGTGACCGGACTAAGCCCATTATCTGCAATTACTATCCACCAAGTCCGCCGAAAATCCCGCCGAAAATAGCGCCGAGTACCGCGAAAATGATTGTCAGAATTATTACCGCTGGAATAGCCGCGATGGCCGCTTTTACCATGAACACTACCATCGACATAAATGGCATCTTAACGTCGACTATCGTAACTTCGCCTTGATTATCCATACGTTTCTCCGCTTTAGTTGTCGTTAACTGTACACTGATTGTCGATCGCGGCAAGGCGCTCGGGTGTTCCAACATCCGCCCATACGCCTTCATAAAGAGACCCTTGCAAGCGACCGGCATCTGCTGCTGCTCGCATCAACGGCACGATCGAAAACTTACCTGCCTCACATCCGTCGAAGAACTCACGTCGGTACATTGCAACGCCACCGAATGTCAGTGCTGGTGTATCGCCGTTACGTATCATGCCGCCGTTGAGATCGAAGTCGCCAACGGCACGATAGTCCGGTGTTGGCACCAGCACCAAGTGACCCAGAGCGTTGTCCCGCAATGCGACTACTGGAACTGGCATTTCGGTGAAAATATCGGCATTCAGAACCAGAAACGGCTCACTACCGAGCACTGGCAGCGCCTTCCGGATACCACCGCCGGTTTCCAGGACATTGTTGCCCTCATCGCTGTATAAGACGTTCAAGCCGTATTCAGATCCCGATCCAACGCGCTCTACGATCTGTTCGCCAAGCCAGCCCAGGTTGATCACAACGTTTTTGATGCCAGCTTTGCTGACATGCTCGAGATGCCGCTCCAGCAGGCTTTGCCCGCGAACCTCGACTAAACACTTGGGCACGGTGTCGGTTAGTGGCCGTAGGCGCTCGCCTCGCCCGGCTGCGAGTATCATCGCGATCATTCGGTTTTTCGCCATGCTGGCAAGACCTGCTCTTCGATCAAACGCACGAGAAAACTCAAGTCCTCATGACGCGGCCCAATTTCGATGATGTACTCGAGCGTGCGTGGCACGTCATTCAGATACCAATTCTTACCGTCGCGATGACTCAGCCGACAAAAAATTCCGGCCGCTTTAAGTTGTCGCTGCACACCCATCAATTCGAAGTAGCGCAAGAATTGTTGCTCATCAATCTGCGTACGCGTGTTGTCGCTTAGCTTTTCATAGTAGTTGAGCGCCCAAGCTCTTACCTGATCGGCTGGCCAACGAACATAGCAGTCCTTGAGCAGGCTAACCAGATCGTAGGTGAACGGCCCTTCGACCGCGTCCTGAAAATCCAGGATACCGGGGTTATCTTCATTGAGAACCATCAGGTTGCGAGAATGATAGTCACGATGCACAAATACCTGCGGTTGGCGCCGAGCAGTTTCGACCAGCATGTCACAACAGGCTTGCCAACTTCGCTCGTCATCCTCGCTAAGCTGTAATTGCAGGTGTGTGCCACACAACCAGTCGTGAAACAGAGATAGTTCGAAATGCAGCAGTTTCTCACTGTAAGGCGGTAGCGTAGTTTGATAGGCCTCGCCTCGGCGTTGCATCACTAACAACGCATCGATCGCATCTCCGTAAAGTGAGTCAGCCAGATGCGGCTCCTCCACAAGCTTATCGAAATATCGTTCGTTACCCAGATCGGATAACAGCAGAAACCCCTTTTCGATATCTGCTTCAATAATTCGCGGCGAGCTAAGCCGCATCGATTCCAGAAAACCGGCGATTCGTACGAATGGCAGGCAGTCCTCTTGCGACGGTGGCGCATCCATCGCGATGAAACTTTCCGCCCCCTTTTGCAATCGAAAGTAGCGGCGGAAGCTGGCATCCACGGACGCGGGCACAGGTTCGCAGCCCGCAACCGCTTCTATGCCACTGATCCAGTCGTTCAGCGCAGCGAGGCGGCCATCGGCATTATTGTCATTTTGACTAATCGGGTTTCTCCGTAACGCGTTGAAGCACCTACAAAACTATGCGAAGGTAACAAATAAGAATGCCTGTTAACATCCCGTTCCTTATGGCTTCGGCCGAAACCTGACCCGAACAGCAACTTGTCCTCGAAATCACTCATTTCAGCGTGTCTGCTGCTGGCTGCATTGAATGCAAGCGCCGCGGAGCCGCTATCGTGTCAAACATCACTCGACGAGCCACTTTCGAAGGACCCGTTCGTACCGCTGACGCCGCTCGCAAACCCGAATACGATTCAGCTTGAGGCCGGCAGTTTCGAAGCGCAACTCGGCCCAAGGCCGACGGCCGTAATGTCAGGTGGTGTGGTATTGAGGCGCGATGACAAACTCGCCGGTGCCGATAGTGCACGATATGACCCTGACGACAAGGCACTGCACCTCGAGGGCGGCGTGCGTTACGAAGATCCTGGCACAAGGATCAAGAGCGGCTCTGCCGAGTTCAGCTACGTTACCGGGCGCATTCGATTCGAAGGGGCGGAGTTTTCGCTCGGCAGCAACAACTCCCGCGGTGCCGCTGATGCGCTCGAAATAAACCAGAGTGGGTTGTTAACGCTCGAAGAGGTGGAGTACACCACCTGCCCACCCGGCTCCGAAGACTGGCTGATGCAAGGTAAATCGATCGAGCTCGATACCGGTAAAGGGGTCGGTACTGCCAGGGGCATGAAATTGAAGTTCAAGGGCGTGCCGATTTTGTATGCGCCCTATTTATCCTTTCCGATTGGTGATGCGCGCAAGTCCGGCGTGCTGACTCCCGAGATCGGTAGCTCCGGCCGTAGCGGTAACGAGATCAGCGTGCCCTGGTACTGGAGCATCGCACCCAATTACGACGCGACGATCACACCAAGACTATTGACGAGTCGTGGCATGCAAATCACGACCGAGTTTCGTTACCTGACGGAACGTAACGAGGGCATAGTCATCGGGGACTACCTTCCTTCTGACGATATTCTCAACCGGGCGCGCCACCAGTTTCAGTTCAAGCATCGCACGATATTCGACAACGGCTGGCGGAACCAGATCGATATTCGAGAGGTCTCGGACAGTCAGTATTATGAAGATTTGGGCGGTAGTCTCAGCGTTTCGAGTATCACGCATCTAAACCAGAGTATGCGTTTCGATTACTACTCGACCAACTTCTCCATGCTCGGTCAGCTACAGGCTCACCAGACGATCGACGATGCCATTCCTGCGGATATGGAGCCGTATCGCCGCTTACCGCAGGTTCTCGTCAATGGCAGTTGGGATATCCCGCTCGGCCTACACTTCGGCATTGGTGGTGAGATCGTTAATTTTGATCGCGATGTTGGCGTCACTGGCTGGCGCCTGAATGCCGCGCCGAGGCTCGAACTTCCAGTGTCTCGCCCGGGCTGGTTTATTACTCCGGCTGTCGGATTCGATTACACACGCTACGACCTTGAAGATACGTTGCCGGGCGAAGCGACTGACCCAACGCGCTCCGTGCCGATCGCCAGCCTAGACGCCGGAATGATTCTTGAGCGCAGCATGACGAATTCCAGTCGCGTTCAAACGATCGAACCACGACTCCTTTATGTCCATATCCCACAACGCGATCAGGATGGTTTGCCGGTCTTCGATACGATCACACCCGATATCAACCTCGTACAATTGTTTCGAGAAAACCGATACCTCGGCATTGATCGTATCGGCGACACCGATCACATAAGTGTCGGCATCACGTCGCGAATTCTGGACACATCGACAGGTCTTGAACTGGTTTCGGCGACGATTGGGCAAACGAGGTATTTTAGTGATCGCACGGTGGTCTTGCCCGGTACTGCAATTGCGACTACGGAAACCTCAGACTACATCGCGCAACTGCGTTTCTTGCTGTTCAAGAATGTAAATTTCGATTTCGGTCATCAATGGGGTACCGGCGCGAACAACACGACCAAGTCTGAAGCGCGCCTTCAATATCGACCAGCCGGCAACAAGATCTTGAATCTTGCTTACCGATTCCGCCGCGACTCACTGGAGCAAGGCGATTTGTCGTGGTCCTGGCCGATAGCCAATCGCTGGAACTTCGTTGGTCGTTACAATTTCTCTATTCGCGATCAGGAAGTCCTCGAGCAGTTTTTTGGCCTCGAATACGAGAGTTGTTGCTGGGGCCTGCGCCTCGTTTCACGTCGTTATATTTCGGCACGCGACGGAACTCGCGATTCATCCTTTGGTCTGCAATTAGTATTGAAAGGAATGACGAGCGTTGGCACAGCTGCTGACAAACTCCTCGAACGTGGTATTCTTGGCTATTCTGCAAATCCCCGGTAGTTAATTGTGTTAAAAATCAATACCTTATGCGCTGTCGTCGCTTTGGTTGCAGCGCCCGTTGTGGTCGCTGACGATCTTTCCGAGACAGGTGAGTTTCTTGACGGCGTCGCTGCCATCGTAAATGAAGGCGTCGTTCTGCAGAGCCAGTTCGACAAACAACTGGCCGCGATCAGGACGCGTGCCGAAGAGCAAAACATGCAATTGCCGCCGGACGATGTCCTTCATGAACAGATTCTCGAGCGACTAATCGTCACAGAGCTTCAACTGCAGCGCGCGAATCAGATTGGGCTGACTTCGCAAATCTCCGACCAGTACATCAACTCGTCCCTGCAGCGAATTGCAGACCAAAACGGCATACGTTTTGAAGACCTGCCCGCAATGCTCGCGGCGGACGGTATCGAGTACGCCGAATTCCGCGAAAACCTGCGCGAAGAGCTGACAATCAACGAACTCAAGGGCATTGAAGTGCTGCGCAATATTCGCGTGTCCGAGCGTGAGATCGAACAGTGCATCATCGACCTCGAGACTAACGTCGTCGTCAATTCAGACTGGGGGCTATCGCACATCCTGTTGACGATTCTCGAATCTGATAATGCGGAAGTTGTTGCCGCAATCCAGCAGAGTGCTGATGAGATTTATGCACGACTTCAAGACGGCGCGGATTTTCGCGAGCTTGCCGCACGTTACTCGAAAGGTCCGACAGCGTTGGAAGGCGGGTCGCTTGGATGGCTGAACGGACAACAGATACCATCGATTTTCACCGATGTGTTACAGGGCATGAAAGCCGGTGATGTCAGTGAACCCTTCCGAACTTCCAATAGTATTCATATTGTCAGAGTCGATAGCCTGCGCAGCGCCGTCGAACGAAGCGAGATAAATCAGTCCAAGATTCGTCACATTTTGGTTTCGCCGAACGAAATTATCGACGACGCAACCGCGAAACAGCGTCTCGAAGACGCGCTCGAGAAAATACGCGGTGGTGAAGACTTCGCCGAGCATGCCAAGTTGTTGTCCGATGATCCGGGCTCTGCAAACCTGGGTGGTGATCTGGGCTGGGCGCAAACAGATAGTTTCGCACCTGAGTTTAGGGCAACGGCCGATGCGGCTGAAGTAGGCGTCATCAGTGAACCGTTTCGATCTCAGTTCGGCTGGCATATCCTCGAGGTCCTGGAACGCCGCGTTTACGACAACACGGAAGAGATCAAGGAACAAAATTGCGTCGCACGCATTCGCAACAGC
>Ga0255047_10000822_pt1 | contig 24847 bp, 12 predicted proteins | sample JV7_2_1_MG_FD_183640 | JGI IMG/M metagenome (GOLD analysis project Ga0255047, IMG submission 183640) | Seawater microbial communities from Jervis Inlet, British Columbia, Canada - JV7_2_1 | ecosystem: Environmental > Aquatic > Marine > Inlet | place: Canada: British Columbia | collected 2016-10-06 | reverse complement strand
TTCGGTGTTAGCCTCAGCTGCTACCTGGTATGACTGCAGGGCTCGTGCTCCTTCGAGGTCAAAGATGAGCGTGTCATCAGAGAACCCAATAGGATCGGGCCACTCACCCAGTTCTAAGGGCTGAGCCGCTGGCTCCTTGTCGGTCTCAATGTCTACCCAAGGATTAGGAGTCGGAGTTGTTGCGCACCCGGCTAGAGCGCCAACCACTAACAATAGTCGCCATGTCATCATTCTGCTTTCCTATGCTGTCGAGTTTCTTTCGAGCCTTCTCTTCCGCTGCTTTGGCCTTGGCTCCGTGGAGCTTGGCCTGCGACAACGACGCTTTCGCAGAGACTATGTGTCCCTCTACGTCAGCCTCGGCATCATTGACGGCTTTGTCTTTCCATTTCTGCGCAGCTGCCTTCTGACGACGAGCGTCAGCCACAGCCATCGCTGCTAAGAAAGCCAGGATCGCCGTTAGAACGGCACCGCCTGCTCCCTTAAGCCAGTTCATTTGATTACTTTTTCTTTCTTGAAGTACCCAGCGACTGTGCCAATGCCTACGGCTACCGCTGCTTCAAAACCAGGGGGTACTCGAGAGTACATCTCAGGGTCTACCATCGCGAAGACTCCCATACCAATGGCTGCGAGAAACCCCAGCCCCCCTGCTGCTTGTATTGTGCTGGATGGTTTGTTCATTTCCGTCCCCCATCAGTTAGAGAATAATGATTGCCGTCTGCAAACCGGCCGCCCCAGCAACACAATGGATGCCTGGACTCCCACTTCTCGCCACTTTCAAGGTGGTCTTTGTCTTTAGTTAAATACTTTCCATCCCAGAATAAGTTGAGGTCCGCGGCACATTTGTCCTTGTGCATGGAGTACGCAGAGCCGTAGCCTACCTTCTCACCAACTGCACCGTGCACTCGTGGGTCTCGGAAGACGTCACCAATACGTACGCCGTAGCCCTGAGCTATGAGCCATGAAATATGCTGCGCAATTAACTTCGCGAATAGTTCTTGCTTTTCACCTAGTCTCATTCGATCCGATCCCTTACCCAGTCTCTTAGTACTGGGCTCTGAGCCACCACGGGTATTGCCCGGGGTATAATGGTCGCGACATCGCTTGTAAGAAAATCGTATAGCTGCTCTACCGCTGGCCCTCCGATGCCTACTGCGAAGGGCTTACCAAACGCATCTGCCTGCTCCATGTCCACCACTAATTGAAACGCGCCGGGCATGCCACTACGTTCTACAACTTCGAGGAAGTAATCAAACCCCTCTGGAGCACTCTTCGAGCCTGTGATTTTACGTCTCAGCTCGTAGCCCACAGCTGCGAACGGTAACGCAAGCATGCCAAGCATGAGCAGGGGCAGCAAGTTTTGGTGGATGACAGCCTCTCGTCCTACACGACGCAAGAATGTTTCGTGGAACCCATAAAGAAATCCCTTAAGATGTGAGAAGATCGAGTAGCCTGGGTCTGACATGTACACCGGCCGTATGCTTGGGTCTGGTCGAATCATGGCCTCGTCGATGTACCGGTTCAATGCAAAATTGATGCGCTCACGGTCAGTACTGTGTCCGTCCCAGCCTGCCTCGTCCTGCTCTGTTATGCCAAGTTCAGCTAAGTAACGTATCGCTAGGGCGTCTCCTTCCCGCGCTTTCCTTGCGTTGCGTTGGATAAACTCCCGCGCTGACACCAGGCCCATAGCTCGCATGAGGTTGGTCCAGCCTTCCATGCCGTTGTACTTGAAGAACAGATCGTTGATCCGCTTGGCGTTGCCTGTCATGAAAGTGTTCAGTGCCTGGTCATTAAGCACGTGCTCGGTAAGACCCTGGCGCATAGCACCGATCGCCTCGAGCATCTCAAAGGCTTCTTCCCGAGTTGCTTTGTTAAGTATCAACTGCAGCGGCGCTCTGTGATCACTCCATCCACCACGGAGGAACAACGTTCCTACGTCAACGAATGAAGAGAGTACGGCCAGGCTTAACAGCCTGACGTTCTGGTAAATAACAACGCCAGCACTGAGCCTGCGGACATGACTGTTAGTGCGTAGTCCTAACTGCCCTGCATAAGCAGGCAGTATGTCCTTAACGATTCGATTGAACTGCCACTCGTTGATTTCTCCTCGCGCACGAGCTTGCGAGATCATGAGTTGCAGCTTAGCGATGGGACTGTGAATGTTTAGGCCGAACCTCTCGTACTCCTTCTTCAACTGCGTAGTTGGACTGAGGTGACTCTTCTCCTGGAACCTCTGCGTCCACACAGCACGTCGAGTCATCATCTCTGTGTAGGCTATGAGGGTCGTGGCTATATCATGTTGATAGAAACCCTCTGCTACGAGATCAGCACGTAGTTCGTCAGACCACTGAGTGTTCCTGTCCGCTCTTGGCCTAGCTGAGGAGAAGCCAGGTCCGAGGAAGTCGAACTGAGTGTTCAGATCTTCTTGGAAACCGTTAGTAAGTCCGCCGTCTTCGTCACGCGTCAGCTTCTGGCGTTCTCTCGTAGCCTGCGTCTCACTGAAGCCGTGCTTCATCAAGATTTCCATGAACTTGCCGCGGTTCTTTTCTATCACCAGTGTGTCTAACATCATCGGATAGTAGTCGCGACGTTTCTCCAAGGGCATGCCCATGTCCTTGGTGTACCACTCGTACAACCTGTCCAGATAGCCCCTGATCTTTTTAACTTCGCTCTTCACCTCAGGACTTAGTTCTTTGAGCGGAGTCTGTAGTAGCAGTGCCTCTGTGATCTGATCACGTAGTTCTCGCTCAGCCCTGACCTTAGCGCTGGGGTTCCTGTTGAACATGCTTTCCCATAAGGAGATGCGTGCTCCAGGTACGGTCGATAAGATCGCTTGCAGCGCAGTGAAGTGCGGGGCAGCTTTCATCATGATCGTACGAAAGATTGTATTACTTGGATCTCCAGACGCTGGCAACGCGTGGAAAGCTCTGGCTAAGCGTGTACCGAACTTGCCCATGCTACGTAGTTCACCATCAGCGGTGTATACCAGCATCTTAGTTGCTAACCACGGACTATCTTTAAGGGTTGCTGCCCAAGCTCGGAAGTCATCCACATAATTTTGGAACACCGAGTCTTTGGCGCGTTCCTCTGCGTCAGGCGTCAGCTCCATGTCTTGGTCGAGCTGAGCACCGGCCTGGTCAGTCTTGTAGTCGTATCGTATGTACGGCCCAGCGTTAGCAGCTTCGAGCTCTTCTACCATGCGTAACCCGAGCGGCGTCATACCTTTAGGCGGTTTGAATATCTTACCTGCCTGTATATCAGTGTAAGTATTCAACGCGCTTACGAAGTCGTGGAAACTCTGCAGCCTACCGTGAGTACCGGAGAAGAACTTGTCCTTTTGCAGCTTCGCCCACTCGTATACTACTCGCAGCCTCTCTACTATAGCAGAGAGGTGTTCTTTCATAGTAGCTTCTACATTATTGAACTCAGTGTCTGTTACAAGCTTAGAGCCTTTAGGTACTAAGCCCGAGCTCTCGTTAGCGAACGCAGCTGCCATGTAGTTAGCAAAGTTCTCGCCTTGTATGCGTTTAACCCAAGCATCGTACTCCTCTTCTGATCGCTTCAAGCCTTTCTCTCTATCCCTCGCTTTTAAATCTGCGCGCAGCTCTTCCGTCGAAGTCGCTGACACAGACTCATATACGAGGTTCCTAATTTTATCTGGCAGTGCGTCCAGGTACGTACGTTGTACTAAGTGACCAATTTCATGAGCTAAGCGCCAACCTCGGTGTATATTAGTGTTGGCATGCTTGGGTACATATATGAGCATGACTCTGTGTTCTATTGGTAGGGCACTAGCTCCACCTGTGTTGATTCTGCCGGGTGGCTCGTCCACTTTTAGTTTGTCTAAGAAAGCCAAGTAAGACAGAGCAGCGTTCTTCTGAGTAACGAAGTAGGCCCGTTCATGCTGCGTCGAGCGATCCGTAGCTCCTTCATCAAACTTCGCGATTTCTGCGGAAGCTTTGTTCGCAATCTTCTGCATTTCCAATCGTAATATATCGATGCCCGTTTCATCGAACAGTATGACGTGCTCTTTAATGTTCAGCTTCTTCAAAAGTTGAGCAACAGCACCGCCTATGTTCCAGCCTCTGAAGAGGTTCCTTACGGGTTGCCCTTCCGTAGCGAAGACGTTGTCAGGCTCTCGCCGCGTCTCGTTTTGTGTGATCTCTATAGTGAACGGCACTTCTCTGGAAGCATCCTCATCAAAGACCGAGCGAGTACGCTCTACGAAGTCCACCTCTTGGAACTCGTCTTGCCCAACAGCTTCGTCAGCTAGGACAGTCTCGCCCCTCCTTCTCAGTCTTCTTAAGTCTTCGTTCCTGGGGTCTCCCTCGGGGAACATAGCTTCGTTGGACTGGGCTGGGTCTAAGAAATTAGTCGTACCTTCGTCTTCATTGACAGTAGCCTCAGTAGCATTTTTAAGCGTGTTGTCGTACAGACCAGACAGATTTATCAGTATCGATAGGTTCTCTCTATCGACGTTAGATAGCGCTTCGGATTTGCCAAAAGCATCACGCAGTACCTGGATGTCCTTGTTGGACACAGTACGCAGTCGTCTCGACTTCTTGTCGGGCGTACTTATCTGACGCACCTCCTCGCGCTCTAGCAAAGTCTTCGGCAGCTGAGCAGCAATCTTGCCCCTTTTGTCGCGGACTACGAACGCTGCACCTGTTTCTTCTACGGTGTAGTCGCCCATCTGGTAGATTGTTTCTGTTACTTCGACCGCTTCGGGTTTGCCAGTGTCTAAGTCTGCGACGTACTTAGTTCTCTTCCGCTTGATTCGTTTGATTTTCTCTGTCGGAGATATATCTGTGGGAGCGCTGTCTCGTATAACTTGCTCGATTAAGAAATCAGCTAACGCCACTAACGAAAGATTACCCTTAGGAGTATCTAAGAGCCCTGCTTTTAGAGCCGCAGTCAATCGATCGCCACCTAACTCTGACTTCTCATCTAAGAAGCGCTCCAAGGCGAACAGCGATTTCCGTGACGCTAAGGATTCCTTAAAAGTTATCTGGCCGAAGATAACTTTGTTCATAAGCTTGTTCGATGCTCTGAGCGACTCATGTGCTTGGGCGAGAGCATTGGCTCTAGGGCCTTTCCCTACGGTTACACCAGGTATCTCGTACCCCAAGTTGATCAGCGTGACCAGCCCATACATGAAGTTTTCATGCATCTGCGTCAACCGAGTACCAAGCAGTAAGTTGCCCGGCCCGAAGCGTTGCATCCGCCCTAGTATGGTGATCTCACCAAGGTGCAGCTTCTTCGGTTTCCCGTTGGGATCTGTAGCTTGGATACGGTACTGATCTTCCTGTTTAACCTTCTCGCCGCGGTCGACAATTGCGCGGATCTGGTTAAAGACTAGGTTGTTGTCCATCCCTTGGAATTTCTGGCGTATTACATAGACGCCTTCTTCTATTTCTACTACCTCTACTTCCCACTGAGGACTCTCATCTGATTCGAACTTCTTCTTGCCGTAACGATTGAACACGCGGTCTTGGTTAAGCTTCTTCGCCAGCTTGTCCAATGTCGCCTTAGTAAACCTAAACATAGGTTTACCTTGAGCTGTCTTCCACCCTTCCGCTGTTGGTTGTACTTCTACTAACGTGCCAGATGGCTGCCCTTTGCTATTGACGGACACTCCCCACAGTTGCTGCGGCAGCTCCGTAAGGTTGCTGAACAGTAACGCTCCATCCATACCCAGGTTGCCACTGACAATTTCGCCGACTTGACGCTCGAACAGAGCAGTCTGCTCCTCGAGCTCGGGGTGACGTATGGCTCTTTCCAGCCACACATCAGGATCGTTGTTCTTCTGCACCAGGTTCATCATCTGGTTGATGATGTAGTCACCGTCCTGTCGGCTGTCGAGCAACATCTGCAGCGTGATAGTGCCTTCAACCCTGCCGGTCAATCTGTTCTTCAAACTGGACAAGACTTTTCCTGTGCGGACTCTTATCTTGCCGACGACTGTCGTCGGAGACATCGGCCGACCAGATGCTATCTGCTTACGCAGCTTCCATATGGCTTTGTACAACTGCGACGCTTCGCTATCTCCTTCCAGCAAAGTCTTGTGTAGCTTCTCATTATTAACGATCGCGAAGCCCAGCGGCTGGTTAGTAGCCAGCTCAGTTCCATTGACTATAATGTTCAGGCCGTGCTTCTTACCTAGACGTTGTATGGCGTTGTCAACCTCTGCTTTGTTGTCAATGACACGCTCTGAAGCTACTAAGTTGCCAGCTTCGTCGTAGATACGAACGACAGTGGTCTCTTCGTCTGCTTCTTTGTTCAGCTCTTCTACCAGTCCAGTAACTACTCCCCCTGCATTACCACTTACTGTAGCTTCTTCACCTTCAGCTTCGACCTTATCTATGACAGCTTGTACGCTCTCTGCGTCTCTCGGCGTTACTTCGTCCCTGTCAGATGAAGACACGACAACAGCGTCGTCGGCATCGATGTCCTCTACGTCAGTGTCGAAGCTCTGGTCCTTAGCACTCGGTAGCTCAGCCTCGTTCTCCTTCTTGGTAACAACAACTTCCTTGCCATTGAACTCAGCAGCTAGCCTGCCAGCTGCTATGTGCGCTGCTACGGATGCCGGTAAGTTATCAAGGGTGCGACCTACGATGAACGCAAACTTCCTGACCCCCTTAAGTACCTTGTCTACTGAAGATATGATCTTGGTGGCAGGGGTACGAAGCTGCGCGTCCGTGGTGTCCTCAACTTGTTGATCTTCAGGTATGCCCTGCTCTTCCTCCTGCACCTGGGGTTGAGTCAGTGGTAGCTCCAGCTGCTCGGGTAACGTATCAGGTAAGGAGTCCAGGGCTTTCTCTGTGCGGGTCCGAGAGAACAACAGTTGCTTGCGTGACTGCTTGATACTACGTGCTGTCTTATCAAAGCCAGCTTTAGCAAACTTCTGCGCTCTACTAAGCAGCCTATTGATGTGCTTGATAGATACTGAGGTTGGGTCAGCTAGGCCCTTGTTGATGAGATCTCTTGCTTCGGCCAGTAGCTCTTGCACCTTAGCGGCACGCTCTTCGACCGGCAGTGCTTCGATCGACTTGATCAGATCTCTAACTCTATCGCTTGCTTTACGTACTGCCTCGGAAGCTTTCTTGCCGCGGTTCTCCACCGTAGCTATGTTAGCCATCGCTCTACGAGCAGCGATTATCGCAGCGTCAACTTTGCTGCGATTCCCCTCCATAGAGGCTTCCACTACGTCAAGAGCAGTAGATTCTCTATCTAATATTTTCAGCGCTCGCTGCTGCGTTTCACGTGCGGCGACTACTGCCGCGTTAACTGCTCCTACAGTTATACTTGTAGCGCCCTTCGCTAAATTCTTGGCGGCTTCCTTAGCTACGCTTACTGACTTGCCGACCGCAGTAACCATGTTGGCTAGCTGTGTGCGAAATATCCCCAGGTCGAACAGAGAGGTTGCTGTATCACCATCCTGGTCTTTGCCAAATGACATAGCCTCTATGCCATTTATGCCGGCGTCTAATTTGCTGCGCACTTCGGCACGCTGCATCCCTATTCGTACAGCGTCACCTACGCCAGAGGCGACCCCACCAGCTCCACCAAACGCTAGGCCAACGACTGCTCCTGAAGCACCCGCAAAGGCAATCCGACTTAGTCCCTCAGAACTCGCGATGGCATCATGTATGGAGAAGGTGGGGTCATTGATCTTCTTCGAAGCGATGACCAACACTTCTTGTACGGCTTCCGTACCACCCTCAGCTGCGAGGCTCTTCAACGTGGCGTGCCCCGTACGTCGTAGCACAGTGCGTACTGCTGACTCGACAACTTCTTTCTTCGCTGCACCGAAGATAGCCTTGCCCACCAGGCCGAAGCTCAGCACCTCGAGGCCCGACAACAAAGCGCCCAGGAGTAAGCTCGGACCTAACGGAGGCTCTACGACTCCACGAACGCCGCTCTTCTGAGCATCAAAGTGGTCGCGCTGTTCTTGTAGAATCTCGCCCGTGTTTATAGGCAAAAATCCGGTGAACGTGCCAGCGGCAGCACCCTTGAGCGCCCCTGTGCTCCTAGTGCGGAAGAAACGTTCGGCTACATCCTTAGCCAGGAAGCGTGAGCCACCTCGCGCCGCCGCCTTCTTAGCTATCAAACCCGTAGCAGACTTAGCAACACCGAGCCTGGTTAAGAAAGCGCCAGCGCCGCCAGTGGATGCCGCTAGTGCGATGTTAAATACTTGCTCGCCCAGTGTCTGCGCCATGAACGTAGCGAACTTGCTGAGAGAATCTATGTCTTCTAAGCCATGTATCCGTGCGGGATTAGTAACCGCTTCTACGAACGCTTCTTCGATAAGCTCGTCACCTAACTCCATAGCACCCACGAATCCAGTAGCGTCGCCGATCGACTTAATCAGCTGACCAGCTAAGCCCTGCGATTGCTGAACACCGCGATTCACACCGCGAGAAAAAGTCCCTCCGCCAAAGCCTCTAGCGCGCTCTCCTGTCGGCGCGTTACGGCCGCCAGATTCTGTTCGAGTTTCTTCTATTGTCTTCAGCTGGAAACTGCTAGGCCCTGCTTCTATTGGAGCCAGCTGATGCACTTGCGGCTTAGCTGCTTCTATTGGAGCGAGAGAGGCAGTTCGTACTTGAGCTGTTTGCCATGCAGGTAGTAGCTTAGCTACATAGTCCTGAGTTTCTTTGGGCATAGCTTGTAGCCAATCATCGCCGGCTGCAGCTACTGCCTTCTTAACAGTACCTGCTCCAGCGTTGTATGCAGCAATGGCTTTCTCAGCATCGCCGTCAAACTCTGCTAGCTTCTTAGCCTGGTACTCAGCACCGCCAAAGATACTTTCAGCTGGACTACGCCTGTCAACGACACCAACTTCTGCCGCCGTTACGGGCATGAGCTGCATCAAACCTACTGCGCCTGCATGAGACACAGCATTAGGATCGCCGCCTGATTCGGCTTGCATTTGAGCTTCTAAGAAAGAGGCAGGTACGCCGAATTTATTTGAAGCGGCGGTTATGAGTGAAGTGAACTCTCCCATTTAGGTCACTGCCCAGCATTCTGCAATATCAGCGCTTCTATAATCTCTTCACGTAGTTTGTGGTCGGGAGTACTTGGGTCCAAAGTGATCGTCTTACCTTTAATCTCAACTGTGAACGGACCCCCAGAGCCACGTGCTCGAGCAATTAAGGTCTCCACTTCCGCAGCCTTAGCGATTAGTGCGCTGTCGCTTCCCATCATAGGTGAAAGCCTTTCTAAGTAACTACGTAATGCATGAGTACCTTGCGTAGCCCCTGATACGCCGCTCTTCGACAACGTCGCTGCTAACGCCAGAGTCCCTGAACGCATAGGCACTTTAAAATCTGGATCGAAGGGCCAAGGTAGATCAAAAGTCTGTACGAGATCCTCGTCAAACTGCTGAATCATCTTCGCGCCTCGTTGCATCATGTTTATATTAGCTTGGTTTCCGCGAAGGTTCAGTTGCTGTGGCGTATCCCCTGGTAAGCCCAGTAAAGTGTACGCACCTTCAGTCGCGTCGATAAACTGTTGCTGCCCTCGTGGGTTGTCTTCGTATAGCCCAGCTGTAGAGTCTTGCAGCAAGTTCAGTACACCCTGTTGCTCTTGCACGGTAGCTATCCCGCCGCCACCGCTACCCGGAGCCTGAACAAAGCTTACTCTGCCATCCGAAGTTGTAGCAGCGAGAGTGCCGTTACCTACGTGCACCCATTTAACTTCGGCTGATTTACCGAGCTGTCCAGTACGCTTGAAGTGAGCTACTTCAGGCAGTGTTAGCAGACCAGCCTTAGACATCATGTACGCTTTGTACACTTCCTCAGGCGGCGGTCGACCTTGCCCCTGGTTGTTGAACAGACTATTAGCGACGTTCGTAGCAACCTCGGGCGTAGCAGCCCCAGGAGTTTTGTCGACTACCTCTTGTGTCGTAGGCGACCCAGCTGTTGTTTCTCCGACACTAGGCCCTTTGCCCTGCGAGGATGCCGCATTAATTTGCGAAGCATCATCTGGAGGCGCTTGCGTAGTAGTGCTTCCATCGTCGCCAGTGACTACGCCAACGACGAAGGCTCCGATGCCAGAGCCAGAAGCTAACGCTACCGCGTCTTCTCCTATTCCAAGCCCTGTTTGCGCACCAATGTTGATAGCGTCACTAAAGCCTCTAGTAAGTTGCGCGCCCTTACCTTGCGCCGTTGAAGTATCGAGTTGCCTGCGGTTTATAGCTGCGTCAAGCGCTCCCTCAGTTCTACTAAGAGCGTTTTCAAGGAAGCCAGGAATCCGTGCGCCTTGCGGATCGCCGGGGAACACAGGCCCATTGTTAACGATAGTCGGATCAGTAGCATCGAAGAAGCCAGGCGGCTGTCCAATACCCTCTTCCTGCCGTAGCAACTGCACGAGATTTGATCCAGATTGTGGGCCCAGTAATGGGTCAAGCTGCCTATCTTCTTCGGCACGAGCCTGCGCCGCTATTCTCTGAGCTTCTACTTCGTCAGTAGTAGGCGCTAAAGTAGATGGATCCTGCGGAGGTACGGGCTCGAACGACGTAGCTGAGCCAGGAACTACGTCGCCAGTAGGTGGTGGAGATGCGTTAGTGTCTCCTAAAGGCGGGACATCTGGCCCTACAGTAGAATCTCCTAAAGTAGGCGTTAGTCCGTTAGCTACAGCTTCCTTGAACTGCTCGTCCTTAGTTTTACCCTGCTGCGCTTGATCGATGGACTGTGTGGGATTGCCGGTAAAATCGTTGCCGCCTATTCTTTCCCGCAGTACGCCCATAATAGCGTACTTGTCACTGACAGCGTCGCGCCCATAAACTCTGATGAGCTCAGTCATACCCGCCTTACCGAGGAATACTCTGTCATTAGGTGACGATGTACGATTATGCGTTAACGGTCCATTCCCCCCAGTAGCATCAACTTCTATAAAGATGCCGCCGTCATTCGCCCCAGGGAATTTGTTCGGAGGGATGACGCCTACTCCAGACACCGGCCGCATCTTGTCGCGTACTAGTGGTCCAGCTGCTGCGTCTTTACCAAGAGCTAACGACATATGTTCACCGAACTCCGGGTCACGAGCTATTTGGCGCTTCCAAGCTTCGTTGATAAGGTTGTGTAGTTGGTCAGCGCCGAACCACTTAGTTCTAAGTGCTTCCGCACCTTGTTGTGCAGTAGTACGTTGCTCATCAGTAGACTTCGAGTCAGCTATGATAGCGTCGAAGGCATCGATCTCACCTGTGATGCCGGTCATAATGTCAGACGTTATAGCGTCGAACTCAGCTGCCTTATCTGCTCTGTACCGATTCAACTTCAGACGAGCATACTCATCGTCTTCACGCTGCCACAGAGTATGCAGCCGCGAACGCTGCTCTCTCTTGAACTCACGGTTCTGCCGGTTCGTCTCGAGTTGATCGACGACTGCGAAGCCTTGAAGGAACGCACTGACTGGATTAGTAGGCATTAGATAAACATTATCGCAAGAGCTGCTACTGACGCGGCAGCTGACATATTAGCAGCCGACGTAGCGGCTTTCCCCTGTTGATGCTGAGCTTCGCGTTGGGCTGCTAAGCCTGCCACGTTCTGCGCGCCAGCTTGCGCGGTGTTAGCTACTCCTCGACCGATGTTAACGACCCCTGCCAAAAGCTGCGAGCGACTTTCTTTCAAGCCTCTACGCGTGGTGTTCTCAGCTCTGCTGACCGCCTTGGTCAATGAATTTTGCTGGCGTCGACGTATTGCGTTGGACTCTTCGGTAGTCAACGTTGCGCCTGATCGACTAAGGCTACGTGCTAAAGATCCTCTAGACGCATTCACGCCAGCAGCAGCTGTCGCACCTGCTTGGTCGCCTTCGGCAGTGAAGTCAGTCTGCATCGCCTTACGTAGAACTTCGTCCTCTACAGGCTTATACGTATCTAAGAAGTGCTGCCACTGATCGCGAGTCATGTTTGCTGCGATCTGGTCAGGAGTGCCGCCACCGCCGCCACCGAACGCTGTCTGCGCGTTGGCTACGCTGCTACCACCGCGTGTACGGCTCCCTTCGAACTGGATGTCTGTGCCTGCTCCAATTGGCATTAGGCGAAACTCCCAGGATCGAACGATCCAGAGGGGTCTACGATACTATCGATGCCGTCAGCTTCGAAGTCGAACCCACCCTTTCTCTTTTTGTTTATTGCAGCTACGTCAATCTCTTCTAAGTCACCCTGGAAACTAGGGCCAAACTTCCTGACAGCAGCGCCAGCTACTGTAGCGAAGGCGTTTGTCCGAGCGTTGTTTCTCATGGTCTTTGCGTTCGCTACCTGCAAAGCAGCTGTCGTAGCACGTTGTGCTCCGCGGCTGAGATTCCTGGTTACATCAGTAGCTATGTCCCGACCAGTAGCAGTAATCCCCAGTTGCCTCCCAGTCGAATCAATCTCAGCACCAGTCTCTGCACCTGCCTGACCTAAACCTTTAACTGCACCGGCCGCAGTTGCATCTCCCGCCAAACTTAACTTAGTTTTACCGGAAGAGATATCAGCGCCGCTCTGCTTTGCAGAAGCAATTGTGCTACGGTCCAAGCCTGCGAACGCCGCAGCTGTGTCAGCTGCAACTTCACCTTTGACTTGCGCTCGTTCGCCGCCTGTAAGCTCGGCGTCTTTGATCAATGCTGCTTCAGCTGGGCGGAACCGTGAGACATAGTCTTGCCACTGTGCTTGAGAGACCTCACCTAGTGCTCGCTCCCCCTCCGTAGCTTGTACTTTCTTAGGTGCTTTCGACATCGACATCTACTCTGTAATTTGTGTACACGGGTTTAAGTGCCGTCATTTTCACGAGAGCTGGATGGCTTGAGGATGTAGACACCCCGCTGCACCCTAAGTGTTTTGCCACCTCGATAAAACTCGGCAAGTATTTCTCTAATATCCCTCCGCGTTTGTTCTCGTACGAGTACGCTATCCAAATGAAGAGATCCGTCTTCCCACTGTACTGATCTGTGTCCAGCTTGCATACCGCCCAGCCGTCCTCGTTCATATATAACGCAGCCTGTTCCGCGAGAACATCTGCGTACACGTCCTCAATACGCCACGTACAAAGTTCTGGCCACTTGGCCTTCAGTTCCTCGAGGCCGGGTTTAATCCGGTCCCACTCTTTTCGTATACTACGGGGCTCTAGCATGGGGCTACAAATACTTCCTAATCTGTGTCGGATCCCGGGCTATCACCGAAGCCCCGCTGGTAGCCCCTGTGACTCCAGCGATGCCGCTGAGATCTGCGTAGCCGAAGTTGGCTGTGGACACCGTGAAAGTCACAACGTTTACTTTCCCTCGCGTAAGAGCGTCGATGAACTCGCAGCCCAGCCCCAGCCGTAGTTTCAAAGTACTCCAGGGCGTGTCCCTGGTAACGAAGATATCATCGGCTGATAGCACCGATATCCGCATGCCAGTACCTGCTTGAGAGTAATAAATATGAGCCATACGCTCTGGTTCAGCGTCATACTGATACTTCAGAATGGCCCAGTACTCTATATCAGAGAAATCGTTGGACATGACAGCTGTCCAACGTACAGCTAGGTTCTCCGAGTAAGACCCTAAGCGGCCGTACTCTACGGAGTTGCTCCTGAAAGGGCCGGACAGAGTCAACTTCGACGTATGGAACCCGACCGCGTGGTTTGCTTTAGATGAGTTGACATCAATGCTATTGCCCAGAGTACCTTCAGCTGCTTGGAATCCGGTGGTCAGCACCGGCATGAGGTGCGCCTTTTTTCCCGTGTATAGGCCACCAGTGTAGCCATTTGGATACTCCGTAGCGATGCGGAATGACTGGTTCTGGCCGGCAGGTGTGAAGAACGATTGCTTTATTACAGCGGCGTCGAGCAAGCCTTTGACTACCACGTTGCCATCTTGATCCACGTAGAAGCGCCCAGTTGATGCTCCCTTAGAGCCCGAGCCATACCACAGTGGGAAGCCTGTCGATGCCTGATCTTCGATCTCGACGCGGAACGCCGGCGATGCTGCTGTGCGTATCAGCCCCGATGTCAACGTGCCCATGTCAGCGCTGAGTGCTGACAAATTATTCACGAAGATTTCACCCGCCCCAATCGTGCCAGCTACGATCGCTGAGGCTGTTATGGTTCCGTCGACGATAAGAGCTCCGTCGATACCAACTGTCGCCACGCCGCCGACCAAGTCCACGATGAACGGGAAGTTCGAGTTCTCGTTGCCACCTGGGCCACTGCCTGGTGCTGTACCGAAGGACGGTGACACGATGAAGAACTGGTCAGCTCGTATGCCGAAGGCAGACGTAGCAACCCCGTCGATGATGTCCGCGGTAAGCCCGAAGCCAGTAATGTATGGGTCGTCACCAGTACTTAGCTCTACGTTAACAGCGTACAGCGCATGTAGATCGCCGAACTCGTTAGCACTTACTGACGCCTGGACCTGTAAAGCAGCGGAAACCCCAGCTGCCGCATCGATGCGACTGACTTGGAAATCTGTGATGTACAACGTCGTTGTCGTACTGTCGCCGAAGGGCGATACGTTGAAGTTCTGTATCTTTAGCTCAATGTATGGATTGTTTATAGTTGGCTGAAACCCATCGTTGAAGACTTGGAATAGCAGCACGGTGTTATCTGTTTCACCATTAACCACCATGTTCGGACAAGAGGCTACGTCTACATCGGCACCTATAATGTAGCAAGAGATATCCTGCCAAGCACCTGCGGCTATAGTGCCTTGGCCTGACAGCCATAGCGGTGATGATGTTATGTTACCAGCGACGCGGTCGTTAATAGTTACTACATCCTGCGGCGTTCCACCCGTCAAAGCAGCAAACGACTCGAAGCCTATAAGAAAGGACCCTGTACTAGTAGGTCTGTTATGAAAGACACTGAATCGAATCTCGTAGACGCCACCCGGCTCTATCTTGAGACGAGTGTTGTCCGCTCGGTTAATGATGCGAGTATTGTTGTCAGCATTTTCCTGCCTGGCGGCGACACCTACGCGATTTCCAACGCCGAATGCTTGAATATCAGCATCGAGAAAAGTGGTGCCGTAGCCTTCGTTGAGCTCGTTCAGAGGGTTGACCGGAGAGCCAAAGGCTCCGTTCATACTGGCGACGAGCTGCGTGATCGATGAAGCCTGCGACGTTAAAATCCCGTCGTTGTCAGAGACATCTACCTCTAAGATAGTAATAGCTGCGGCGTTCGCCACCACTCCTGTAGTGGGGTCGTCAACAGTCGTCTGCAGCCCAAGGATTGCAGCTGCATTAGCTGATATATCTCCGTCGTTACTGATTACATCCGTTGTCAGCGACGCTACTGCTGCGGCGTTAGCAGTTACGCCGCTACCAACGTCGTCTACCGTGCTCTCAAGCGCAGTAATAGCTGTCGCTTGCGACGCAATGCCACCCTCGTTGACCGTGACGCGTACATCCAAGCCAGAGATCGCCTCGCTGATCGCAGAGGTGCTGAACTTCGCGACGATGATCCAGTCGATCTCGAACTTGCCAGCAGCGTCAGATACTAGATCGAACCTGAGCTTGGTGATGGTTGAATCGATCCAATCTGTGCCACCCGCAGTGAGATCTGCCATGTCCCAAGTGAGTGTCTTCCACGTAGTCAATGGGAACGCAGGGTCAGGTATCACCTTCAAGAAGCTGCCAGAGATAGCGTGGCCTGTTGTCTCGTAGTAACAAGCGCCTTCCCAAGCACCACCGCCCACTATCTGGCGCACGCGCATGACTACTTGAGTGAAGATGCCGCCACTGACAGAGAACGCCTCACTGATCAACTGAGGGTCGGGTGTTGACGGTGTCCATATAAGAGCATTTGCTGACGTTGTCTTAGTCGAGTTGACGACGGTGAAGTTTTCATCCGTCGCGTTGAACTCCCAGGTCTGCCCGTTCTCAGCGTCAATGCCTCCGATCTGCGCCTCGAGGTTCAGTATGGACGAAGCATTAACAGTAATGGCTGTGGTGTTGTCTACGATGTTGCCCTCAGCGTCGAGCACATCAGTTTGCAGCGTTGTTATGTTGGTCTGGTTCGTAGTAATGCTGGATGCATTAGCGTTGATGCTTGTTGTGTGCCCACCAACTGTCGTAGTAAGGCCAGATACATCTGACTGCAGCGTTGTTATGTTCGACTCGCTCGTAACGATGTCACCCTCGGCAACAACCATCCGATCAACCAAGCCAGTAGTGGGGAAATCAATGAGGTCTATACGAGCTGCGAGCGCTGCGTCGAGGTTCGCTGTGCTGACGTTGATCTGAACTTCGAAGTCCGAAGGATCTACACCTGTCGTGCCCAGCGTACCGGCCGTAGCATTAAATGCGGAGAACGTACCGTCTGTGCCGACAGCGCGCACCCAGTAATAGAACGTTGCGCTGCCACCAACATAGTCTACGAACAGAGGTGCTACGGTAGTGCCCACGAGGACAGCAGTTGACAGGTTATCTGTCAACGATCGATGCACCTCGATGTGCTGTAAATTAAAGCTTGGATTGTCCCAGGTGAGCAGCAGGGCCAGGAACGTCTCGTTCGCTGCTAAGTTCGTCGGGGCTGCAGCAGGGCCAGTACCAGGGACGCTGCTGCCATCGGTTATATTGGGTAGCCCAGTAACTATGTTAGAGCCGCCGCCACCATCAACGATGTTAAAGCCTGACGCATTAAGATCGCGGAACGTTACGGCGCTGTCGAGCGAGTCCCCACGTATACCGTCGAATACTTCTACGCGCTCTATGAGCCCATCAAGTACTCTTTGCAACGGGGCGTCCAGACCCCTTGTCTTTGGTAGCCCTGTCCTTCGGGTTGCTCTCTGTCCCATCGCCTACTATCGCCTGTAGTTCACGAACGAACTCAACCAGAGGCATGAAGTCTTCGCCATTATAGTTGAACCGTTTGCTGAGTATGAAGTTAAGCCCATTGGCTGCTATCCGTTTATCCACTAATCACCTGAACAGGAAAGGGGGAGTCCCAGTGGACTCCGTTGACGTGAGCAGCATCGTAGATGATGAGATCCATTGTGTAGTCATCACCTGCCGCAGGCGGCGTCACCGCATCCTGTAGCTTAATGCTGAGTATCCCAGTAACCACGTCAGATACCTGAGCTGTTTCAGTTAAGAAGTTGAAAGCATTGGTATCGACGGTACTGTCAAACGTCGTCACTGTACCACTGCCTGAGGTTAATTTCACGATAACTTTAGTAAAGGTAGCAGCATTAACGGGGGTGCCGTCAGCTGTCAGCCCCAGCTTTATCGCGTTGTCGCGATCCAGATAAACTTTCTCTTGTAATGCCATAGTCGTTTCCTAGTCTACCAACGTTTCTATCGGGGTAGCTATCGACTGAAGGTCTCGGTCAACCGTGAGACTTATCAGCTTATAGGGGCCTACTCCGAAGAAGCTTGTGAATGAAATGGTCGGTGCGTACGTAGTCAACACCGCCTCGAGCTCGCCTGGCCCCACTGAGCCAGCGTGAGAGAACACGTTCTTCCCGCTTATCGCTAGGGTTCTAACAGCCGGGTTCACTCGGTAGTTGACCAAAGCCGTAGGTGCGAAGGTGGTCAGGTCTAGGCTCGCAGGACCTGCCTGCAAGAACGGCAAGAACGTAGCAAGCGACAATGTAGTACTACCCACTTCGATCGGAGTGCCCGGGACTCTGAAGGCCAGCTTCCCAGTCAGGGACAGAGACCCCGTCAAAGTAGCGCGTACTTGGCTCTGCACCACTTGCGGCTGGATCCCCAGGAGCGTGACAGGGTATGCGGGAACGTCGATGAAGCGGTGTGTTGTCTGGTCAAGCGTCGGTGCATGCCCTACCAACGACGCAGGCAACCTACCAGGACCGACAAGATTGTTTGTCGTTGTATGTATTAGCGGCGCTTCAGTAGCTAAAGCGCACTGCTTCCTGGGCGGGAATGCGAACGTATCATCCGTTGGGTCAGATACGGGGATATAAGTCGTAAAGTTTATTGGCCTTGTAGCCGGTATACGAGTAGCGGCGTCAATCTTTACGACAGCTTGAGGCGCGAGCGTTAGTGCATAAGCTGCTGGCCTGGCTATGAAGTCGACTGTCTTAACGACCGACTTACCACTGAGCGACACCGAAGCACCTGACGGCAATACATTGTCTTCGCGGAAGACAGTGACCGCCTGCCCCGCTACGACTATCGCGCCCTTCGCTGGCTGTCTTATGGAGTCATGGAAGAGTGTGGGAGCAAAAGTGCTAAGTGCTATCGCGCCCTTCGCTGGCTCTCTGACGCGGTCTATTTTTACAACGCCTGACGCCGTTAGTGTGTTTATTGACGGATTGCCGCTACCAGACTTAATCTCTGGTACGAACTCTGTATAGGTAACAATGACATCTATGCAGTCAATATCAGATGTAGAGTTAGAAGTACCAGTACCTCTGATATGTGTAGCGCGCACCTGCAACCCATTCAATTGAGAAACAGACCAGTCAGCATCCCACCCACCATTAGTTACAGTTTTATTAGAAAAACTAGTAGTTGCTGTAACGCGTGTCGTACCTTGACTACTACCACCAATTAAAACTTCGAAGTCAATTTTGGGTAATGAAGGCTCTGGAAAACCGCCATTAATTTTTTTAACCCGGGCTGTTAGTTGGACACTAGTAACTGTATCGAGGTTTTGTATAACGGTAAAATTTTGTATGCCCATGACTGCGACATCATTGTCGGTAGTTGTCTGGATACTGTTGCCATCAGCTGATGCGACAGCTTCATCTATAGCCGTCAGTCCACCGAACAACCAGCCGTTGTCATAAGCATTAATATGTCGTGTTTCTGTAGGCATAATTAGTTACTGGAACAACATCTTGAGTCTGCGTCGTGCAGACAAACTGATAAGTCGTAGCCTAGCCCCCTCCTTCTTAAGAGATACAATCGTAAATGATGGTGCTTTACCTGACAGTGACAGCGTCGCAGCTGCGGGCCTGGTCAGTCCTCCGCTGACCGCATCAGGTATATAAGTTGTCAGCGACAGCGTCGCTGGAGCTACATCGATGAAGAAGTCGCGCTCGACCGATGGCGCTTGACCAGTCAGCGTTAAGGTCGCTGCTCCTGGGTACACCCGCTGGCCGATCAAGCCCGAAGCTGTTATTACATCGGTACTTGCCGCGCCGCTGGCCGGGTTCAAGATTGATGCGACGCCAGATGCTGTTATAGCATCTATTGATGGCGTACCGCTCGAGTCGTGAGCAAATCTAGCTACACCCGCTGCGGTAATTACGTCTATCGACGGCGTACCGTTCGACTCGAGCGGCGGTATTGCGACAGCCGTACCTGAGGCAGTGACCCCATCAATACTTGGGGTACCACTTGCCAGCTGTGTTTGTATGACAGTACCAGTTGCGGTAACGGCGTCGATGCTCGGTGTGCCGCTGGGCTTGTAAATCTGTGTTGCATTACCAGCTGCAGTGATGACATCGATTGATGGCGTACCACTTGCGGCAGCAATACCTCCCGCAAAAACTGTGCCAGAGGCTGTAATGACATCAATGCTTGGTGTGCCACTTCCGTCTACGAACTGAGTAACAACGCCAGCCGCTGTTACCGTATCGATCGATGGCGTACCACTGGGTTTTTGTATTTGATCGACAACACCAACCGCTGTTGGGCTATCTATTAATGGAGTACCACTTGCGAAAAGCGGTGGTATTGCGACAGCTGTACCTGACGCAGTGATTACATCTATCGACGGAGTGCCATCGGCTTTCTTAAACTGAGTGACGACACCACTGGCAGTTACGGCATCTATAGATGGAGTGCCGCTTGCGAATTGAGTCTGTACGACAGTACCAACCGCCGTAGGGCCGTCCATTATCGGAGAGCCTGTACCTGCAACTTCTCCTTGTAGTAAGCCAACGCCAGATGCTGTGATGGTATCTATCGATGGGGTACCACTCGCCAACTGGGTCTGGATGACAGAGCCAGAGGCAGTAACAGCATCTATCGACGGCGTACCAGAGGCGAACTGTGTTTGTATAACAGTACCGGCCGCTGTTGGGCTATCTATCGCTGGTGTACCAGATGCAAGTAATGCAGTACGCCCCGCGGTACCCGAGGCTGTAATAACATCGATGCTCGGTGTACCACTCGCCAACTGGGTCTGAGTGACCGTGCCAGATGCGGTAAGAGTATCTATCGACGGAGTGCCACTTCCGTCTACGAATTGAGTTACGACGCCACTTGCCGTGATGGTATCGATCGATGGCGTACCGCTCGCATCTACAAATTGAGTGGAGACACCCGACGCCGTTATTACATCTATCGATGGCGTACCACTCGCGTCTACAATCTGAGTAACGACACCCGACGCTGTGATGGTATCAATGCTTGGAGTGCCACTCGCCAACTGGGTTTGTATTACGGTGCCGGCCGCAGTGATGCCATCTATCGCTGGGGTACCATTGGCTCGGTTGGCTAGAGCTACAACGCCACTTGCGGTGAAGACATCAAGTGTAGGAGTGCCAGAAGCGAATTGCGTTTGATCGACTACGCCTGCTGCTGTAATGGTATCTATCGCAGGGGTACCACTCGCATCTATGAACTGAGTAGCTACACCACTAGCAGTAATGGTGTCTATTGACGGGGTACCACTTGAATCATGGGCAAATCTGGCAACGCCAGCCGCCGTCAAGGTGTCTATTGACGGGGTACCACTCGCCAGCTGAGTCTGAATAACTGAGCCAGACGCAGTAAGAGTATCTAGCGCTGGAGTACCATTAGCTCGGTTGGCTAGAGCTGCGACGCCACTTGCAGTGACAGCATCAAGTGCTGGAGTACCTGAAGCCAGTTGTGTTTGTACAACAGTGCCAGACGCCGTCAAGGTATCTATCGACGGAGTGCCGGCCCCATCTACGAACTGAGTGACAACACCACTCGCAGTGATAGTGTCTATTGACGGAGTACCGCTTGAATCGTGGGCAAACCTGGCAACGCCAGCGGCGGTTAGAACATCTAGCGCCGGCGTACCAGACGCCAACTGTATTTGTATTACATTACCAGCGGCGGTAACGGCATCAATTGTAGGTGTACCACTCCCTGATATTGTGCCGTCGTTTACTGTAACCGCGATCCAACCAGTATTAGCTTCCCCACCACCGCGTTCTTGGTTTTCAACGCCTAAGAATAAAGCCCCAGTGGGTGCCCCGACAGGGTCAGTAAACGTAGCGGACGTGCCGGCAAGGTTGTATGCCGTCAGCGTCATCTGGGTTGCGCCGCTTAGAGTCTCGGTTGCGTTCAGCCATACTCGTGGTGCCAGGACAACTGTACCGGACGCAGTTAGAGTATCTATCGACGGCGTACCGCTTGCGTCTACAAACTGAGTGACAACACCCGACGCCGTTACTACATCTATCGACGGTGTACCAGAAGGCTTCTGGATTTGTATGACAGTACCAGACGCCGTTATTGTGTCTATCGTTGGCGCACCAGTACCTTCTAGCGGAGCCATTATTGCTACGCCGACAGCGGTTATTGCTGCTAATGTTGCTGCGCCAGAAGGCTTTTGTATTTGAGTAGCTGTGCCCGACGCCGTGATTGTATCTATCGTCGGCGTACCGCTGGGTTTTTGGATCTGTATCGCAGTACCAGACGCCGTAATTGTATCTATTGATGGCGTACCGTTCGACTCGAGTATTCCGCTAACCGTAACTTGCGGGGTTTGCGTAATAGTGTCGGCAACATTACCACCATACAAAACTCGAAAGTCATACGTATCATCAAAAACTGAATTTGGTTTGGCTTCGATGCTCCATACATCTTCTCGATTGCCATCATTAGCTACATTAGTAGTAGTTGTAGATGGGTTCTGAGCTGCTGTCTCTTCGATCCGACCGCCGCCGAACGTACCGGTCAAGCCTGTCAAGCGTGAAGTAGTAACCCCCGGTGTCGCAGCACCAAGCACCATTTGAAATGCTTGCGGCCTATGCAACGTGATCTGGAACGAGGTCTCTTCACCCGAATCATTCTCCAGAATGATCCACCGAGACGTGCCCGGCCCTAACGTATGTAGGTTGTCGATCTCAGTCTGGGTCATCCCAGAGAAGTTGAGGTTTACAGTTGTGTCGCCCCATGTGTTGATCGCACCGTCTATCTCAACTTCGTTGACCGAACCCGCTAACGTAGATGCATCCGAGATCCATACCTGCCCCGTACCCTGGACCGCCGCGAAAGACGTCCCGATAATATCAACGTCAATGTTGTCAAAATCGAACGTACTGGGAGTAACGTTTGTGATATTTGCCGCAGAAGCAACAACACCTGATGCGGTTAAGACATCTATCGATGGCGTACCGCTGGCTTCTAAAGCAGCAAGTACCGCAACACCTGACGCAGTTAAGACATCTATCGATGGCGTACCAGATGCCAGTTGTGTTTGTACCGCCATCGTTTCGAGGTTGATACCCCAGAAACCAACTGTGCCTGCCTGCGTATCAGTGGCGTGTGTCTGACCAATCTGTGTAACCGATACGCCTAAATCTTGGTTGTCGGTAAGCTGCCGAAACCCAAACGGGTTAGCGGCCCAGCCAAAAGTATCTGCCGACGCCTGCTCGCCGCGAATGAATGCATAGTTGTAAAGGTCGGCATCTTCTACGCCATCGACGGTAATGTTAGCCTGATACGAACCGCGTACTGTGCTGGTAACATCGGTCGATGCAGCCCAAACGTTCGCGCCAGTTATTGCGTCGAACGTCGCACCTTTGTTGTTCTCCATACCAACCGTGCCGACTTTCAGCCACGATGCGGCATCAATAAACCCAGTAGTACGAGCTGCGTTGATATCAACAGGCGGAGTGCCATCTAATGCTTGCAGCCCTGTCGCGTCACTTGTTCTGAAACACTCAGCCGCATCATTCAACTCAAGAACAACCAAACCATTGACGGTTGATGACGGCACACCTGAATCAACGTCAGCACCACCCTGCCCGTTAGCAACACCAAGGCCACGGAAGGTAGTTGATTCGATCGTGCGACTTGCCGTGACCGTCTCAATGATGTCCATGATAATGCCGCCGCAGTGATCCGCTGACGTTTGTCGGTAGTAAGCGTAAGACTGCGCCGCTAAATCAGCCGTACCATCATAGTCAAGCCCGAAGATGCGCTGGGTTCTTGCTGTGCCACCACGACCTATCGAGAAGTTGCTGGAAATAATGAAGTAGCGCTTGTTGTCGCCCGTTACTGTGACTACGTTCGCTGAGCGAGTTATGTTAGTGCCTTCTACTACCGTGGCACTAAGAGTGGTCACTCCTCGTGTCGTACCACCCAACAGCTCAGTACCGGCACCTGTGTACATTCCAATATCAGCATAGAAGAATGGAATAATCTCAAAGATGGAACGTGTCGTACCACCAGTGGGTGCGTCCGAGCCACGCTGCCACTGAAAGTCAAACGTTGCTGACGCTGACGGATTATCAATAAACCCTGCACAACTTAGTGTAGATTTGTCGTTATTGGCGTCACGCGAATATGTACCACTCGTAAGTGGCACGTAGTTGCCAGTGCCACTGATTTGCACAATGCGGCCAGATATGGACACACGACCCGAGCTGGTATCGTCGTACGTAGAGCTGACTCTCAGCAAATAGCCGTCAGCAAGTGCTGACGAAGGCAGAGTCAGGCGGGCACTAGAACTTAGAGCGTAAGCAGTACCATCATTACGTACTGCCGACCCACTGTTGAACAGATCGCTGGTCGGAACCGCATAAGTTGTTGGCGGGACGATCGATACGATCCCGCCTTGCCATTTGCCTATAACAGCAGCCATTACGGTACGTCTCGGAACTCAGAATCGGCGTCGCCGGTTTTCTTATATTGTAGTGTTGCCGATAGTGCGTCAGGATCGCCGGTTAGCTGGCCGCCCACTCTTAATTGGAATGTTTCCTCCTTTCCAATGGAAATATCAACATTCTGAGCAGCAAGCGTTGTTGCTCCTGCTTCAGTGCCATCATTATAGAACCCGAAGCTATCTTGTTCGTGCTGCGCTGCTAGTATTGCCGTACCCGACGCAGTAATTGTATCTATTGACGGTGTACCTGAAGCTGTCAAAGTGAGGTTCGTATCCTCGACAGCGTAGTAGCCTATGTGAACAGCACTGGCTGTATTCGGATTCCATTCAACATCTGGCGTAGCGTCAGTGATCGCTTGCGGTGTACCTGAGAACTGAACTCCAGATACATCTAGGTCTGCCGACCCAAACAGGACTTCACCAGTGATTGAACGAGACGCCCGATCAGTATTATTGCCATTATCTTGGACGCCTGCGGCTGCATGTCCTGTAGATCCGTCGTAAGCACCGTGCGCCATATGGCCTTCAGTCTGAGTTGTTCTGCCCGTGCCCGTATTGTTCGCAGTAGCTAGGTGATAACCCAAAGGCGTAAAGCCAAGGTTAGGCAATGCTTGTGTTACGGGTGCCCCTCCCGTAGATTTCGTAAACGTACCGACATCGACACCAACGCCGCTAAAATCTAAGTATAAGTCGATGACATCATCGGTCATGCCAGATGAACCAGTCCCCGCTGTCCACGTAAACGTAGTCGCACCGATTACCGTTATTGTGTTATCCCAATCGGCATACTCGAGGTCGTACTGCCCTGTATACATTGCAGGCGTAATCGCTGACCCTGTATCAGTCTCGTTGTTATCTCCCAGGTATGCAGACAGCATCCATTGATCAATGCTTGCACCATTGTCATGAGCTGCGCCAAACGCCATAAACGCGAACTCAGCGTTAGCTGGATGGGCCTGGCCCAAAGTACATTGCAAGATCAGATCAGGGGTTGCACCTAAGCTATGAGTAAACGGGGAATCAGTAGCAGGATCAGCGTTACGAATGGTCATGTTGGCAGAACAATCTGCGCCGCCCCATATCTCATAGTGAACGATGATGCCAGCAGTGAATGT
>Ga0255047_10000819_pt1 | contig 24892 bp, 23 predicted proteins | sample JV7_2_1_MG_FD_183640 | JGI IMG/M metagenome (GOLD analysis project Ga0255047, IMG submission 183640) | Seawater microbial communities from Jervis Inlet, British Columbia, Canada - JV7_2_1 | ecosystem: Environmental > Aquatic > Marine > Inlet | place: Canada: British Columbia | collected 2016-10-06 | reverse complement strand
AGTCTCGGGTGGAGTCTCAGGTGGTTTTGGCGGTTTCTCGGGCGTGAAATCTTCAGTATTGAGTGCTTCGTTGCGCTTTACGCGTACGAAGTCAAGATTGTGCCGGGTTCGTTCTTTGGTAACTGCCGATTCGCCGTATTCGATCAGCAAATGCATGATGAATAACAGACTAAGCGTAACGACGGTGCCGATGACTATGGAAAACGCATAACGGCCTATCATGATCTAAATCTCCTCAACAGTTATCCCGCGAATTGGTCCCTGGTTAATCAACCGCCGAAATCGAAACATTACCTACACCAGCTTGTTTCGCAGCTTCCATAACGACGGTGAGTGCTTCGTTGGTCGAGTCCTCATCGGCTTGAATAACAAGCGATCCTTTCGGGTTCTCCGCATGCAAACGTTCTATGGCGGGTTTCACGAACCTTGGGTCGACCAGCTTTTTGTCAATCCATATCTCGTCACCCGCACTGATGGCGATCAAAATATTCGCATCGGGTATTTTTTCCAGGCTAGTGGCATAGGGTCGAGAAACGTCGATGCCTGCTTCCTTGATAAACGAGGCGGTCACGATGAAGAAAATAAGCATGATGAACACGACGTCGAGCATCGGCGTCAAGTTGATCTCGTTGTCTTCCTCTTCCTGGCCAAACGCGCCATGTTTTTTTCGCATTGCCAATACCTACCTGGTTCCCGACTTAGTTCGGGTTGTCTGCAATTGAAATACTGTAAACGCCGGCTTCTCGAGACGCATCCATGATGGCTACGAGCATCTTGTTGGTCGATCGGGAATGCGGCTGAATGACCACCGATCCGTTCGGATTCTCGGCGTGCAGGCGCTCAATATTGGCCCGCACAGCGCGCGGGTCGATATGACGTCGATCAATATAGATGTCATCGTTTGCGTCAACAACCACCAGGATGTTGGCCTCTTCCGGCTGTGATTCGGTGATCGGAGCATCCGGGCGATTCACATCGATACCCGCTTCCTTAATAAAGGAAGCGGTCACGATAAAGAAGATGAGCATGATAAATACGACGTCCAGCATGGGCGTGAGGTTGATCTCATTATCTTCTTCCTCGCCACCCAGCTCGAAATGATGCTTGCTCATGCTTGATTCCTTAGTGGTCCATCGTGAGCGAATCTTCGAGAAATTCGACTTCACGAGCCGCACGGCGGCTAAGTAATGTGACAAGCAGAACACCCGAAAGTGCTCCAACCATTCCTGCCATCGTCGGTACGGTAGCCTGGGAGACACCGGCCGCCATCGCCCGAACATTGCCGGAACCAGACACGGCCATGACGCCAAATACCTTGATCATGCCGGTCACAGTTCCCATCAGGCCCAGCAACGGACACAAGGCAACAAGGGTTTGAATCATATTGATACCCTTGTTGGTGGCCAGTTCGAATCGAGAAATCATCAATTCCCGGATCTGTTGTGCATTCCAGGAGCGACGCTCGTTCCGTGATTCCCATGCGTCATGAATTTCTCTGGACATGGATTTCATCGAGGAGCGGAAGAACATGATCCGCTCCGCGATGAGAACCCACATGAGAAAAATCGTGACGGCTATCCAGCGCAATATCGGCCCACCGAGCTCCATGAAATCCCGGATGGCTTCAAAACTGTCAGCTAGCCAAAGCATGACTTCTCCTCAGTGATCAACCTTTGCCTTCAGAGTGCTGAGCTACAAGACCGGCACTCTGAGACTGAAGGATGTTGATGATCTTGCGGCTCTGACCACTAACAACTGTGTGCAGTAACACCATCGGAATGGCGACTACCAGTCCAAGCACAGTCGTCATAAGTGCCTGTGAAATACCGCCAGCCATCATCTTCGGATCGCCTGCGCCGTACAGTGTGATGACCTGGAAGGTTTTGATCATGCCGGTCACTGTACCGAGCAGCCCCATCAATGGTGCTACCACCGATATGACCTTGATAAACAACAAGCCCTTTGTAAGGCCCGGCATTTCCTTCAATGCCGCCTCGCTAAGCTTGAGTTCGATCGTCTCGGTATCGGCGTTACGGTTGCTCTCGTAGGCCGCCAGAACTCTGCCAAGCGGGTTGTCGGTACTGGCCGAATCTCGCTTGAGCTGTGCTGAAACCTTGCGGCTGTCCGTGGACAAACCAACGAAGCGCCAAAATGCAATCAGCAGGCCAATAAAGCCGAGGCCGGTAATGCAGTAACCGACAATGCCACCCTGGTGGATGCGGTCCATGACCGTCGGTGACTCAACCAACAGTGCAAGGATACTGCCGCGCGTTACATCCAGGCCGAAGGTCACCATGCCGTCGGTTGCGGCAAGCAAATCGCCAGCCGAGTTCGTGTAACGACCCTGCTCCGGCTGCCGCTGCAATTCGCTGATGGCCTTGGTGCCACTATCGTAAGTCAGGTATCCATCATCAAATACGAGGTTGAACGAGCCGACGCGAACAATTTCCACTGTTTCCTGCTCGCCGTTGGCCAACGTAATCTCATTGGTAAAGCGAACGACTTTTCCGGACTCCGTGATTTCACGCTGCAATTCGAACCAAAGACGCTCAATATCCTCGATCGATGCCAATGTATTGGCACCCGCCATTTTGCTACCCAGTTCTACGAGGAAATCGACGCGATCCGGATAGTGGATGTTGGTGAGCGACGCATCGAATCGACCTTGCGCATCGCCAGAGACTGTCTGCAGAACGCCAAACAACTCTTTCAACGCACCAAGACGCTCATCGAGGGCAGCTCTTGCCGCGACGATCTTCGCCTGGTTGTCTTCAAACAACTGCTCGAGACGGGCGCTCTGGTTTTCTTGCCTGGTGCGCTCGGCGCGTGCCCGATTGAGTAACTGCTGCTGCTGATTGCGCTGCTGGTTGAATTGCGCTTCGCGTTGCCGCGCTTCCTGATTGTCTCTCGACTGACCTTGCTCGATCAGACGAAGCAAATCAGCCATGCTGGCAGCATTGTCCTGCGCGGTAGCCGTTCCCATCGTAAGAGCCAGCATGCTGGCTACTAATATTATGATTGTACGTTTCATTTTACGAAGCCTCCGCTGTAGCTGCTCTGACCGGGACCAGGATCAATTCCGGTGCAATCAGCTGTTTGGCCATGCGCAAGCCTTTCCGCACTTCATTTCGCGAGTCGTCATCGAGTACCCATTTGCTATCTTTCATCGACCAGCGCCCGGTGATCTGAGTGTCGTCCGACTGGAAGTACAGGCCGACACGCCCGATTCGGAGGACCGCGTAGTCACGCTTGGAACCATCGTCAAGCTCAATCGTTGCCCGGTACTGATCGACGGAAGTACCGTAATCATTTTCGATCTGGTACGCCTCCATCACCTTGCGAAATTTCTCGGCAACACTGACGTCCGAACGCTCCATGATGTTCTTGAGGTTATCGATCCGATCGGTTCGTTCCGCTTTCAGGAACGGCACGTCCAGGTTAACGGACTGCTCCAGACCATCGATCATGCGTTCCATGAGCGGGAAAATCTGACGATTGATGACATCAACCTGGTCCATGGACAAGGCGATATCTTCGAGTACAGCTCCCTGCCCGCTCGTTTGTGCCGTCATCAGACGGTTGTAGACCTTCAGACCATCAATTTCTTTGTTGATAGCCCGGTATTGGTCTTCAAGCGAACGCGTACCCTCAACGATTCCGTTGATTCGTTCTTGTGATTGTTGCGCCAGATCGAGACGCCGGTCCTGCGCTTGCAGTACCTGGTCTACATTCTGAGCGAATACGCTGCCGGATGCCGCAATTAAGCCAGTTGCAAGAAATGCAAGGCCTATGCGCCGACTGCTGCTTTTACACCGTTTCATGAATGCTCCTTTACGAAGTCAAATAGTAGTGAACTAGTTTCAATGTTGGAGAGGATGCAACGTATCCGTTGAATACATGCACAATTGATATACGCAGTTACTGGTCTGTAACTGCGCCTGCGCACGCGACCCTCTCCACCTTCGCCGCGGCGATAATTTTTCTGGACCCTTATTACTCTCTCTTGTCTTTGGCCGTCCGAAATCTTTTGTTTCGGCTTCCCCGCCATTTATTCCGTTAATTTTATTTAGGTCCCCGAGTACCTGAGGCCAGAGAATAACACATGCCTGCCATATGGCTAGCCCGCCAGCGACATAAGATTCGACAGGTTTTGCAGCCCTCTTAATGCACAATTGGTAACACAAGTAACTGATATTACGGCAGTTGACATCACACTTGTGTTGCAAGATGATGCGGCGGTATGAATACCTTATGCGCACAACAGCAAATTATCAGGATTCAGGATCTTGGGATTGCACTGCGACTTCTTCTGCGGAGGAAGAGCGGGTAGCGCGTATTCAGACCAAGGAAATCGCAAGCCCCGCATCCCATCAGGATTGTGGGGTTTTTTTTAATTTATCTATTCGAAAATGGCACAAAGCCTAAGGAAGCAGGACCATGCAAATGTATTCGGAATCAGACGTCGACACTTCTATCCTTAGCGATCAACAGGTCACTGTTCTGGGGTACGGTAGCCAGGGACGTGCACACGCCCTTAATCTGAAGGACAGTGGTTTTAACGTTGTCGTCGGATTGCGCCGCGATGGTGCCAGCTGGGCGAAAGCAGAAGCGGACGGCCTGGTAGTCAAGGAACCGACAGAGGCAGTTCAGGGCGCTGCGATCGTTGCCTTTCTGACACCGGATATGGTGCAAAAGCAACTTTATGCATCGGTCATCGACGGCATAGCCGACGGTGCTGCCCTGCTGTTCGCACACGGTTTCGCGGTGCATTTCAAACAAATTGAGCCGCGTGCCGATCTCGACGTCGTACTGATCGCGCCAAAAGGTCCGGGCGGCCTCGTACGCCGTCAGTATGAAGAAGGTCACGGGGTCCCCTGCCTGGTCGCCGTGCATCAGGATGTAAGCGCAGACGCACTCAAACTCGCCCTCGCCTACGCAGCGGGAATTGGCGGTGCGCGGGCCGGCGTCATCGCAACCAGTTTTGCCGAGGAGACCGAAACCGACTTGTTCGGTGAGCAAGCGGTGCTTTGCGGTGGTGCAACCGAACTCGTCGTAGCCGGATTCGAAACGCTGGTCGAGGCTGGCTACCAGCCAGAAGTTGCCTATTACGAGGTCATGCACGAGCTCAAGCTGATTGTGGACCTTCTGCACGAGGGTGGATTGCGGAAGATGCACAAATTCATCAGCGACACCGCAGCCTGGGGCGACATGATCAGCGGACCGCGAGTGGTCGACGAAAGCTCCAAGGCGGCGATGAAAACGATCCTGACCGAAATCCAGGACGGCACCTTTGCAAAGAACTGGATTGCCGAGAATGAAGCTGGCATGCCGGAATTCCAGAAGCGGATGAGTGCAGACCTCGAACACCCGATCGAAAAGGTGGGTGCTGATTTACGTAGCCGGATGGACTGGCTGGAGGAATAATCGCAATGGCCGACCGCATACGTATTTTCGATACCACCCTGCGCGATGGCGAACAGGCGCCCGGATGCAGCATGACGCTGCGTGAGAAGCTACGGGTTGCGAAATCGCTTGCGGAGCTCAATGTCGACATCATCGAGGCTGGTTTCCCGGCCGCCTCCCCAGGCGACTTCGAAGCCGTCAAAGCCATCGCCGACGAGGACTTCGGGCCCGTGATTTGCGGGCTGGCGCGCTGCAACCCGGCCGACATCGAAAAAGTGCACGCCGCCGTCAAAGGCGCTGCACGACATCGGATTCATGTATTTGTCGCGACCAGCGAGATTCATCGCGAGCATAAGCTGCGTATGGCTAAGGAAGAAATTATCAAGAGCGCGGTCGGCGCGATCACGATGGCTCGCGAGCTCTGTGATGATGTGGAATTTTCACCCGAGGATGCGTCCCGCACCGAGCTACCGTACCTTGCTGAGGTGGTTACGGCAGCCATCGAGGCCGGCGCTACGACAGTGAATATCCCGGATACGGTTGGCTATACCGTGCCGGCCGAATTCGACGAATTGTTTCGCTACCTGAAAGCACATGTTGCCGGCATCGACGGCATCACCCTGAGCGTGCATTGCCACGATGACCTTGGCATGGCGGTTGCGAACAGCCTGTCTGCGGTGCGGGCCGGGGCCCGCCAGATCGAATGTACGATCAATGGCATTGGCGAACGCGCAGGCAACTGCAGTCTTGAAGAAGTCGTCATGGCATTGAAAACACGCGCCGAGTTCTTTGCACTGGATACCGGCATCGACTCGACCCGTTTGTATCCGGCGTCGCGGCTGGTGTCGAGCATCACTGGCATGCAGGTCCCCCGGAACAAGGCCATTGTCGGCGAAAACGCGTTTGCACACGAGGCCGGTATTCATCAGCATGGCATGCTGCAGGACAGTTCAACCTACGAAATCATGCGGCCCGAGGATGTGGGTCTCGCCCGGTCCACGCTGGTCCTGGGCAAGCACAGCGGCCGGCACGCATTCCGCGACCGGCTCAGTGAGCTGGGCTTCGACCTGGACGAGTTTGAAACCAATCGGGCCTTCAAGGAATTCAAGAAACTGGCGGACAAGAAGAAAGACGTCTATGACGGCGATATAGAAGCCATCGTAATGAATGTCGATGGCGCATCAGTCGGGCCGTGGACATTGCAGAAGCTCGAGGTCCATACCTGCTCCGAGGAACCCGCGACGGCGACCGTGGTCCTCGTCGGTGAAGACATCGATCCGGTTACGGCGACCGCGCAGGGAGATGGACCGGTCGCAGCGGCATTTACCGCGCTCGAAAAAGCTACAGGCGTGCAGATCACGCTCAAGAAATTTGACTTGCACAGCGCGACCGTCGGCGAGGACGCCCAGGGCGAAGTAGCCATAACGGTTGTACACGAAGATGCGGTATATCGCGGCAATGGTGCCAGCGTCGATATTGTAGAAGCCGGTGCTCGCGCTTGTCTGGAAGTGATCAATCGCATCCTGCGGCAGCGCGAACGCAGCGGCGCAGATTCCGATTCGACGGCGAGTTATTCCGGGGCAACCATATAGTGCCGGCAACGCTTTTCGAGAAAGTATGGAACGACCACGTTGTCATCGCGGAGACGCGCGATACACCGGCGGTTTTGTACATCGACTTGCACCTTATCCATGAGGTAACAACACCGCAGGCCTTCGCTCTGCTGCGCGAACAGAATACTCCAGTTCGTCGCCCTGATCTGACGCTGGCCACGATGGACCACTCCACGCCAACGCTGCCCGGTGCCAGTTTCAAAGATATAGCAGTCGTCGGCGCCAGCGCTGTCAAACAGATTTCGACGATGCAACAGAACTGTGCCGAATTTGGTATCGATCTGCTGGATCACGACAGCGAATACCGCGGCATCGTGCATGTCATCGGCCCGGAACTGGGCGCCACCCAGCCCGGCAAGACGATAGTCTGCGGCGATAGCCACACCAGCACACACGGTGCATTCGGTGCACTGGCCTTCGGCATCGGCACCACGGAAGTCGGCCACGTACTGGCTACCCAATGCCTGCTGCAGCGTAAACCGAAGACACTGGCTATCGATATCAGCGGCCGGCTGCGCAAAGGCGTTTGCTCCAAGGATTTGATTCTCTCCATCATCGGCCAGATCGGTGTCGATGGTGGAACCGGGCACGTTATCGAGTATCGCGGTGACGCAATCTCGGCGTTGGACATGGACGCTCGCATGACAATTTGCAACATGTCGATCGAGGCCGGGGCGCGTGCCGGGATGATTGCGCCAGATGACACGACCATCGAATACCTGCGCGGCCGGCCCAAAGCGCCAACCGGATCTGAATGGGACGAGGCGGTCGTCCGTTGGCGCGAACTGGCGAGCGACGACGGAGCGCAATTCGATCGACGCGTAAACATTGAGGCGAGTGGCTTGCGACCGATGGTCACGTTTGGCACTAATCCGGGCATGGTCGTCGCCATTGACGAACCAGTGCCCGACGGTGCTGGCGATCCAAGTTTCAAGAAGGCGCTCGACTACATGCAGGTCGAGCCCGGCAAACCACTAACAGAAACCGCTGTCGATGTCATTTTCGTTGGCAGCTGCACCAACGCGCGCCTGTCCGATCTCCAGCAGGCAGCGAATATCGTCAAAGGACGGCGGATCGCTGATGGCGTAAGAATGCTGGTCGTGCCCGGTTCGCAGCAAATCAAGAAACAGGCGGAGACCCTGGGTCTCGACAAAGTATTCCAGGAAGCCGGTGCCGAATGGCGCGAATCAGGTTGTTCCATGTGTCTCGGCATGAACGGCGATACAGTCGCCGGCGGCAAACTGAGTGTCAGCACCAGCAACCGCAATTTCGAAGGGCGCCAGGGGGTCGGTGCACGAACGATTCTCGCCAGCCCGATGACGGCCGCCGCATCGGCCATCATCGGCCGCGTGGCGGATCCACGCAATCTGCTGCGGGACAATTGAGATGCAGGCGGTAACTACAATAAGGGGTCGTACAGTGGTATTACCGACGCGTGATATCGATACCGACCAGATCATTCCGGCCCGCTTCCTGACGGCAACGTCTCGGACAGGCTTCGGCGAGCATCTTTTTCACGATCTTCGCTTCCAGGATGATGGCAGCGAGAATCCGGATTTCCCCTTGAACCGCCCTGCCGCAGAAGGATGTCACGTGCTGGTCGCCGGCAATAATTTCGGCTGCGGCTCGTCCCGCGAACATGCAACCTGGGCCTTGCTGGACTACGGCATCAGGGCCGTGATCAGTACTGAAATCGCTGACATATTCCGCAACAACGCTTTGAAGAATGGACTGTTGCCAGTGGTTGTAGACCAGGACACACATGCCTGGCTACTGGAGAACCCGGGTGTAGACGTCGAAATCGATGTTGCCACGGCCACGCTGCGGATCGCGGATGGTCAATCACTGAACTTTGCGATCGATGACTTCGCGCGCTACTGCCTGGTCGAGGGCATCGATCAGCTGGAATTCCTGCAACAACGGATAGATGACATCGAATCATTCGAGGAGAAACGATCCTGGACGCCTTGATTACCTTGTTGCCGGGCGATGGCATCGGCCCTGAAGTCACGCAGGCCGGTCATCGTGTGCTCAAAGAAGTCGCGGCGCGCTTTGAGCATTCATTTACCTTCGATGTGCAATTGATCGGTGGCGCTGCGATCGATGCGGTCGGTACGCCGTTGCCGGACGAGACGATCGCAAGCTGCGAGGGATGTGATGCCGTGCTGCTTGGCGCAGTTGGCGGACCCAGGTGGTCGGACCCCAATGCTGCGATCAGGCCGGAACAAGGACTGCTGGCACTACGGTCCCTGCTCGGCGTGTACGCCAATCTGCGGCCCGTCAAGGTATTGCCAGAACTCGCCAGTGCCTCGCCACTTAAGGCTGAGATACTGGAGGGTGTGGATCTCATGGTGGTTCGCGAACTGACCGGCGGCATCTACTTCGGCGACAAGACTCGCACAAAGGACTCGGCGAGCGATCTATGCACTTATACAAGGGTCGAGGTTGAGCGCATCGTTCGGGTCGCTGCAAAACTGGCTACCGCACGGCGCGGCAAGCTCTGCTCTGTAGACAAGGCGAATGTGCTCGAAACATCACGTTTGTGGCGGGATGTCACCAATCGGCTGGTCGGCGCCGAATTTCCAGACCTCGACCTCGAGACCCTGCTGGTTGACGCGGCGGCGATGCATCTTATCAGCCGCCCTGCCGATTTTGACGTCATCGTTACCGAGAACATGTTTGGCGATATCCTGACCGATGAAGCGTCAATGCTGGCCGGATCCCTGGGCATGCTGCCGTCTGCGTCGATCGGAGACGGTTCGCGGGGCCTTTTTGAGCCAATTCACGGCTCAGCCCCCGATCTTGCCGATCAGGGTACTGCCAATCCCTGCGGAATGCTCGCCAGCACCGCCATGATGCTGAGACACAGCCTGAATCTCGACGAAGAGGCGGCCCTGGTAGAAAGCGCGATTGATCGCGCCATTGCTGCCGGTGCCCGTACCGCTGACCTGGCTCGCGGCGAACAAAAGCCGCTCACAACAGAAGAAATGACCGGGCAAATCATCAAATTCCTCGAATAACAGCGATCAGGCGGTTGATTCGCTTGTATTAATGTATTAGCGTGTTAATACATTAATACAAGAGTACGGTCATGAAACCCAATCGACAGGCAAGCGAAAGTCAGCAGGAAGCGGCCGAAAACGCCCTCAGCCGTGCCGTCATCTCGCTCACAACAGCAGAAGAATGCCGCAATTTCCTGCGCGATCTGTGCACGCCGGCCGAACTGCAGGCGCTGGTCGATCGATGGCAGGTTGTCGAACTGTTGGAAGAAGGCCTTACCTACCGTCGTATCAACGATCTGACCGGCGTGAGCGTAACCACTATCGGGCGTGTGGCCAGGTTCCTGGCCGACGGCTATGGCGGCTATCGAACAGCGATCGACCGTACTGCCGCACGTAACAACCCAACCTCTCATTAAGGAAAACCCATGGAATCCTCTGAGCAGCGCATAAAGATTGCGGTGCAGAAAACCGGCCGCTTGACCGAGCACTCCCAGGACCTGCTGGAGCGCTGCGGTCTGAAGCTGACCAAGAGCAAGGATCGCTTGTTTTGTTACGGCGAAAACATGCCGATAGACCTGTTACTGGTGCGGGACGACGATATCCCCGGACTCGTGAGCGAGGACGTCTGCGATCTCGGCATCGTCGGACTCAACGTCGTCGAGGAAAAGCGCCTGGAACTGCAGGCCGCCGGCCATGAAGCGATGTTCAAGCAGGTATTCGAGCTCGATTTCGGCCACTGCCGGCTCTCATTGGCCGCCCCCGACGGCACCATCTATGATGGAAAAGAATCACTGGAAAATAAAAGAATTGCAACGAGTTATGTACAACTCTTAAAGAAGTTTCTGGAAACTAATTCAATCAATGCTGAAACAGTCTATTTCTCAGGTGCTGTCGAAATCGCGCCGAAGCTGGGCAAAGCGGACTACATTTGCGACCTCGTCTCTACCGGTTCGACCCTCGAGGCGAACGGAATGACAGAGGTTGATGTACTGCTCGAAAGCGAGGCCGTTGTTATCCAGACCCGTGCCACACTTGGCGATGACAAACAGGCATTGGTTAGCCGCCTGCTGCAGCGTCTGGATGGCGTCCTGCAGGTCCGCGAGAGCAAGTACATCATGCTGCACGCTCCGCGATCGGCGCTAGCTGAGATCCGAGAGCTGCTTCCAGGGAGTGAAGCACCAACGGTCATTCCCCTCGAAGGAACGCCGGACAAGGTCGCGATTCATGCCGTCTGCCGTGAAAACGTATTTTGGGAGACGCTCGAAAACTTAAAGGCCGCCGGGGCAAGCTCTTTGCTGGTGCTCCCCGTCGAGAAAATGTTGGCATAGCCATGGGTCTCGATTTCATACGCTGGTCCGATCTCGATGCCGACGAGCGGCAAGCCGCTTTGCGGCGGCCGGCTGTGATAAACGAAGCAGCAAGACATGACGCCGTAATTGGCATCATCGAGCAGGTACGTGGCGGCGGTGATCGTGCGATTCGCGAATTGACGTCGCGCTTTGATGATGTCGAGATCAACGAATTTCGGGTCAGCGATGACGAACTGCGGTCGGCCGAAAGTGAACTGGCGGCGACTTCCATCGCAGCGATCGACCTCGCCATCAACAATGTACGTTGTTTCCACGAGGCGCAATTACCCTCCCCGATATCTGTACAAACGATGCCCGGGGTCCACTGCGAGCGGCTTAGCCACGCGCTTGATTCCGTCGGTTTATATGTCCCGGCCGGAACCGCACCCTTACCCTCTGCCGCGATCATGCTGGCAGTACCGGCAGCCATTGCAGGTTGTCCCGAACGCATCATGTGCACGCCTCCGCGCACCGATGGTCGGGCGGATCCGGCCGTTCTCGTTGCAGCCAGTCGCGCAGGTGTGCGAGACATATTCAAGATCGGTGGCGCCCAGGCGATCGCTGCGCTGGCGTATGGAACCGAATCGGTGCCGAAGGTCTGCAAGATTTTCGGGCCAGGTAATTCGTGGGTAACGCTTGCCAAGAACATTGTCAGTTCGGATGCTGGCGGCGCCGCAATCGATCTGCCGGCAGGACCATCGGAAGTGCTGGTGATCGCAGATGCGGGTGCATCGCCCGAGTTTGTTGCGGCGGACCTGTTGTCGCAGGCCGAACACGGTAGCGATTCGCAGGTGATGTTGCTCACGACCAGCGTCGATGTGGCTGCGCAGGTTACTGCAGAGGCGGCCCGCCAGCTTGCCTTGCTGTCGCGTGCGAGTATTGCGCGAAAGGCGTTGGCGAATTCGCGAATCATTGCCGTTGCGGACATCGACACTGCAATACAAATAAGTAACGCATACGCCCCGGAGCATCTGATCCTGCAAGTTGAGTCGGCGCGGCAGTGGTTGCCCAGGATCAGAAACGCCGGTTCGGTTTTTCTTGGGCCATGGTCGCCGGAATCGGTTGGGGACTACTGCAGCGGCACGAATCACGTGTTACCAACGCATGGATCTGCGCGCTCCTACAGTGGTCTCGGCGTCGACCAGTTCTTGCGCCAGATGACGGTCCAGGAACTTACCGCGGATGGTCTTGCCGGGATCGCGGACTCAGTCGTGGAACTGGCGGAACTCGAAGGCCTGGATGCGCATGCGGCAGCCGTGAAAATAAGGCTTGGAGCAGGTACGTGAGCATCGTGAAGCTTGCGCGGCCCGAAATTCAGGCGTTGCGGCCGTACACGGCGGCGGCACAGGTAAATGACACTATTCGACTGAATGCGAATGAGGCCCCCTGGACGAGTCGTGACGATCACTTTCGCCTACCGCTGAATCGCTATCCTGAGGTTCGGCCGGTTCGCCTTGCCGCGCTGCTTGCCGATCGGTACGGCTGTGCACCTGAAAACCTGATCGTCACGCGCGGCAGCAGCGAAGGCATCGATCTGCTGGTTCGCGTGTTTTGCCGCGCCGGCCAGGATTCGATCCTGACGCCAACTCCGACCTTCAGCATGTATCGGCACTATGCCGAGGTGCAAGGCGCTCGATTGATCGAATGTGAAACATCACGCGACCAGGACTTCGCTATCGACATCGATGCGCTGCTCGCGGCCTGTGATGACACGACACGACTGATCTTCATCTGCTCGCCCAACAATCCAACTGGCAACCTTGTACCGAGCGATGATCTGGTGCGCCTGTTGGAAGTGCGCGGCGACCAATCTGCGGTGGTTGTCGACGAAGCGTACATCGAGTTTGCGGAGCAAGCGTCGCTAGTCGCACTGATGGATCGATTCGAGAACCTCATTGTGCTGCGGACTCTGTCCAAAGCGCTTGCGCACGCGGGCGCACGGTGCGGCAGCGTGCTTGCTGCAAAGCCGGTCATCGAAATGCTGGCAGCCGTGCAGGCGCCCTACGCCCTGGCGACGCCTGTTGTTGAATGCATCGAAACGGCATTGCAAAGCGAGAACCTCGACGAGGCCGATCAATACGCGCAGGACATCGTTGCCGAGCGCAATACGTTACTGCAGGCAATCGCGGATTTTTCATTCGTGCAACGCGTCTGGCCGAGTTCAGCAAACTTCTTTCTGATCCAGGCTGAGGATGTCGAGGCTGTGCTTGATCATTGTTCAGGTCGCGGCATCCTGTTGCGTTACTTTGGCGGCGATCTCGCTAACTGCATTCGCATTACGGTTGGCAGTCCGGAAGAAAATCAGCGCTTGCTGGAGACACTTGCCGAGTTACCGGGGACCTGATGATGACAGAGCGTATCCTTTTCATAGACCGTGACGGCACGCTTATCGAAGAGCCGGCGGATCATCAGGTTGATGAAATTGCCAAAGTGCGGCTCGTTGAGGGAGTCATACCGGCCTTGCTCGAACTTCGTGACAACGGCTACCGCTTCGTCATGGTCAGTAATCAGGACGGCCTCGGCACCGACGCATTTCCCGAGCAACAGTTTCGACAATGCCAGGAGCATGTCCTGGCGCTGTTTGCATCGCAGGGCGTCACCTTCGACGAAATTTTTATCTGCCCACACACTGCGGATGACGGTTGTGAATGCCGCAAACCGCGCGCCGGCTTGCTGACGGCGTACCTGGCAGGAAATAGCATTGACATGGAAGCGTCTGCGGTTATTGGCGATCGCTCTACGGACGCGGAGCTCGCGACGCGCATCGGGGTCAGAAGTTTTCTACTGCTTGCCGGCGACCCGGAGAAAACCTGGAGCAACGTCGTCACCGCGCTTTGTCACTCAGACCGGCAGGCACAGGTGGAGCGACACACAAACGAGACAAAGATCTCAGTCGCAGTCAATCTTGATAGTGAACTGCCGATCGAGATCGCGACTGGCATAGGCTTCTACGACCACATGCTGGAACAAATCGCGAAACACGGTGGCTTCAGCCTGGTTATGCATTGTGACGGAGATCTGGAAATTGACGATCATCACACGGTCGAGGACACCGCAATCTGTCTTGGCGAAGCCCTGCGCAAGGCGCTGGGCGACAAGCTCGGCATTGATCGCTATGGTTTCGTTGTGCCCATGGATGAAAGTGAGGCACATGTATCCATCGATCTGTCGGGGCGCGGCCGATTTGTATTCGAAGGCGACTTCAACAGGGAACTGGTCGGCGAGATGTCGACGGAAATGGTGCAACACTTTTTTCGTTCGCTTTCGGACTCACTTGCGGCTGCCGTACATGTTCGGGTGACAGGGGAAAACGCGCACCACATGGTAGAAGCGTGCTTCAAATCGGTTGGTCGTGCTTTGCGCCTGGCGATTCGAAAAGATGGCAACGTCATGCCATCGACCAAGGGCACGCTGAGCTGACATGGCAGGCACCAGCATCGCGATTATCGACAGCGGCGGCGCGAACATTGCTTCGCTGCAATACGCATTACAACGCCTCGGGCATGACGCTTTACTGACCACCGACGGAGCTGAAATTCAGGCTGCGGGGCGGGTCATTCTCCCCGGTGTCGGCGCGGCCCGAAACGCAATGGACAAGTTACGCGAGCACCGGTTACTCGACGTCATACGGGGGCTGCAGCAGCCTGTACTCGGGATCTGCCTGGGAATGCAGTTGCTGGCGGAGGCGTCGGAGGAAGAAAACGTTGACTGCCTCGGAATCATTCCTGGTGTGGCAAGCAAGCTACCGGGTAGTCCCAATTGCCCCGTGCCGAACATGGGCTGGTGCCCGATTCAAAAGCAGTCCGATCATGGTCTTCTGGATGGACTCGATAGCGGCGATTATTTCTATTTTCTACACAGCTACGCCCTGCCGCTGTCCGCTGCCACGATTGCAAGCGCCAAACACGCGAGCAGATTTGCGGCCATAACGGGCAAGCAGAATTTCGTGGCAGCGCAATTTCATCCCGAACGCTCTTCGTCCGCGGGATCGCGCTTGCTGCGAAATTTCCTGGGGTGGTCCGCATGATTATTATTCCTGCGATCGATCTGCAGGACGGCAAATGTGTGCGCCTGCTACAAGGTGATTTTGAACGGAGGACTGAGTACAGCAGTGATCCGGCGGAGATCGGGCGCCAGTTCTCAGCTCTCGCAGCATCGACACTGCACATTGTCGACCTTGATGGTGCTCGCTACGGCGAACAAAAGAATCGCGACATCGTTAGTGCGATCGCGCAGGAATCGCAACTCGAGATCCAGTTGGGCGGTGGAATTCGGGATCAGGCGATCGTCACGAACTGGTTAGATGCCGGCGTCAGCCGCTGTGTGATCGGCAGTCTCGCGGTGACAGCGCCTGACACAGTCAAAGCCTGGCTTAGCAGATTCGGCAGCGACCGGATCGTGCTCGCTCTGGACGTCAAAATCGACGAGCATAACGAGCCCGTCATTACGACGCATGGCTGGACTCGCGACAGTGAAACGACCTTGTTCGAATGTGTGGACGATTTCATGAGCGCCGGATTGCAGCACGTATTGTGCACTGACGTCAGCCGCGACGGTACGATGGCCGGGCCCAATTTCGAGTTATATCAACGCTTCGTCGAAACCTATTCGAATCTAAAACTGCAGGCGTCCGGAGGTGTCCGTCATATCGAGGACCTTGAGCAACTGCGTCGCATTGGAGTTACCGCAGCGATCAGTGGGCGCGCGTTACTTGATGGCAAGATCAGTGCTGAGGAGATTGCACAATTCCAGCAAGACGCATAATCCCCTGCCTGGACGTCCGCGATGGTGTCGTCGTCAAAGGAGTCCGGTTTCGCGACCACCGGGTCGTCGGCGGCATCATCGAACTGGCGCAACGATACTGTGCGGAGGGCGCTGACGAACTGGTGTTCTATGACATTACTGCCAGCCCCGATGGTCGCACCGTTGATCGCAGCTGGGTTAGCGGGGTTGCCAGAGTTATCGATATCCCGTTCTGTGTCGCAGGCGGGATTCGCAGTGTCGAATCGGCCGAGGAAGTACTCAACAAGGGTGCGGACAAAGTGTCAATCAACTCCCCTGCTCTCGAACGCCCCGAACTCATCACCGAGTTGGCCACTCGTTTCGGTTCGCAGTGCGTAGTGCTCGGCGTAGACAGCCGAGAGACCGATGGCAGTTACAACGTTTATCAATATACTGGCGACCCGGATAAGACCGCCGCCGCCGAACGATCAACCATCGACTGGGTAGTCGAGGCACAGGATCGCGGCGCCGGAGAAATTGTACTGAACTGCATGAATCAGGATGGCGTTCGCAAGGGCTACGACTGCGACCAACTTAAGCTTGTGCGAGCGAGCAGTTCAGTACCGTTGATCGCCTCAGGCGGCGCAGGCAAGCAACAACACTTTGCCGACGTATTTGAGTCTGCCAATGTCGATGGTGCGCTTGCGGCCAGCGTTTTTCACAACGCAGAGATTCACATCGCGGATTTGAAGCAGTTTCTTGCCGCTCAGTCCGTAGACATCAGATTATGAGGATAATCGTATGGCCAGTTCGGACCTGAGTTTCCTGACGACACTTGAGGACATCGTTGTCGAACGACGTTCATCGCGTTCGACGGACAGTTACACCGCGCAACTATTTGCGGCCGGTTCGCAACGGATCGCACAAAAAGTGGGTGAAGAAGCCGTCGAGGTCGCGCTCGCCTCAACCAACGGTGATCGAGGCGAAATAGTCAACGAGGCCGCAGATCTCATTTATCATTTACTCGTCTTGCTCGCCAATCAGGAAATTCAACTGGCTGACGTCGTCGCAACCTTGCAAGCACGCCACCGCAAAAACCCCTAGTGCGCTAGCGTGGCGACTCCTCTGGCTCGGCACGTCGCTCTTCACAGGTAGGCACCGCATCGGTCTTGCGCAAGATTGCCATGTCGGGATCGATGAGAATGTCGGCTTTCGATACGTTATGAAGTGTCGCGCGGTTAGCGGAGAATTCAACGCGCGACATTTCCCCGTTGATACGCACCGGCAATGGCATCGGAAAATCCAGCTCATCAACAACCTGCCATTCGAGCACAACGTTGCCGTCTAGCTCAGTGACGGTCATGACTGGCAGTGGGCCACGTCTTGCGTAAACCTCGAAAAACCAGGCGAGGTCTGTACCCGACTCATCACTGGCGATGTTCATGAAATCGTCGGTGGAGCGGAACCGGGTTTCGATCGGCGCCTTGAGCATGGCAGGTTCAGTTGTGTCGTAAACCAACCGTCGAATCGAACGCCACAGAGAATCTTCACCGATGACGTAACCGAGACTGCGCAATACCCATGATCCCTTGCCATAGATATCGCCGCCCGGGCCATTGCCACCTTCATCGGAGAAATACAACTCACCGAGGGACATGTAGTCGCGTGGCGCTATCGGATTGCACGACTCGATACTCAGAAAGGTCCGGTACGATATCGCTTGATAGGCGGCATCACCCAGACGCTGGCGAGTGAACTCGGGTTGCATGAAAGTTGCGAAGCCTTCGTGCAACCACAGGTCTGACGAGGACTTGTGTGTCATGACATTGCCAAACCATTCATGTGCCAATTCGTGATGCAAAATGTAGTCGAAGCCGTAGGTCATGCGGGCAAAATTGGCGCCGTACGCGACGATGGTCTGATGCTCCATGCCGTAATGCGGTGTTTCGACCAGGGCAAGCTTTTCCTGGCCCCATGGGTACGGCCCGACCATGCGCTCGAAAAACGCAATGTTTAAGGCGAACTCGCGATCGAAAAAGTCCCGCGCTTTCTCTTCGTTTTCCTCCAGGGCCCAGAACTTGACCGGAATCTCGGTGCCATTGGTCGACGTGTAGGTATCTTCAATCAACACATAAGGACCGATATTGAGCGCGATGCCGTAGGTGTTGGTGGGAACTGACGTACGCCAGTGAAAGGTGCTGCGACCGTCTCCCTCGTCAGATACATCTACGAGCACACCGTTTGAAGCCGCAGTCAGGTCACTCGGTACAGTGAAATATAAATCCATACTCGCGGGCTCGCCGTCGGGGTGGTCCTTGCAGGGCCACCACAGGTCACATCCTTCGCCTTGCAGCGCCGTGGCAATCCAGGGTTTGCCCGAGGCGCTCTTGTCCCAGACAAATCCGCCATCCCAGGGAGCGCGCTCCGCCTCGCGTGGTTGGCCGTGATAAGCGATTGTTACCGTATCAGTTGCGCCGGCCGCAACCTCGTTACGCAATGTGACAACTATTTTGGCCTCGTCTCGCGTATAGACGAGTTCACCTTCGGCATCGCTCACGCCATCAATTGTGTACAGACCGTCGAAGTCGAGCTCCAGGATTGTCATTGGCGACCTTGCACGAAACGTTATTTCGCCCGACCCTGCGATAGCTTTTTCATCGACCAGGATGTCATTGCGCAACGCGTAGTGAGCAATCGAATAGAGGCGCAGGTTGTCCGACATGGCGATATTACTATCCATGGTGATCGGGCTGCGGACAGGCAAAGTCTGAGCACACGCAGCTAACAGCAGAGTGCTTGCCAAAATCCAGATAACTTTGATCATCTATACATCCTTCTTCTGTGCCGTTTGAAAGGCTGGTCGTTGTCGGCAGCGATCCACATATTCAACCAGTACCGGTGCATCGCCCAGCAAGCCAAATAACTGCAGGAAGTGTACGCTCGATCCGAGCATTACATCCGCTGCTGTAAAATGTTCGCCCAGGATCCAGGGGCCCGCACCGATTCCGTCGGATAACGTGGCTACCATGGAGTTGAAATCACCCCAACCGTTGCGGCCGCGATTGGGTTGAATCTTGTTTATCTTCTCGGACATGGTCGGCTCGATAACCGCGGGTGTGTACATCAGCCAATAGAGGAATTTGCCACGCTGCGGATCGTCGATCGCAGGTGCGAGCGTACCCGAGCCGTAGCGGTCGGCAACATACAGGCAGATCGCGGCCGACTCCGACATCTGCACGTTGTCGTCCTTGAGCGCCGGCACTTTTCGCATTGGGCTGGCTGCCCGAAAATCTGCGTCATCCTGGCGACCGGGATCGCGAATATCCACCAACTCGATTTCATAGTCGACGCCGGCTTCTTCCAGCATCCATACAGCACGGGAGGACCGCGTTTGCGGCGCCCAGTAAAGTTTCATTAATACTCTCTCCGAATCCTAAATGACGATCTCGATGGCATCGGCACGGCGATTGTAGTTCGATCGCATGACGTAGCCGTATGCCCCGGTATTCGCAATCAGAATGACATCATTTTCCCTGGACGGAGGCAACAGGCGATCGCTGCCAAGACGATCCCCCGTCTCGCAGATCGGGCCGACCACGGTCACCGTATCTGTGGCGGGCTCATCAGTACGGCTTAAATTGACGATCTCATGATAGGAGCCATACAGCGCTGGCCTGATAAGTGTATTCATGCCGGTGCCAACACCGATGTAGCGCATATCGCCCTTGCCCTTTACCTGCGTTACCCGCGTCAACAGGACCCCGGCGCGTGCAACGAGATAACGGCCTGGTTCAAGCCACAGTTCGTACTGAGGATAGGCCTGGCGAATATCCCCCAGTGCTGTATCAAGCCGCGCCAGATCGAAATTTTTGTCGCCTGGTTTTTCCGGGATACCGAGCCCACCGCCAAGATCGATAGTGCGCACCGATGGGAAGCGCTGTGCAACTTCAGCGAGAGTACCGGCGACAATTCTCCAGCTTTCCGGGTCCTGTACGCCGCTACCACTGTGCGCGTGAATGCCGATGACGGTTGCCCCGACGGAATCGACCAGGCGAATCAATTCGTCCACCTCAAACAGTGGCACACCAAACTTCGAGTGCACACCGGCTGTCTTCACATGTTCGTGGTGACCGCGGCCCTGCCCGGGGTCCAGGCGAATGAAGAGATCGCGATCCTTGAAGAGCTCCGGCCACCTTTCGAGCGGGTACAGATTGTCCAGCGTGACCTGCAATCCTTTTTGCAGGCCCCATGCATACTCCGAACGCGGTGCAAAATTCGGTGTAAACAGGATCCTGTCAAGGTCGAGGTCCGGGATCGCCTCTTCCAACCATTTAACTTCGCCCGGCGACACGCATTCAAAGTCAACTTTGGCCATGGCCAGGGTGCGCAGCAAATCGACATTGTCGTTTGCCTTAACAGCATAAAGAATACGACCGACATTCCTCAGGCGCAAAAGATCATCGGCGGCGTCCTGAACGCTATCACGGTCATAAACATAGGCGTTGAGTTGTTTGCCGGCCAGTTCGAGAAGTTGCTCACGCTTGTTCATCCACCAGGGCGCTACACCTGTAGTGATCAGATCCTCTGTGGTAAACAACTGCTCCCAGCTGCGACCGAATGCAGGGCTACCGCCGGACTTGCGAATGATGGAGGAATGCAGTTTGCCAACCAGTCGCTCTCCCTGACTGCGATCAACGACGAAACTCAGGTTCAGGTCGTTGGCAGCCTGTGACATCAAATGGATCTTTTCTTCCTCGAACACCTCAAGTGCCGGGGCCAGCCGCGGCAGGATCGTACGAATTTTTCGCCCGACCAGGCTGATCGCCGAACAATCCGGAATCACCCGCACCCGGCAAAGCTCACCGAGGTCGCTGACCAATTCGTGAACAAGATCATCAGCTATTGAATCGGAAGTCGTATCGATCGATACAGTGACGTTGGTTTCGGAGGTAGACACCAGGTCCACCGATACACGATGGCTGCTGAATACAGCAAAGACCCGCGCCAGGAAGCCGACTTCATGCCACATACCAACGGTGTCCATTGATATCAGCATCAGACCATTGCGACTGCAGATTCCTTTGACCTGCGGCTCGATTTCCTCGGTAACGGACGACACAACAGTGCCGCTGATATGTGCTGCCGTAGTGCAACGAATATGCAACGGAATATCGCTTCGACGTAACGGCGAGAGGCATCTTGGATGAAGCACGGAACTGCCCGCCGAGGCCAGTTCCTGAGCCTCGTCATAGTGCAATGCGATTAGCAGTCGGGCGGACGGGACTTTGCGGGGATCAGCAGTAAACATTCCCGGAACATCGGTCCAGATTTCAAGCCGGCGCGCCTGCAGCCTGGCGGCGAAATAGGCTGCCGATGTATCGGACCCCCCGCGTCCGAGCAGGACGGTTTCATCGTGTACATTTCGAGCAATGAATCCCTGCGTCAGGATGACACCGTCGCGCTCGGCGAAAGCCGCCTGCATCCGCTCATCGGCAGCGAAATCGCAGGTCGCACTCAGATAATCCTGTGTGCGTTGCTGACCCGGACGGCTGTTGCTGTTCAGGTGCTCGCGCGCGTCTACCCAGTGCACCGGAAGGCCCGTTTGCGCCAGGAACTCGGCACCAATACGCGTCGCCATGATCTCGCCGAGTGCCATGACTCGCACTCGAACGCGTACGCTAACCTCACGAACAAGCCGGATCCCGGCAACCAGCTGCTCAAGTTCATGCAAGGTATCGTTGAGAAGGTCCTTACCATCAAGTTCGAGCGCGGCCGCAAGTTCTTCGTGTTGCGTACGAATGGCGGCCAGTGGCTCGGACGGGTCGCCATCAATGGCGAGTTGCAGGACAGTTTCCAGGCGATTTGATACACCCTTGAGCGCAGAATGCACAACAACGGGTTGCAGACCATCGGCAAGTCGATTTCGTATCAGGCCGGCGATGGTTTGCCAGTTTTCGGCGCTCGAAACACTCGTTCCACCAAACTTCAGGACGACCCAGGGTGATTCAGCGCCAGCGGCACCACCTGCTACGGTCGAATGCGGTTCAAACGGCGCTTCAGCGATCTTGTCATTCATCGTAGTGTCTTCGTTCGGTCAATTTGGCAAAAAAAAACCCGCCAGGGGGTTCCTCGCGGGTTCGATGACAATGTCCGTACTTTATTAACTAGTCGGTACTATTGCCACTCGCACCCACGCACCTCTGGCGCGCCATGTATTTTGTATGTTTTTTCATATCGATCGAGTCGATACGTTGGCACATTACGTGGGTGGCAAAAACTCTCATGCACGGAGTAGAGCGAACCTGCCGCGAAACGTCAAGTATTGAGTTGCAATCGTAACCGCTTATTCGTCCCAGGCGGGTGGAATTGTCACCGCACCTTCCGACGCAGACGATACTTCAGCCCTGTACTTTGCAAGCGCCCCGCCCTGAACTGACGATTTCGGCCGTTGCCAGGCCGCGCGGCGCTCAGCCATTTCCTGCTCGCTGACGTCCACGTTGATTTGCTTTTTCTCGGCGTCGATCAGCAATGCATCCCCGTCCTCAAGCAATGCAATGGGGCCGCCGACAGCCGCTTCCGGCGAGATATGCCCAACCACGAAGCCGTGACTGCCGCCTGAGAAGCGACCGTCCGTTATCAGTGCCACGTCGGAACCGAGACCTTTGCCCATAATAGCTCCGGTCGGGCTCAGCATTTCACGCATGCCCGGCGCGCCTTTTGGCCCTTCGAAACGTATGACAATCACGTCACCGGCCACGATCTTGTTATCGAGAATAGCCTGCAAAGCGGATTCTTCCGACTGGAACACCCGTGCTGGTCCCTCAAATTGGAGCCCTTCCTTGCCCGTTATCTTCGCGACTGCGCCATCTGGGGCGACATTGCCGTACAGAATCGACAAGTGACTATCGACCTTGATCGGCTTGTCGAAGTCACGAACGATATCCTGATCGGCGGGATAGTCTTCGACCTCCGCCAGATTCTGCGCCAGAGTCTGGCCCGTAACGGTCATGCAGTCTCCATGCAGCAATCCCTGATCGAGCATTCTCTTCATCAACGGCTGAATGCCGCCAATCGCAATCAGTTCGGACATCAGGTACTTGCCGCTCGGCTTGAGGTCTGCGAGTACCGGCACATTCGCGCCGATGGTCGTGAAATCATCCAGCGAGAGCGGCACATTCGCCTCGCGTGCCATAGCGATCAGATGCAGGACAGCGTTGGTCGACCCGCCGAGCGCGATCACGACCGCAATCGCGTTCTCGAAGGCCTCACGCGTCATGATGTCCAGTGGTTTGATGTCATTCTTGAGTAGATTGAGTACGGCCTCACCCGCTCTTTGGCAATCCGCCAGTTTTTCTTCTGACACGGCCTCTTGCGCCGAACTGTTGGCGAGACTCATGCCCAGCGCCTCGATGGCCGACGCCATCGTGTTTGCCGTGTACATGCCACCACAAGCACCCGGCCCCGGTATCGCAGTCTGTTCAACTTCGAGCAATTCCGCATCGCTTATGGAGCCGCTCGATCGGGCACCAACCGCTTCAAACACGGAAACGATATCGCGGCGCTTTGCGCCCGGTCGGATCGTGCCGCCATACACAAACACCGCAGGCCGATTCAGTCGCGCCATGGCCATGATGCAGGCCGGCATGTTCTTGTCGCAGCCGCCGATCGCGACCAATCCGTCGAATCCTTCGGCCGCGGTCACAGCTTCAATCGAATCGGCAATTATTTCTCGCGAAACCAGCGAATAGCGCATGCCTGGCGTGCCCATCGAGATGCCGTCAGAGATGCTGATGGTATTGAATACCATCGCCTTGCCGCCCGCTTCGTTAGCCGCACGCGCTGCCTCGTCCGCGAGTTCACGAATATGCATGTTGCAGGGCGTTGTCATGCTCCAGGTTGAAGCTATGCCGATTTGCGGTCGCGCGAAATCACTTTCCTTGAAACCAACGGCGCGCAGCATCGCCCGGCTGGGAGCCTGCTCGTAACCATCGACAACGACGCGTGAATAGCGTCGCAGTTCCTTTTCGTCCATCTGGGTTTCCTCGTCAAAGTTTGTCTGCAGCAGCAGTCTAACAATGAAAAGGTTAGCAGCGAAGCGCCCGTGAGCCCGGCACTTTTGTATTGCTACTAGTCGTCGTCGCGAATGATGACGGCCGTGCGCAGGTAGACGTCAACATCGGCCGACGAGTCTGCAGTGGACAGTTCGATGCTAAACGCCTCGTTGTCCTCGAATTCAAAGTCCTGCACCAACGGAATCAGAAGTCTTGCGGTACGCTGGCCAGGCCCAAATTCGATCGTATAGCTGCCCGGCGCGAAGTAATCTTCGCCCTGCGTTGCCGTGATGTCGCGCAATGCATAGCCGACAACCAGGCGAGTGTTGTCGGGGTTGAATCGTTGTATATCGATTTGCACTGCCGGATCACGTTCACGAACTGATATCTGGCTGACTGCAAACGCGACTGTATTTGGCGGCAGCGTTGCCTCGAATGCACGTTGATCGTCATCCTGCAGATTGACCGTTATGGTCGCCAATTCCGAGGTGGCTGTATCCACTGCACGAACACGCAACGTCGATTGCTGGTCGGCCTCGCGCAGCGGATCCGAGGTCATCGACAAAGTTATTCTCGCGTGGCTCTGTCCCGCAGGAAATTCAACAAAATCGCCTTCCGATACAGAGTACTGATCGTTAACCCACGGTGAGTGATTGCCACTGAAGCCTACTTCTTCAAGCCGCAATGTCAGCGGCAAGTCGAAATCACGACGGATCAGGTCAATCGTTGCGCCCCGCCTGTCTTCGCGAAGA
>Ga0255047_10000818_pt1 | contig 24930 bp, 30 predicted proteins | sample JV7_2_1_MG_FD_183640 | JGI IMG/M metagenome (GOLD analysis project Ga0255047, IMG submission 183640) | Seawater microbial communities from Jervis Inlet, British Columbia, Canada - JV7_2_1 | ecosystem: Environmental > Aquatic > Marine > Inlet | place: Canada: British Columbia | collected 2016-10-06 | reverse complement strand
CCCGTATGGTTTGTGCGCCTTGTCGAAGTCTGTCAGATTTATATTACGAGTAACATTCTGCCTCTATAGTTTACACATTGGGGCCGCACATTTGTCTTATGCGGCCCTGTCTATAAACTACTACGCAACCTTGCTATTTTCCAACACTTTTACCTTGCCCAATACACTCAAGGCATCAGCCAATAAAGTCTTATCAAGTGCTGATTTTGTTTCCTCCTGATCTTCATTTGCTGGCTTTAGCATGGCTTTATACTTTGCCACTCTTGCCTGAAATTGTGGTAAATCGCCAATAATTTCGTCCGCATTTTCAACGCTTTTTAGCGCTTTCTCGATTAGGTCAGACAATATCAAAAGATTGTTGACGTTCACTTTCTTGACGGCCGGCTCTTTTTCGTATTCCCAAAACGGAATATTCTTGATTGTCTCAAAATCAAATGGCCGGCGCTTGTCCTTGTTTTTGGGCAGAACAAAGCCTTTTTTCTTACTGTTAAAATTTAACGGTGTTACGGCGCAGATATATGAAACAATCGTGGCCGTTTTGGCCGAGTTGGGCAATGCCGCAAAAAGATGCCCAAAACATGTATGATCACCATACGTATCGAAATGAACAGCACATAGGCCAATCGCCGTTTGGGTGTCATTATCTAAGGTCTTGCCACGCTTTTTGATAGACCTGATTTTGCCCATGATGGCCTTGTTTGATGTTGTTTGTTCAGCGTTTAGCATTTGCTTAATCCCTTGTTAAAATTGAAATGTGCACCAAAAATAGTGCGCTAAATATTTGAAATATCCCAAATACTTAGCGCACTATTCCAGATTGCAATGCTGAAATAGGCACGGCAAATCGACGCTGGAACCTCACTATCCAAAAATTAGATAGGTGTATCAGGTGCTTGGTTCTATTATCAATTTGACGCTGGTGTTTTCTGGCAATGCTTAACAGCATCCCATGGCATCCCATGCCTGAACTATTTGCGGGAATTTAAACCCATTACATAGTTTAATAATCCAGTTTTAGAGAGACAGGCGAGCTTGACAACTCGCTAGCCCTTTTGGGGCCGGTGTCTCTATCTCTATCTTGTTTTGGAATGTCTTGCTGTAGGTTTCCGGTGCCGTGAAAGGTGACTACTAACCTTCGCCATAATCCTGACCGCTATCCCTCCTGCCGTGTTCTGTTTAACGACTAGTGAACAGCCCGACAAAACAAAACGCAATAGAGTGCGCTGAGTGCGCTAACAGGATACAATCCTGAATGCCCGGTTTATTTCAACGCATGAATGTGGTGGTAATAGCGACGGCCTATCCCGTCAAAATCCCGTACCACAAAGGCTATCTCCTGCGCCGGTACACTAGGTGATCAAGATCGATAAGCCCAAAGGCATCGATCCGCTTAGATACTGCCATTCGTAAAGTATTCTGGGGAATACCACCAGTTGGCTCGATGCCCCGCACCCATTTTGTCTGGGTCGTATCGAAAGAGCATGTAAGAGTGTCGCATACATGGATTGGGAATTATACCGCTAATCGTGAAACATTATTGCGTTGTTTGCACTATTTTGGACATAAAGTTCCATACATGGTGGATCGTCCCATGCCTCGTCATTGTTAGCCAGTACTAATCAAATCAGCCAAGGCTATAAATGTTGCAAAGTGTTATAAAACTTAGCCTTGGCTAACATTGTTAGACTTGGCAAAGCCCTAGCAGCGACAAGGTGGACGATAAACAATGGATAACTAAACAATTGACTACAAAACAATTGGGCAATCAACAATTGGGGACTCAATAGTTCCGATATGGTACTGTTGGGCAATCACCAATGTAGGGGGCGGGGAAAAAATTTGGCCTCGCCCATATATATATAAAACAGCACTGCCAAATATTTTTAAAAAATTACGGACTTATCTTCAAAAACCAATCGACGGCTATAAAGTTACTTTAAAGTTACTTCAATATATTTTATTTATATTTATTTTATTTTAATAGTTGCATTGGAGAACTTTATAGTGTATAATAGTACTATGGAATTACTAGAAAGTACTAATGAGTACCTACAACCCTTTATAAACTTAAAAGGATTGTTAGATAATAAAGTAGATCAAGAATCCAGAGATGATTTTCTTACATTTGTAAGAAGAATAGCTCCTATGCTTGTCTCCGATTGGAGAATGGGTAGACATATTGAAGTTATATCAGATAAATTAAAGGAATTAGAGGCTGGTGAAGTAAAACGGCTGATGGTATTTCTTCCACCACGGTCTTCCAAGTCTGTTATCTGCTCTAAACTCTTTCCTGCTTGGTATATTGGCAGGAATCCTACACATGAAATACTGACTGTATCCCATAGTGACCAGTTATCCAGTGATTTTGGCAGGTCTGTAAGAGATATAGTCAATACTGAAGAGTTTTCCAAGATATTTAAAGGAGTCTCTCTCAGAAGCGATGTCAGGGCTGCTGGTAAATGGAAGACAAACCAGAATGGTACGTACTATGCTGCTGGTGTCAGGTCTCAGATAGCTGGACGGGGTGCTCATATAGCTATACTGGATGATGTTATGTCTGAAGACGATGCCATCAGCGCATCAGGCAGGAGATATATCAAGGAATGGTATCCAGCAGGGCTTAGAACCCGCATAATGCCCAATGGGGCCATCGTGGTAATCAACACACGCTACCATTATGATGATCTCTGTGGCTGGTTGCTGAAACAACAGGAGAATATGGGAGAGTTTGAAACAATCCCATGGGAAGTAATTAGAATACCTGCATGGGTGGACGAAGAAGCAGCGCAATTGCTTGACTTACCTGTAGGCTCTAGTTACTTTCCCGAATGGAAGAGCGATGAAGTCCTGAGAATGGACGAGAACGAGATCAAGGCCAGTAATGGCAGCAGATACTGGAACGCACTGTATATGCAAGACCCCACACCGGAAGAAGGTGGGATTATAAAGAAGAAATGGCTACAACACTGGGAAGATGAGGAACCACCCACCTGTGATTTTATAATACAGACATATGATACTGCTTTTTCCACACGAACCACGGCTGATTACAGTGTAATACAGACATGGGGTATATTCTCCATGTTTAATCAGGATGGTAATGGTATAGAGGACTTTACACCCAACCTGATCCTGTTGGGAAACATAAGAGGCAGGTTTGAATACCCCGAACTAAGGAAACTTGCACAGAAGCTGTATAGTGAACACAGACCAGACGTGTGCATGATTGAGAAGAAGGCCAGTGGACAGTCCTTGATACAGGATATGCGTAGAGGTGGTCTCCCTGTCATGGAATATACACCAGATAGAGATAAGGTATCCAGAGTATATGCGGCTTCTCCGATCATTGAAGCTGGTAGAATGTGGATACCCAATAATAAGAAGTGGTCTGATGAACTCATAGAAGAATTACTAAGGTTCCCCAATGCGGCCCACGATGACCAAGTGGATGCCATGACAATGGCCATACATTACATGAAGGAGTCTTGGCACCTCACACATCCAGACGATCCAGAGTATGATAATGAAGTAAGAGAGAAGAAAAAGACTTATTGGACATTCTAAATAAATAAATTAGGTATTCTATTTGCATTAAAGCAAAAAGTATGGTATAATAGTACATAGCAAAATTATGGATAGTATATGATTACAGTTTAAGGGGGAGCAGTCATGGAATGGTTGATTCAAACACTGGGTGCAAAGATTTGTTGTATTTTATCGAGTGGCGTAGGTGGTGCTACAAATGTATTGACAAAGAAGAATTTTGACCGGACTGCTTTAAAGGATATCCTTATAGCAATTATCGTAGGGTGGATAGCTGCAGAATGGTTTATCCCGCCCATAATGAAACATTGGTCCTTGGATATGACATGGGGACCGGCCATGGCATTTATGATTGGATACTGTGGTATTAGATTACTGCCAAAGGTAGAAGAGATTGTTACAGCAAGGTTATCAAAGTGATTTAGAAAAGGTATTATTTATATTATCATTGTCTGACAAGCATGAGACTTGGACTATAAAAGATATACAGAGATTGGTTATACCACCACTAAAGTTAAACCAATACAGAATATATGCAGATAAAGAAGTTCCACTCTGTTATGCAAGTTGGGCAATGTTACCAGAAGAAGCTGAAGAAGGTTATAAAAACAAGACAAGAAAGATTCAACCAGAAGATTGGAATAGTGGAGATAACCTTTGGTTGATAGATGTGATATGTCCTTTTGGTGGTACACGTATTGCAATTAAAAGATTGGATAATCTAAGAAAAGAATTAGGATTACCAGATAAAGTTAATTTTCATAGAAGTAAACGGTCGGGGAGCAATAGAATAAACAATGTTAAACGAATATAAAAAACCAATGTGGAACGATGGTTTTGCCAAGGATATGCCGTGGCTAAACTACTTTAATGAATATGAACGCACTCATTGCTGCTTTGATGGTGATGGTAATGATGGTACTAATGGCGGTGAATTATCAGATAAAGATTTTGAAGACTATGAGGGTATAGGTGGCAAAGGTTCTCATGCAGCAGCAGAAGCAGAGGCAGCAGCGGCAGCAGCAGCGGCAGCAGCAGATCAAGCGGCTACAGATCAACAATCTCGAACGGATACCGGAGAAGGGGGCCGTTCAGCTTCAGAACATGCAGCAGCCGTAGCAGAAGCAGAGGGTAGATCAGTATCTGGGATTGAAGACTATGAGGCTTTAGGTTTATTAGATGAGGAAGATCTAGATGCCCTCGGATATGAAGAGGCTGTTGACAGGCAAGAAAAGGCAGAAGCTAAAGGAGAGGTTGCAGAATTTCAAGCAGACTTGGATCAAAAAGGATTAGATGTTAATGTCTCAATGGGTCCAGATGGTACATGGAGTTATGAAGGACCAGATGCTTGGAAAGCTTTTGGGGGAGAGCTAAGTAAAGGAATTGGTGATATTGTAGGTAATATTGGTTACGGGATAGGGGGCTTGGCGACTGCGGCTATGAATCTCAGCCCCTTCGGCCTAGCTAGGAATCTAGCTGGTTACCATACACCCGCCCTCCACCCGGATTTCGATATAGGCCCCGGTATAGAGGCTTCTTTAAAAGGTATAGCCGGTGATTTCAGCACTGCACTGGGTGGTACTCCTCAATCAACACTTGGTCGTGTAGAAGGTTATGAAGATCGAACACAAAGTGCAAGAGGGAGAGATGATGCTAGTCTTGGAGCCGCATTAGGTGGATTAAACAGTCTAGCTGCATTGAGTCTGGCCGATCAAAAGGAAATGGCTTGGGCAGAGGAAGTAGCAAAGCAAAGAGAAGAAGAGGACCGAAATCGGCAAGAACGGGAGTGGGCAGAACATATAGATTGGAACAGAGGTATGACAACCGCTGCAACAGGCGGGCAAGTAGGAGAAGAAGAAGAAAAAACAAAATCAGCAATGGAACTGTACCTTGAAAAATTAGGACAGCCCAGCAAGTATACTGTTCCCACAGTTCCAATGGATACACCTTCCATGGCTCCTCCTCCTACTAGTTCAGACCCGTTTGAACTGGCTGAGTACAGAAAAGGATTGGCCCGTGAGACAATGGGAAATTATTTACCATTTGATGTAGGAGGTGCATCAGGTGCATTGAATACTTTTAATGAAGATTACTATGGTGGTGCCAGCAATGTTAGTCCATATAATATGGCACAGCTAGCGTCACTTCTAGGATTACCAAGAAACTCCAGTTCATATGAAGGTATTATTGGTATGCTTGGTGGAGTAAGAAACGAACCCCCGCCTCCCCCGCCAGAGCCACCTATAGTAGAGCCAGAGCCTCCTGTTACACCAGATGACCCATATGACGATGAAGGAGGTCCGGGGCCGGATGAGGAGCCAGACGCATGGGACTTTAAACATGGCGGTGGTATAGGTCGTGTACTGCGCCGTCAGGCTGGTGGAATGACCACACATGAAGGTCTACAAGGATTCGGTATGCAAAGCCCCAGACCATTTGGCATTACATCATTTGGTAGTGGCCTTAGATAATGGCAACAGAACGTAATCCCTTTGATATGATTCCTGAGACAGAGACCAATGTTATTGCAATGGTCCCTGAAGAACAATCCAATGTGTCTATTGAGATTGATCCTTCTGATGGTGGTGTCATTGTAGACTTCTCTTCAGAAGAAGAAGCCATAATGGAACCTTCAGAAGAAATCAGTGAATGGTATGGTGATCTTTGTGAGTGCCTAGATGAAGAAGTTCTACAGGGTATTTCTACTGATGTAATTGAGAACTTCAATGCAGATAAAGATAGCCGTGCTGAATGGGAGTCCATGTTTGAGAGAGGCTTTGATCTGCTTGGTCTAAAGCTGGAAGAAGGTTCAGAACCATTTCAGGGAGCCTGTACTGCTGTACATCCACTCTTAATTGAATCGGCTGTTAAGTTCCAATCAAAAGCTTCAGGTGAGTTGTTCCCCGCCACTGGTCCTGTCAAGGCTCAGATACTTGGTGCAGCTACACCAGAGAAAGAGATGCAGTCCAACAGAGTTCAGAACTTTATGAACTTTCAGCTAACAGAACAGATGCCTGAATACTTCGATGAATTTGAAAGGATGCTTTTTCATCTCCCATTGATAGGTTCAGCCTTTAAGAAGATTTACTATAGTTCAACATTGAAGCGGCCCGTATCAGAATTTATACCGATAGATCAGTTCTATGTATCTTACTATGCAAGTGATCTCAGGAATGCAGATCGCTACACACATGTAATACGAAAAAGCCCGGTGGATATAAAACTGGATATGATGGCTGGTGTCTATAAAGATATTACTCTGCCATCACCATCTCAGCTTTCGTCTTCGGGGTTTGCCACCAAGATAGATAATATTCTAGGTATTAGTCCATCATATGATAATGATCCACAGTATATATTACTGGAACAGCATTGTTATCTTGATATTGAAGAAGAGGGTGTACCATGCCCTTATATTGTGACTGTAGAAGAACAGTCAAGAGAAGTTTTAAGTATTCGTAGAAACTATAAGCAAGATGATTCAAACAAAGAGAAACGAAGTCACTTCGTTCATTACAGGTTTGTACCGGGCTTTGGCTTCTACGGATTGGGCCTTATCCATTTCCTTGGTAATCTCACCATGTCGGCAACTGCTGCGATGCGCTCCCTGATTGACGCAGGACAGTTCGCCAATTTACCCGGAGGATTTAAGGCCAAAGGAGTGCGGATGGTTGGAGACAACGATCCTATCGCCCCCGGCGAGTTCAAGGAGGTCGAAGCAACTGGCATTGATTTGTCTAGGGCAATTGTTCCCCTGCCCTATAAAGAGCCTTCCCAAACGCTCTTCCAGATGCTTGGGTTCGTAACTGCTGCTGGTCAGAAGTTTGCGGATAGCACTGAGCAAGTTATCTCTGATGCTGCCTCCTATGGACCCGTGGGTACAACAATGGCATTGCTTGAGGCTTCCAGTAAGTTCTTCTCTGCAATCCATAAAAGATTACACAAGTCACAGAAGGATGAATTTAGAATCCTAGCACAGATAGATTATGATTATCTACCAGAAGAATATCCATACGAAGTACCATTTGAAGATCGTAGTATCTTTAAGTCTGACTTTGATGGGCGTGTAGATATTGTTCCTGTCTCTGATCCTAATATTCCCAGCAACGCACATCGTATGATGCTTGCCAATATGGCATTGCAGATGGCACAGCAATCCCCACCGGGAATGTTTAACATTGAAGAACTGAATAGAACAATTCTCAGGGCTGCTAATATGCCTAACCTAGAACAGATACTGCCACCAAAGATCGAGCCACAACCGCTTGATCCTGTATCTGATATCATGGCTGTTACAAAGGGTCTGCCCATTGCAGCTTTCCCAAGCCAGAACCATGATGCCCACATACAGGTTAAGATGATGTATCTACAAGACCCTGCCAATGGTGCCAATCCTGTTATGCAAAGGATTAAACCTGTACTTGAATCTAATATACAGGAACATTCTGTATTGAAGTATCAGGAGCAGATGTCTGGCGTTACATCTCAAGTACTACAACAGGTTCCGCCAGAGCAACAGGATCAGTCTTCTATTGTTGAAATGGCAATGGCACAGGCTGCACAACAGGTTATGCAAGCCAATCAACAGCCACCACCGCCTTCACCGGAGCAGCAACTTGTTATGCTTGAGCAGGAGAAGGTTAAACTACAGCAGCAGAAGCTACAGTCTGATACAATGGTCGATGCTGCCGAGCTTGAACTTAAAACAAAAGAACTTGAGCTTAAAGAAAATGAACAGATACTTAGTATGATTGAAGCCGGTGCCACTGATAACTTTAAACGTGAGAAGGCTGAAGCAGATAGAGAATCGAAAAAAGAGTTGACAGCACTGAATAATCTTGGTAAACTTAAAGTCGAAGAATTAAAAGATGATAAAGACGTAGAAAGTACTAAACTGAATACACTGTCACGCATGGCAATCGAAGAAATGAAAAAAGGAGAAGACTAATGATGAAGAAGGGTAAGGGTTATCCAGAACATGAGAAGGATACTTCCAAAGGTTTTGGTAATCCATTTAAACAAGATGTTTGGGGTCCACGTAATATGCGTAGTTCCCTTAATGAATGGGATAAGGATTCTTATGAGATGCCTAGTCCAAAGAAAAGCACTAGGAAAGCCTCACTGTAATCCCAATGGAAATTTGGGATGAGGTTGTTCAAGAGTTTAACAATGAAATCGAAAGATTAAAAGCATCACTGGGTGATGGTCTTGCTGAAGACTTTCCTCATTATAGACAACTTGTAGGTTCTATACAGGGTTTAGATTGGGCAAGGTCGAATTTAACAGAAATTATTAAAAGAAGGATGTATAACGAGGATTAAATGAGACAGGTACAAATGGGTAATGCAATAAAAAACGATGAATGGATTGACATTGAAGATGAAGTAAGTGATCCCACAACTCTTCCAGAGATGCCGGGATTTCATGTTCTGGTAAGACCAGCATCGGTAAAGAATAAAACAAAGGGTGGTATCTTTATTCCTGATTCCACCAAGGATGATATGAGTTATCTTACAACTGTAGGCAGGGTAATTGCATTGGGTGATCTGGCCTATAAAGATTTAGAAAAGTTTCCCAATGGAGATTGGTGTGGTGTAGGAGATTATGTATGTTATGGTAAACATGCAGGAACTAAACTATATTATCAGAATGTTAAGCTATTACTTTTATTTGATGATCAGGTAATTATGAGGGTCAGAGACCCAAAAGACCTTGATCCTACATTTAATTTGTCAAAACACTAATATTAATTTGCATTAAAGCAAAAAGTATGGTATAATAGTATAACAACTAATTACGTAAGGCGTTTGTCTCGTAAACAACGGAGAGCAGTATGGTAGAAAAAGATAGTTGGGAAACTGTAGAAGTCCCCGGTAAAGAAGTAGAATATGAAATTGAAGAGCCTGTAGTTGAACAAGCGGCTAAAGCAGAACCAGAAGTTAAAGAAAATGAAATCGAGAACGAAGAGCCTAAAGAGCTTGAGGGAATTGAAACGGATGGTGCGTCAAAAAGAATTAGGCAGCTTGTTAAACAAAGGAAAGAAAAAGAAAATCAAGTAGAAGCTCTACTTAGACAGAATCAAGAATTAAATAACAGGCTACAAAGTAAAAGTAATGAAGTAACCAATATAAGTAGGCATACCCTCGATCTTTCAGAAAAACAACTGACAGATAAGATTCAACTGGCAAGAGAAGTTTATCTGGAAGCGTTTGAGGAAGGAGAAAAAGAGAAACTCCTGAATGCTCAAGAAATGTTGAATGAAGCACAGAGTGATTTAAAACAGGTTACCAATGCCAAAGCACATTATGCAACTCAGGCTCAACAGCCTGTTGCTCAACCAGCAGCACGCCAACCGGTAGCACAGCCAGAGGCTGATCCCAAAGCAGAAGAATGGGTATCAAATAATGAGTGGTTTGGCAAAGATAATATAATGACTGCCGCTGCGCTTGCTATAGATGCGGAATTAAAGAATGAAGGTTATGATCCAAACGATAATGAATTTTATCAAGAAATTAATAACAGGATTAAAAACACTTTTCCACAAAAGTTTGGGGAAGTGCAGGAACGTGTGCAGGAAAATACGTCAACACCTGCTCAAGTGGTATCGGGGGGTTCTCGCTCTTCTCCGAGTTCTAGGAAGAAAATTAAGCTTTCGCAAGAAGATTTAAGGCTTGCTGAAAAATGGAATATACCTCTTGAAACGTATGCCGCCCAGAAGCTTAAAGTTGTACAGGCTGATGGCGAGTATACAAATATTAAATAGTAGCGTGGGAGAATAAAATGGATACAACACGAAATGAAACACGTAGTGATAATCTGAGAGAACAGAATTTAAGAGAAGAAGAATGGACCTTTGAGGAACCCGATGCCCTCGCCATACCAGATGTGGTACAAGCACGTTATGATAATGAAGGCATGGCCCTTCGTTGGATACGTATATCGTTAAAAGGTCAAGATGACATCACCAATGTTGGTAAGAAAACAATGGCGGGATGGGTCTTCGTAACTCCTGAAGAAGTTCCTGAAATGGCTGTCACATCCTTCGTAAGGGATGAAGGCCGATACCTTGGTACAGTCTGTCGTGGAGACTTGGCTCTGGCTAAAATGCCAGCAGGTAAGGTAAAGGCTCGGAGGAAGCATTATGAGAACAAAGCAAATGATATGATGGATGCAGTCAATGCCCAGCTTATGAAAAACTCTGACTCTCGTATGCCTATCTCCAATACAAGTAAATCAGTAACAACCAGAGGAAGGCGACCTTCTTTTCAGAACTAGTCTTCTTCATAACTAAGGAGATGAAACAATGTCTACTACAAAAGCATTTCGTGGTTTCATTCCTGCTCGCAAAAAGGGTGGTGGCTATAATAACGAAGCCATGACTGATATGATTACGTTGACTTCAACGGGTCAGGCCCAGTCACCCACTAATAACATTTTCACAGGCGATCCGGTAGTTCTTCCGGGTGCAAACTTTGCAACAATTTCGCCTTACATTGCGACTACTCTTAAATCCTCCGGGGTTTTCATGGGTTGCCAATATGTAGAAAATGGTGAGCAGAAGTTCTCCCGCTATTGGAATGGTGGAACGAGTGCCACGGATATTAAATTCTTTGTAATAACTGATCCAGATCAGACTTATTACATTCAAGCCTCTTTGTCGCTTTCGGCGGCTGAGTTGGCAATTGTCAAAAACTATAACGTAACTGTTAGTTCTACAGCTTCGTCAGGTAGTACTGTAACTGGTCAGTCCAGTTATTATCTTGATGGTGCTTCTGGAACTGAAGCTACAGCGGCTGTACGAGTTGTTGGTAAAGCTAAGTATCCTGATGAAAAGGATTCCGATGCCTATCCAATTGTCGAGTGTTGGATTAACCAACATCGTGACCGCTATGTAACAGCTACGGCATCAACAGCAACGGCTTAATAGGGAGGATTTATTATGGCTATTAATAGAGCTAGTATTAGCAAAGAACTCCTTCCCGGCCTAAATGCTGTATTCGGAATGGAGTATGGAGAGGTAAATAATGAACATGAGCCTCTCTTTGAAATAGAAAACTCAGACCGTGCCTTTGAAGAGGAAGTTCTTTTCACTGGGTTCGGTACTGCACCCACTAAGGGTGAAGGTGCTGCTGTTTCTTATGATGACGCACAGGAAAGCTACACGGCCCGTTATACGGCTGAGACCGTAGCTCTTGCCTTTGCTGTTACCGAAGAAGCAATGGAAGATAATCTGTATGACACGTTTGCGAAACTTCGTGCGAAAGGTCTTGCACGGGCGATGGCAAATACGAAGCAGGTTAAAGCGGCTAACATTTTCAATAATGGTTTCTCTGATACCATTGGCGATGGTGCGGCCTTCTTCTCTGCAGCGCATCCAACGATTTCTGATGGTAATCAGTCCAACCTTTTGGCTGCGTCTGACCTTTCAGAAGCGACTCTTGAAACTGCACTAACTACCGCTCAGAAGATCAAAGATGATCGTGGTATTCTGATTGGTGCTTCTGTAGTTTCTTTGCATATCCCCGTTGACTCTTGGGCAGTTGCTGATAAGATTCTCAGCAGCCCCGGTAACACCGGAACGAGTGCAGCAGCGGCTAACCCCAATACGAATGCTATCAATGCTATTCGTAATATGGGCATGGTCCCTGAAGGCTACTTTATTAACCGTCGCCTCACTGATACTGATGCGTGGTTTATGAAGACTGATGTGCCGAATGGAACAAAGATGTTTGTTCGTTCTCCGCTTCAGACCAAGATGGAGCCTGATTTTGATACTGGAAACCTTCGTTTCAAAGCCCGTGAGCGTTATAGCTTCGGTGTCTCTGATTGGCGTGGGTTCTTCGGTTCCGCTGGAGGCTAAAACAGTAGAGAGGGGTAGTGTAATGCTACCTCTCTCATACTTATAAGGGAGTTATTATGACAACAAATATTAAAGTCGGGATTGCAACAGCAGACGCAGTTCTTACATATGTAGAAGATGATACGACTGTAGGTAGTAATGGTACAGGTGACAGCCCTACTCCGTCAACCACCCGTATCTTGGCTATACATGCATTGGCTACCGCTGCCGGTTCTTATTCAATTAAGGGTCAAAGGCAGATTACCAATAAAACAGCAGAAGGTACTGCAATTAAATTTCAAGTAGCTGCCAATGAAGCAACTGACATTTACATGGGGGAACTTGGTGTTCCTGTCTATGGTGTTGTCAGCGTATCTGGTCCTACTGATGGGTGTGTCTTGACAGCATTTGTGGGCTAATTATGGCTACGTATTCTGATTTAAAAACAGCCATCATTAATACCACTGAGAATGACGGCACTGAGTTTACTGCTGAAATACCTAATTTCATTAGCAGATCAGAGCTACGTCTAACCAAGGATATTGATGACTCAGGCTTGGATGAGTATTCAGCTATTACGCTTACAGGCGGTAATGCAGTTGTATCTCTGGGAGATAGGGTACGTATAGTACGTAATGTACACTTTACCACAAGTGCTTCCAGCATTAAAACTAATCTATTACAAAGAACAATTGAATATTGTAACGACTACTGGCCCGTGAGTTCTTCTACGGGTGTACCACGTTACTATGCACGTAAGAATAATACTTCTATATTTATCGTGCCAACTCCTACGTCTACATTGACAGGAGAAATACAAACAGTTTCACAACCACTAGCATTAGCTTCTGCCACAGGTACAAGTGTTACGACACAGAATTATTTTAGTAATTACTGTTATGATGCTTTATTCTATGCTGCAATGATGGAAGCTACAATGTACATGAAGGATTGGAATACACTTACTGCATGGCAGTCACAATATCAAGCAGCAGTCACCACACTTAGAAACCAAGCTAGAAGGACACGTCAGGATGACATGGCAGTTGCTGCATCACCTGCCGGTGGTCCTGATACATTACAACAGGGGACACCATAATGCCATCTTCAAGACGTAAAAAGATATCAATTCCTACTACTAAAAAGGGAAGACCCTTAGATTTAAAAAAATATAAGTATCCTACTGAATGGCTTCAAGATGTTGAGAAAGAAAGAAAAGGTATTCCAACAAGAGGTAGATTGCCTAAATTAGAACGTAGTTTGGTTACAAAAAATCCTATGCCACCGGGTGCTAGTGGTCGTTCTATGCCTCCTATGCCTCCTATGCCTCCTATGCCACCGGGTGCTAGTGGTCGTTCTATGCCTCCTATAGACGAAACATTTAAAAGTTTAGAGAGACTTCGTAAATTAGAAGAAAAGAAATTGGCACCTAAACGAAAAAAAAGAAAACCTTTTGAGCCATTTGTAGAAATGGAAGCAAAAGGCGGTGGTAAAGTAAAGGGCTACAAAAAAGGTGGGGCTATTACTTATCGCATGACAGGTGGACAGGTAGTCGATAATAGTTATGACTAATAGGTCTAGTATTAAACAACAGATTATGAAGTCACCCAAGAAACGTAAACCAAAGCTAGGAAGTGGAGCTAGATTTAAAGCTCTAGCTACTAAATTAAAAAAAGGTGGGGCAAAAAATTCTAAAGCTCTTGCTGCATATATAGGCCGTAAGAAGTACGGCAAAAAGAAAATGGCTAAGATGGCCGCTAAAGGTAAAAAGAGGAGAGCGTAATGGATAAGAAAATCGTAGTGGATAAGAAAGTAGAAGCAGAAACAGTAGCTGTTGTAGAGCAGCCTATTAAACAACCAGAGTTTAATCCTGATCATGTCCAGATTATTGGAATATCATGTTTTATTGGTGCCGTTATTATTCTGGGTGGTATTTTTGCTTATAATAAGTATAGGAAGGGGAAGTAAAATGTCAGGACCACATACACTAATAGATCGTAGCATCCCACTAAATAAAATAGTAGGAAAGCCTACTGGACAAGGGTTTGGTGCTGCACGTAAAGGACCATCTGTAACAGGTAAGCCTCAAGATGTTGTAGTCAACGAAGACTATGAACAGGGTAAGAGTTTTAAAGTGGAGGGTTAGTTATGCTTAGACCTCCTAAACCTAAATCTCAAAGGCGTCCTTTTGATTGGAGAAAAAAGAAAATATTAAAAGGAGCAAGAAATCAAGCACCATTAAAAGTGAAGGATGCAGGTAAAACTCGTACAGCTTCTCCTCTTAAGTTTCCAGCTAAATCAAAAGGTGATTCTTTAGCAGAATCTATAGCTAGCATAGCAGGTGCATTTGGAAAGAAAAAAAAGATTCCCGGTCTTGATAATAAAATGTTTAGGAGTGGAACTGGAGAGTGGGTAGGTACTGAAGAAGCTTATGCAAGAGATGTTCCTGATTACATTGACGGGGATGCTTGGATGAAAAGTGGTGGTAGTATTAAAAAGAAAATAAAGAAAAAGAAATCTAAAGCAAAGAAACGTAGTGCTCTTCGTGGATATGGTGCAGCACTCAGAGGATTTTAATGGTTGATGCAGACTATCAACAAGATAAAACTTTTAAAGAAGAGGACTAGTTATGGCTGAAAAACTTACACGATTACAAAAAATGAAAGCAAAAAATCCTAAAAGATTTGCAGAGTATATGGCTCTCAAAAAAAGAACAGGTCGTACCTCAAGAGATGCCGCTAGAAAAACTGTAGATAAAACTGTTAAAGGTACTCCAGCAGAAAAAGCAGCAATAGCTAAAGGTGAAAAAGCTGCTACTAAAGCTCGAAAAGAGGGTAAGTCGGAAAGCGCAGCAAAAAAGCTTGGTAAAAAAATTGCCATGAATCAGATGAAAACTGATAGAAGTAAAACCAATGTTGAAGCAGCTTGGGCAGCAGCCAGTGCTATTCCTGTAGGAGGTCTAATAGTTAGAGGTGCTAGGGCTGCAAAAGCAGCAGCAGAAGGTATCAAAAAATTAACTGGCGCAACGGTAAAGAAAAAAGTAGCAAAAAAAGCTGCTGATGCAGCAAAGAAAACTGCTGATGCAGCACAGAAGAAAGCAACAGAAGCAAAATGGACAGCCAAAAAAGGGAAACAAGTATATACACCACCATCACAAGCAGTAGCAAAAAAAACAGCATCGAATGTTAAAAGACAAATTACAAAAGCTAAAAACTTAGCATCAAAATCTCGTACAGCTTCTCGTACTGCTACTAAACAACAAAAAGCTGTAACGGCTGCTAATGTAGCTGGTAGAAAACCTTTGAGTACTGCAGATAAATTAAGAATAGGCGCTACAGGAGGAATTGCAGCAATTAATATTGCAAGGCAAAATGCAGAGAAACCTAAAAAAGTTCCGGCTAAACCTAAAGAAGCTTTACCTCTTCCAGCTAAACCTAAAGCAGCTTTACCTCTTCCAGCTAAACCTAAAGCAGCTTTACCTCTTCCAGCTAAACCTAAACCGAGTCCTATTAAAAGTACTCCACCTGTTGCATCACCACCAAAATCCACTATTAAACTACCTAAAAAATCCATATCTTCTGCTGTAGCACCAGTAACTAAAGGAGATGAGGAAAGAGTTGGTTCTTCTAGTCCCGGTAAAACTATAACAAGTAATCCAAGGGGTGAAGGGTCTAGTACTGGATTAGATTTAGAAACAATATTAGAAAGAATTGAAGAGAGGGAATATCCAATGGACCCAGACGATCCCGCCGCATTTGATCTTGATAATCTTAAAGCAGATTTAAAAGAACTTAGGGGACATAAACATGGTGGTAAAGTAAAAAGAAATATGGGTGGCTCTGTTCGTGGAGCAGGTGCGGCTAAACGGGGTTTTGGTAGAGCCACATATTCAGATAAATTGTATTAATGGTTGATGCAGAGTTCTTAAAACGATATCAAGAGTCTGTAGATAGAGGCGAAGATGATTATAGTTTAATAGATGAAAGTCTTATTAAACCTCTTAAAAAAGATTATACATGTTGGGATGACTATTGGAAATCACTTGTGAACTATTTAAAAGAAACACATAAATATACATATGGTAGCAAAGCTAAAAGAGTAATGTGAAAATGCCAAAAAAGATAACATCTAAATTGAAGAAACATGCTAAACATCATACCAAGAAACATATTTCTAGCATGACGGCTACAATGAAAAAGGGGAGCAGTTTTGCATCAGCCCATAAAAAGGCAATGAAGAAAGTAGGACGTTAATGACTATAGAGAACACATGTAGTAATTGTAATTGTGATTGTCATTGTGATAAAGAGGAATGTGAATGTTCTTGTAAAAACTGTGAATGTGATGAAGAATAATGGCAGTATCAGGTACATATAATTTTAATCTTGATATAGATCAAGTCATACAAGAAGCAATGGAGATGATCGGGGGCGAAGAAACTCTTGGTCACGAACCTGCTTCTGCTCGGCGTTCAATAAACCTTATGCTAAAGGACTGGCAGAACAGGGGTGTTCTTCTGTGGACTACAGAGACTACTGCTGTTACTGTTGTTGCAAGTACAACAACCTATGATCTCAGTAGCTCCACTGTAGATGCTCTTGAGGTTGTACTCAATAGAGACAGCACAGACATACAACTAGATCGTATCTCACCTGAAGAATATTTAATAATTCCTAACAAGACACAGACAGGCAGACCCTCTCAGTATTCTATACGTAGGGGAAGGGATAACCCTGTTCTTTCGGTATGGCCCATACCAGAGAACTCTACTGACATAATGAAGATTGAACGTATTAGTGAACTACAGGATGTGGATAAATCTGCTGGACAGAATGCAGACATGCCAACACGCTTTCTGCCACCACTAACTTGTGGTTTGGCATACTACATGTCAATGAAACGTCCCGGTGTAGAGGCTGGTAGAATACAAATGTTAAAAGGTAACTATGAGGAATTATTGGCTAGGGCTTTCCAAGAAGATAGGGAAAGAGCAACCATGAAGGTTGTACCTAAACTAAGGTATGTGTAATGGCAAGTAATAAAAATGCATTAGCCATGTGTGATACATGTGGTTTTGTATATCCTCACAGAATAATGCGTTTTAATAGTTATGGGATGCTGGTATGTCCTACAGACTTTGAGGGGCAGTTTGATTTAAAGAATCATCCACAAAATAAAATACCTGATGTGCGAGATAACCCTGCGATACGTGATCCACGACCAGATAATGGTGGTAGGAACCTAACATGGGGACAGGCCACAACTAATTGGGAAGACACAGACAAGTATTGGAACCTAATATGACAGAACTAACCGGAAAAACAATTGCTAATACTTATAAACAACTCCTAAGAGTTGGTGTAAGTACTAATACTGGCGTCAGTGCTGGTCTTACGACTATTGAAACTGGAGATGGAACTGATAGTTCTTTCCAGCTTGCTACTGGCTCTGCTAAGTTTACAGGCTCATTAGTTATAGATGGGGCTACCTCTATTGCTTCTAATTTACATGTAGATCAAAAAGTTTGTGCATCTGCATTCTATGGTGATGGTTCTAATCTAAGTGGTGTTACTGCAAGTCTTGCTACAAGTATCTGTGTCAGTAATGCCCTGATTAATAATATTCTTTTGGTTAATGGTGAAGCTACCTTTAATTCTAATGTTTCTGTATCAGGTGGTTTAAATGTAGGTGGTACAGTAACCATTGCTGGTGCTGTAAGTATGGCCTCTACTCTTAGTGTAGGCGGTGCTGCACATTTTGCATCTACTGTAACAGTAGTAGGTGCTGCTACATTTGATAATAATGTTTCAGTAAGTGGTGTTTTAAATGTTCTTGGTGCAGCTACATTTACTTCTCAGGCTAACTTTAAAGCTGGAGTATCAGTTTCTGGTGCTTTAAATGCCTCTGGTAATACTTCTGTTGGTGGAACATTCATGGCAACAGGCGCAGCTACATTTGATAATAATGTATCAATCAGTGGCGGCCTTGTTGTAGGAGGTACAGTAACAATATTAGGAGCCAATGTACAAGCTGCCAGTGCAAGGGTCTGTGCATCTGCTTACCATGGTGATGGATCAAATATAACTAATATTAGTGGACCTCAAATATCAGGTGATGTGTCTGTAAGTAATATAAAGGCTGCTGGTAATGTATCTATAGCGGGTACTCTTAATGTTACAGGCACTGTTACTATAGCAGGAACAAATATAAAAGCTGTTAATGCTGCGGTCTGTGCATCTTCATATTATGGTGATGGTTCTAACTTAACTAATATTGCTGCATCTATTGTTAATAATAGAGTTGCAGGTAACTTTGCTGTATCTGCTAATCTAAGTGTAGGTGGTACAAGTAATTTTGCAGGTGCGGTGAGTTTAGCATCTAGTCTTAGTGTAGTAGGTGCAGCTAACTTTGCATCTACAGTTACAGTAGTAGGGGCTGCTGCATTAAAAAGTACAGTAACAGTCGGAGGTGCTGCTAACTTTGGTAGTACTGTTACAGTTGTAGGGGCTACACATTTACAAAGCACTGCTTCAGTAGGAGGTGCTGCTACATTTGCATCTACTGTAACGGTAGTAGGGGCTACACATTTACAAAGCACTGCTTCAGTAGGAGGTGCTGCTACATTTGCATCTACAGTTACAGTTGTAGGGGCTACACATTTACAAAGCACTGCTTCAGTAGGAGGTGCTGCTACATTTGCATCTACAGTTACAGTTACTGGAAATGCAGTCTTTGTAGCTGACATACAAAAGAAAACAGCAGGTACATCTAACTTTGCTGCCGGTGTCAACGCCGGTAACTCAATAGAGTCAGGTGGTAACTACAACGTCGCCATTGGCGATGAAGCTGGTACAGCCATCACGACAGGGGATAATAATACTTTTGTGGGCTATGCGGCTGGGGATGCTGTTACGACAGCCGTTGATCTTGTAGCTATTGGTTATAATGCTTTGGGAGCTAATACTAGTGGTGTCCGTAACACTGCTATCGGTTCTAGTGCGTTGGCTACTGTTTCTACAAATGGTACGAACACAGCCGTTGGTTTTGAGTCTCTTAAACTTAATACCGGCTATAGTAATACAGCGGTTGGGGGCTATAGCTTAGATACGAATAGCTCTGGGAACTACAATACAGCAATGGGCGATAGCGCCCTGACCGCCAATACCACTGCGTCTAACAACACAGCCGTGGGTTCCAGTGCTCTGGCTGCTAACACTACCGGAGCGCAAAATACTGCCGTCGGTATGGAAGCTGGTGCGGCAATAACGACCGGAAGTTATAATGACTTCTTTGGCTTCCGGGCTGGTGATGTAACCACAACCGCAACTGGTAATGTTGGTATGGGCAGTAATACTTTGGGTGCCAATACCACCGGCGCTACTAATGCAGCGGTCGGCTACAGTGCTATGATAGCCAATACCACGGGATCTAACAATGTAGCTGTAGGTGCTTATGCCCTCGATGCCAATACCACCGGCGCTACTAATACAGCGGTCGGCGTACAGGCCTTGGGTGCAAATACCACGGCGAGTTACAACACAGCGGTTGGCTCTAGTGCTCTTGATGCAAATACCACAGCAAATGCCGGGACAGGAGTTGGACACAATGCTCTGGGTTCCAATACCACCGGAGCTTCTAATACAGCCGTTGGACAATCCTCTGCATTCAGTTCGACTACGGGTGGCTCCAACGTCGCTATAGGTGTCAATGCCTCATATTATAATGTTACGGGAAGCAACAATGTAGCTGTTGGGACTTCTGCGCTTACAGGAGCCTCTGGTCAATCTCACACTGGTAATACTGCTGTTGGCAGTGCTGCCATGAGTGTCAATACAACGGGAGGTAGTAACGTAGCGGTCGGTGCTTACGCACTAGATGCCAATACCACAGCATCTAATAATACAGGCGTGGGCTATGGTTCTCTTGGCCTCAATACCACCGGCACTGGTAATACAGCGGTCGGGAAGTCAGCCGGCACTGCTAATACAACCGGAGTGGCGTTAACGGTTGTTGGTATAAATGCGGGAGCGGCGCATACAACCGGCACTTTCAATACTTTCCTTGGTTATGAGTCTGGCATCACTTGTACAACGCCATCCTACTCTACAGGTCTTGGTGCTTATGCATTAAGGTATCTGCAAACGGGTAATTCCAATACAGCGGTGGGCTATAACGCCATGTCCGCTACTACGACGGGTGCTGGCAATGTTGCGATGGGCCATGATGCTCTTGTTGCTAATACTACCGGCGATTACAATCTAGCAATTGGCTATGCTGCTCTTGATGCAAATACCACAGCAGACAGTAATACGGCGTTGGGCTATGCTGCGCTGACTGCCAATACTACCGGAAGTGTTCTTACAGCGGTCGGCTCTAATACTCTGGGTGCTAATACTACCGGAGCAAGCAATACAGCCGTGGGGGCGAGTGCTATGATAGCCAATACCACTGGCGGTTCCAATGTTGCTGTCGGGGTTAATGCTCTTGATGCCAATACAACGGGCGATAACCATGTAGCGATTGGCCTTGATGCGCTCGGTAGTTGTACCACCGCCGATAGTAATACAGCGGTTGGCTATGCTGCCTTGTACGCCAACACCACCGGCGCTAGTAACGTAGCAGTGGGCTTTGCGGCCCTCGATGCCAACACCACGGCGTCTAATAATACAGCCCTTGGCTATGGTGCTTTGGGTGCCAATACTACCGGAAGCGTTCTTACAGCGGTCGGCTCTAATGCTCTTGCTGCCAATACCACCGGCACCAATAATGTGGGGATCGGCACAAATGCCGGAAACGCCATTACTACTGGCACATACAATGTATTTGTAGGCACAAACTCTGGCGTTGCCACTACTACCGCAAATTTCAATGTTGCTGTTGGGAACTTAGCTTTTGATGCTAATACTACCGGAAGTAATAACACTGCTCTGGGTATGTATGCATTATCTGCTAACACAACCGCTGCCGGTAATGTTGCTGTGGGCTACAATACTCTTGATGCCAACACCACGGGTGCTAGTAATGTAGCAGTCGGCAACAATGCTCTTGGTGCTAATGTTACTAGCCACAATAACACAGCGATGGGCAATTCGGCGTTGGCAGCTTGCACCGGCGCTAGTGCCACGGCTGTGGGTGCTGGCGCTCTTATTGCCAATACTACGGCGTCTAATAATACGGCCTTTGGCTATACTGCGTTAACCGCTGTCACCACCGGAGCCTCTAATATTGGGGTCGGCCATAGTGCTGGTGATGGAATCACTACTGGTGCGTACAACGTAATGATAGGACAGGGTACTGACCCTTCGGGCGCAACTGGAACACATCAAATTGTTATTGGAAGTTTAAATCAGGCAGGCAAAGGCGACAGCACAGGATTTATTGCACCTAGCACTGGTGCCGTATATCAAGGTAATAATTCAACCGCATGGACGGCAACATCTGATAGACGCATCAAGAAAGACATCAAGCCAAGTGAAAAGGGCCTCAAGGAAATTAATCAACTGGTTCCTTGCACATTCTTTTATAAGTCGAATGAAGAACTGAATGAGATTCCTGAGTTTGAGGGATGTCAAGAAAATCTCCCACAAGATGTCTTGACCACTAGTGCTATTGCTCAAGAGGTCAGGGAAGTTTTCCCAGAAGCCGTTACAGAGCGGAATGACTTTGGTATGCTTTCGGTAAACAATGACCCTATTACTTGGGCGATGGTAAACGCAATTAAAGAACTATCAACGCAAGTTGACGAACTAAAGTCCGAAATTAAAACTTTGAAAGGAAAGTAAAATGGATGAACAACTAACGGCAGAAGAAATTAATGGACACTTCTCTGCAATGGATGACAGCGTAGCATTGATTGATGCAACCGTTGCCGACGATACTGATGCATTGGCAATATATGGTAGTGCAGCAGAGGTGAACCTTATGATCAAACGTAATACAGATCATCTTGAACTCCAATTAGATAAAGATTGGGCCACAGAAGATAGTCGTGATAAGACATCATATACGAATGCTATCACTTCTGGTTTAAACTATATTAACGGATAGGAACAATGGAAACTGAAAATAACGTAGTAACAATTAATGGTCAGGAATATTCTGAAGATACTCTTGATGAGCGTCAGAAATATTTTATAAATCAGATACGTGATCTTCAACTAAAAGCAAATAATTTAAGATTCCAACTGGATCAAGTAGTTGTTGCTCAAGACAGGTTTACAGAAGAATTAGTTAAAACAGTAGAAGAAGAGTCAGAGGTTCTTCAAGTCGGTCTGAATTAAATGTTTTATTATATATCAGTTATAGCTTTTGTTATACTTTCTCCTATGAATCTACCTGTAGAGGAGAAGTCTGTGGTGGGTCCGTTTCCAGAAAAATTCCAGTGTGAAAGTTATAAAGCACAGGTAGCGGCTGTGGTTAATAGTGCATTTAATGCGGAAATAAAAACAGCAAAATGCATAGAACAAACAGCAAGCTAGAGAGTAGATAATGTCAGCCTTTCAAAGAAGTATTATGATGGGTATGGCTGGTGGTATTGATATTATTACATCATCTAATGCTGAGAATATTAATCTAAGAACATTGTTGGATGCAGCAGGTTTTAATAATGATACACCAACAAGGATTACTTACACATTAAATGCTAGTATTAATGTAACATCAGCCGCCTCTACAGGCACAGCCACTCCTGCGTGGCAAACAGGAACTATTGGAAGTATACATACTGTATCAATCTATATTAATGGTGCTATTAAAGGATATGGTGGTGCTGGTGGCGCAGGTGGTGTTGGCGTACACGGCGGTAGTGGTCAACCCGGCGCTGTGGGTGCTACTGGTGGTACTTCAATGTCATTTGCCTGTGATGCTACCTTGGTTGTTAATTCTGGAGGTTCAGTATTAGCAGGTGGCGGTGGTGGCGGCGGTGGCGGTGGGTCCGTTTGTGATAGTGATGGTGAGTACCTCGACGCCACTGGCGGCACTGGTGGTCTTGGTGCTGGTACAGCTTCTGCTGCAAGTGGTTCTTCGGGCGGTGAGGATGGATGTGCTGTGGCTGGCGATGGTGGTGCTGGTGGAGCGCACGGTGCGTCTGGAAGTGCTGGCTCTGATGCATCCGGGTCGGGTAGTAACGGCAGTGGAGGAGCCGGTGGTTCTACAGGATATGCAGTTGCAAAGAACTCTAATACAGTTACTACTACAAACAACGGTACAATTTCAGGTACACAAGGATAATTAAAATGATACGGATATTATTTCAGGAGACGCTAAATGGCAAGTACATATACAACTAATCTGAGGCTTACTAAACAAGCTGATGGAGAGAACCCTAATAGTTGGGGTCAGATTCTAAATGATGGTGTCATTAGTCTTGCTGATGAAGCTATAGCAGGATATACTACTATATCTATTGGTAGTGCTGCAACAGTAAACTTAACAGCCAATGATGGTGCTGATGATCAAGCACGATCTGCCTTTTTAGAAATTAAAGGATCAATAGGAACTGTAGCTACTTCAATATTCCTTGTTATCCCTAGTAAGACTAAATCATATTCTATATTAAATGGTGTAGCTGCCAATGCTTCCAGTAATGCAGTTATGATACGAGTGGCAGGTAATACTGGTGTTACTCTGGAAAGATCATCTACAGTTTTTCAGCATGTAGTTTGTGATGGAACAAGTGTTTATAATGTAGCTCCTACAAAGTTTAGTTCTTTAACTGTAGATGGTGATGCCATTATAGGAGGAAAGGCTTCTGTTGTTGGTAATTTAATAGTAACAGGAAACCAAAATTTTAATGGTGCTGGAACATTTAATAGCACACTGGCTGTTTCTGGTGCTCTTACTGTAACTGGCGCAGTAACTTTAGCGGGTGCTGCTAATTTTAAAAGTACTGTGACAGTAGAAGGCGCACAAGTTAATAAAAGTACTACACGTTTTGAAGCAGCCGTATCATTAGCTTCAGGCGCACCTGTACATCAGATAATTACATCTATTACAGATGCAGCAAGTGTTGTAATGAATATGGCAACCAATAATCAATTTTCTATAACTCTAGCTGGTAATAGAACATTAGCAACCCCCACGAACTTAACAATAGGGCAAACAGGACATATATATTTTAATCAAGATGGAACAGGAAGTCGCACTATGGGGTATAATGCTGTATTTAAGTTTCCGGGAGGCACCGATCCCACTTTATCTACAGCAGCAAATGCAGTTGATTTATTAGTATTCTCTGTAAGAGCCGCTGATAAAGTTGATGCAGTAATGGTAAACGATCTTAAATAGGTAAGTATTAATGACCACGCTATCTAAAATTAAATTAAAGCCCGGTCTTCATAGAGAGTCTACTCAATATGAAGAGGAGGGTAAGTGGTTTGATGGAAATCATGTACGCTTTCGTTCGGGTAAACCTGAGAACATGCGTGGATATGAGACCAAGGTAAGCACTGCATTTGATGGAAGTGCTAGAGATTTAATTACATATCGAAGTGATAATAATAAAAAGAGGGCTGTCTTTGGAACACCTGATAAATTGTATGCACATAACGG
>Ga0255047_10000817_pt1 | contig 24954 bp, 24 predicted proteins | sample JV7_2_1_MG_FD_183640 | JGI IMG/M metagenome (GOLD analysis project Ga0255047, IMG submission 183640) | Seawater microbial communities from Jervis Inlet, British Columbia, Canada - JV7_2_1 | ecosystem: Environmental > Aquatic > Marine > Inlet | place: Canada: British Columbia | collected 2016-10-06 | reverse complement strand
AGCGCACGCCGGATGATCTGCTGGATGGTCTTCGCCGGTTCGCTCCCTCCGAATCGTGAACACTACGGCTGAACTGGAGGCAGCCTCCTACGCCACGTGGTCCGCCGATGAGTCCGATGTGGTCGGAGGATGGCATGTCACGGCGACGGCCGGGGTGACCAGGAGGATCAACTCGGCTCGTGCGATCGGTGCGGCGACTGTTGATGACGCGACGCTGCACCTCCTCACTGACTGGTTTCGTGGCCACGATCTTCCACTCGTCATCAGGGAGACCCCACTCATGGCTCCAGGAACGAGCGAGGCGGTCAGGGACCGGTGGGGTTTCGAAGCTCTGGACGAAACGCACATCATGACAAACGCGACCGGCGAGGGCGGCCCTCAGGAGGTGCAGATCGTTCCCGTCAACGATCGTGGCTTTCAGTATGAGCTTGCCGGGTTGAATCATCGGAGTGAGGCAGATGCTGCGACAACGCACCGAATCTACGACAGGGTGGGCGACAGGAGCGTCGGACTTTGGATCCCCGGCAAAGGAACAGCGGTCGCTGTGAGGGATGGGGACTTGGCTGCAATCTTCGCGGTTGCGGTGAGTCCCGAGAATCGGCGGACGCGAATCGCGACCCGGCTCATGGAGGCGGCTTCGGCATGGGCTGCCAAACAAGGGGCACAGGAGCTGTTCGTGCAGGTACTCAGAACGAATCGACCTGCCATCGAGTTGTACGAGGGCCTGGGATTCACGGAGCGATACCGCTATCGATACTTGCGGCCGCAACCGGTTCGAGGAACTGCGTAGGATCGCGTCTGGAGGACGATGAACAAGACACGAGTCGCAACCTGGTCAGACCTTGAACCCGGTGGTCTTGTCCATGCCCTCGTAGGGGGAGTGGATCTCGTCGTCGTGCGGTGGCCCGATGGTGAGGGGCACAGTGTCCTCTACGGTCGATGCGTGCATCGTGGTGCGCTCATGGCCGACGGCCGCATCGAAGGTGACAACCTCATCTGTGGCGTGCATTCGTGGGACTACCGGTATGACTCGGGAGTATCGAGCTACCGCGATACGGATGTTCTCCAGAGGTTCACCTCTGTTGTCGAGGATGACGCGGTCTTGGTGGACGCCGATGAGGTCGCGGCCTGGGCAGAGAACCATCCGCAGCCGTACGACAGGGATGCGTATCAGGGGGTGTATCAGGACCCAACCGGCACCCATGACGAGCCGTTCGTCAAGAACATCACGGAGCTGGCTACCCATGGACTTGGTCGATTGGGCCACCATGGAGTCTCCGGTGCCATGGGTGTGCCGCGTGGCAAGTTGCCTGCGTGGGATGGCATCCAGATCCTCACAGCTCAATTGGCTCGCCCACCGCTGCTCGACGATGAGCCCGTCGACACGACTTTGACGATCGGTCCTGCTGCGCGGAAGCCACTCGTGCTCGACATCCCTCTCTTCGTTTCCGACATGTCGTTCGGCGCCCTCTCCAGTGAGGCGAAGACTGCTCTTGCCAGGGGCGCTGAACTCGCCGGCACCGCGATTGCCTCAGGTGAGGGAGGCATGCTTCCTGCAGAGAAAGCCGAGTCGAGCAGGTATCTCTACGAGCTTGCAGCGAGATTCGGCTTCACATGGGACGGACTCACAGACGTGCAAGCCTTCCATTTCAAAGGAGGCCAAGCGGCCAAGACCGGGACCGGCGGCCATCTCCCCGGACCGAAGGTGACGGCTGAGATTGCCGGCGTGCGCAACATCCCTTTCGGTGAACCCGCCATATCCCCGTCGCGGTTCCCTGAGTGGACGAAACCTGCCGATTTCGCCGAGTTTGCCGCCGAGGTGCGCGAACGTACGGAAGGGATTCCGATCGGCTTCAAGCTGTCGGCCCAGCACGTCGAGGCCGACCTGGACGCCGCCCTTGAGGTCGGTGTCGACTATGTGATCCTCGACGGTAGGGGAGGGGGCACAGGAGCAGCGCCGCTTCTGTTCAGGGACAACATCTCTGTACCGACGATCCCAGCCCTCGCTCGGGCGCGGCACTTCCTTGACGACGCCGAGGCCCCGACCGTCACACTGATCATCACCGGCGGACTCCGTACACCTGCGGACTTCGTCAAGGCCCTCGCACTTGGTGCTGACGGCGTAGCGGTCTCGAATGTCGCACTTCAGGCGATCGGCTGCATCGGCATGCGCGCCTGCAACACGAACAACTGTCCGGTTGGCATTGCTACCCAGCAGGACCACCTGCGGTCCCGTCTTCCTGTTGATGAAGCGGCTCAGCGCCTGGGGAGGTACTTCGGCGCCGCGACCGAGCTCATGACCGTCCTGGCCCGCGCTTGCGGTCATGTGTCACTAGGTGACTTCGTCGTCGACGACCTCACGACGTTCGACCGTGACATGGCTGCGCTTGCCGGCATCTCGTACGGTGGGGTCGAGCACCGCCAACGGTCGATCTAGAGCCCAGACGGTTCCGTTGCGCCCGAATCCGGATCGACCATCAGCGAAGATACGTCGACCGCTTCAAACGCCGAACCGGGTATGTCATCCCATTCGTGGAGCATGGTGTTGTCCCATCTCGGATCCGGCGCACCTGAGATGTACCAGGGTGATCCATTGTCGGCGAGAATGAGGCCATATTCCTTGAAGGCTCGCAGGATGACCTGGACCTGGGTTGAATAGCCTGAGATGTCCTGGCCAGCCTTGAGCCGGAATCGCTGGCCCATCGGCGGATGGTTCAGACCGGTGAGATTCGACGCGTGGTGTCTCGCGGGCCAGACATGAGCCTTTTGAGTCTCGGGCGCTGTGAATCTAATCGCATGCGTGATCACGCCCGAGGCGACCTCGTCGTAGGTGACGAGGCCTGGGTATACGGGCAGGCCTGCGGCGTCCGCCGACGTCCATCCGTTTGGTCGGAGATCATTCGATGTCAGGTCGTATGCAGCGCCGGACATCGCTTCCCAGGACCCGTTTCCCTGGGGAAATGCACGGTACAACTCGTAGAGCATGCACGCGTCGCGATCGACGACGATGACATGCCGGTCACCTGAGGCGTCAGGGCCGCCCTCGATCGCGGCATCGGCTGGAACAGGGAACGGACCGGGATCGGACTCGTCGCCGTAGGCCGTGTATGTGATCGCCACATCCGGTTGTCCTTTGGGCACCTCGATGAACGGAATCCCGATCGGGCTGTTTGACCCCGGTGGCCAGACCCCTGATCCAAAGTCCGCGTGGAGCGTGTCTGACGCCCCGATCGACGCGATGTACTGGTCGGATCGAGCGTCCGTCGGGAGATCGTCGATTCGACGATTCCAGATGTTGTCGCTCGGAAGAACTGAGCAACGCGGTGGCGGGATATCGAGCTCCCCAAAGCGTCCCGCGACCGGCAGGAAGGAGGATTCCCCCCATTGGTACGTTTCGTCTGCATTGCCCTGGGTATTCGAGTGCCGCTTGTAGACGGTATGGTTCGATGGTCTGAATACGGCTGCGTAGTCCTGTCCGTTGCCCAACCAGTTGCCTGCAACGAGACGGTCCCCCGGGTTCCCGAAGTAGAACGCATGGTGCGCAACACCCTGCGTGTTGGTGTTCCTGAAGTACATGAACCCTGACGACTCTCGATGGAGGCCGACCGTATCGATCCCGTTGTCGTTGAAGTCTCCTGTGAAGGGTTTGTCCCCTGGGTTCCCGAAGATGTAGGAGTAATCGGCATCCCCCAAGCCCCCGTTGTTCTCCCCGAGCTTGTTGATGACGTGGATTCGCTGCTCGGACGGTCGGTATATGGAGACGGTGTCGCATCCGTCGCCGTTGAAGTCGCCGGCCAAGGGGACGTCTCCAGGGTCTCCGAAGAAGAATCGGATATCTGCTTGCCCTTGTGAGTTGGAGTTCCGCAGGTAGACGAGACCGTCTGACCGGCGGTACAAACCAGGCGTGTCGATGTCGTCGCAGTTCCAGTCTCCCATGATGGGGAAGTCCCCCGGGTTTCCGTAGTAGAACGATGCCGGATCTCGGTCGCTTGTCTGCAGATGCCACATACCACTTGTTGGATCCACCAGGCCGACAGCGTCGGCACCATCAGGTATTGGGGGAAGGGCGGCCGCCTGATCGGTGAACACCATCGAAATAGACAGCGCAACAACGAGAGTTGCCACGACGGTGGCGACTGAGGACTTCGGACGCATGTGAACCTCTCAGCGCGAAGGTGTACCGACGGTATCGGCTGCTGACGAATTCCGGTTGAGCCCAAATAGCGAATGGCTGATTCTCTGGATCGACTCCCGAAGTCGACAGCCGGCACCGTAGAATCCACCACGCGGGCCCGTAGCTCAGTTGGTTAGAGCTGTCGACTCATAATCGATCGGTCGCAGGTTCAAGTCCTGCCGGGCCCACAGCACACTGCCGGGCCCACAGTTGTTGTCTTTCGTACAACGTTTCTCCAGGCCAGTTCGGTCGTGGCTTGGCCGTTCAGTTGACCGTTCGGTCTGGTTCATCCGGTTCGTGGCGGCGGTCGGCTGGAACGAGAACGTTCTTCAGCTACGCGGGCAGAGGGTATGCATATTGCCAGATATGGGCGGGTCCATTGGCTTGCGGGCTGAGGCAGTCGCGGTGTCGTGGAGGCGATTCGGCTCGGGAAGACGCAAAGTCCTTCGGAGCGGAGGTGGGATGGCGTGTAGATTTGGGCGTGAGCGTAGAAGGAGGCTCCGATGCGGACGCGTACTCTGCGACTGCTTCTGTTGTTGGCCGTCATTTCGACATTATTCGTGGTGGTTGGCGTGTCTGGATCGATGGCGAGGGCCGCGGAACTCGATCAGGAACCCACGGTGGGTCTGGTGGATCCAACGACGGGAGAATGGCACCTGCGCCATCGGCACGGTGCTGTCACGTCGTTCTACTACGGAAACCCGGGTGATGTGCCGTTTGCGGGGGATTGGGACTGTGACGGTATCGACACGCCCGGCCTGTTCCGGACATCGGACGCCTTTGCATACCTGAGGAATTCAAATAGCCAAGGGATCGCCGACATCCGGTTCTTCTTCGGGAACCCGTCAGATATTCCGCTCGCAGGCGACTTCAATGGCGACGGCTGTGACACGTTGTCCATCTACCGCCCCTCAGAGGCTCGGTTCTACATCATGAACAAGCTCGGTGAGAACGAAGGCGGGCTTGGTGCAGCGGACTACTCGTTCCTGTTCGGAAACGTTGGTGACAAACCTGTTGTTGGCGACTGGGACGGCGACGGGGTTGATGAGATCGGGCTGCATCGTGAGTTGACGGGGTTCTTCTACTACCGCAACACCCTGACCACCGGCATCGCCGACGGGCAGTTCTTCTTTGGCGACCCGGGTGACCGATTCGTTGCAGGTGATTGGGGCATCGTGGACGGGGTTGAGACGCCGGCGATGTACCGGCCGTCGAACAGCACCTTCTACTTCCGCCACACCCTCACGCAGGGCAACGCCGATTCCCAGTTCGTCTGGCTCGGCGCAGGTGCGACGTGGCTTCCGGTGGCAGGTGTGTTTAGCAACGTGGAGTTCACCGTCGACACGACGATCCCAGATGACCGTTTCCCATTCGGTCCCTTTACCGCGACCGGAGCGGCTGTCGATGCCGGGTGGATGTGCCCCAAAGGTGACACCCAAGACTTTGGCACCACCGGTTCGCCGGTTCCGGGCGGAACGAGGTTCATCGGTGACAAGACGTTCACGTGCGACGACGGCAGTGGCACCTTCACTCTCCGCTTCGACGCCATCGTGATCGGTGATCCCTTCAGCGACATAGGCACATGGCGCGTAACCAGCGGCACCGGTGACTACACGAAGCTCGCAGGTGAAGGCGCAGTCACAGCTACTAGGTCCGGTGCAGGACTCCTCGACGAACTGTGGGCAGGAGCCATCCAGAACAACGGGTGAATCGAGTCGAGGCTGAAATGGCGCACAACGATTCGGCACGCGGGCGGACCGCTGTGCGCCCATGACGGCTTTGAGCCCCTTGGCATCGCCCATATCACCTGAAATCGCAGCCGTTATGGGCGGCCGTGGTGCCCAGCTGTTGATGTTCGTTCACAGGTCTGAGACACTGACTTCTGCCTCTGGCTGGCTCGGGGGCATCAGGAAGACTGGGCGGATGGGTGCTAGGTGGTTTCCAATGCGGCGTGTGATGGCCGGGATTGGTGTTGGGTTGCTTGTGTTGGGTTGTGGCGGGGGCGGGTTGTCGTTGACCGGGTACGTCGATCGTCTCAATGTCATGAACGACCGCACGGTCCCGCAAGCGGAGGTTCTCATCTCCGAGTTGGAGCGGAGTACCACACCGAGAGACGTCAACGCGACCATGGAACGGATGGTGGTTCTCCGGATCGAGTCCGTGCAAGCCACCGAGGCATTCGACCCCCCAGAACAAATCACCGATCTCCACCAGCTCTTCCTGGGCTGGGAGAAGCGGTTACTTCCGATCGAAGAGGCGTTGGCGGCTCGGGCGGGCACTGTTGCTGGGTGGGAGGAGTTCTACGAGAGCGCTGAGGTGGCGGCTTACCGAGCCGCGCTAGTCGAAGGAAAGCAAATCTGTGTCGAGTTTCAGACGAGGCTCGATGCCACTGCCAAGCGCGGGGTGTTCACTGACACCCCGTGGATTCCGGGTGCGTTGAGTGAGGTCGTCGAGGCCCGGCTCGGCTGTGATCTCTTCCCCGAGGATCCAGAAAATGTGTTCAGGCCGGTTCCGGCAACCACAGTTCCCGAACCGTCTGGATAGCCGCGCTATCAGGCACATATTGAGCGGCCACGCATAACGGCACCTCTGGGCGGCTGTCGAGCACCGAGCCCATCCGGGCGGACAGGCGGTTCGTATGCTTGCTAGGGCGGGGAAGTTTGGGGACAGCGACTCATCAACCAGACCGGAAGGCCCAATTCGGCAGCGACTATCTCGTCGACGATGTCGAATCCGAGATGCTCGTAGTAGCCGACGTTGCCTTCGGTCTCCGTCTCGAGGTAGATCAGCTTCTGGTCGTGGTCTGCCCTCCACATCCCGGCCCGCACCAGTGCAGACCCCAGCCCCCTGCCATGGCTTTCGGGTTCGACCCCGATCGCCGCCAAGTACCAGTGCGGCTCCGGAGCCAGCCTCTTCCTCTTGTCATCCAACTGGCGAAGCACGGCCATCATCCGACGGCGATCCTCAGTGGGCAACGTGAACACAAAACGCGGTAGGGCGAAGCCGGCCCGCACCATCGCCCCCAGCCCCATCTTGATGCCTGGTGGCAGCCACAAGGCAACGGCCTCGAATCCCGTCGTCGTCTCTGCAACACCGTTGGCCGCGACAACGGTGTTGGCCAATGCGGTGAACATCATGGCGAGCCTCGCTTGCCGTACCCCAGCATCCGGCGTCAACGTTGCCCACAGCGGATCGTCGTGAAATGCCCGGCTGAGCACCCCACCGGCACGGGAGTACACCTTCGGACCCAACGGGACCACTGCGGTGGGCAGAGAATCGGTCACAGCATCATCGTACGATGCCCGACCAAGAGCGCCATCCGAACGTCAACCGGCCACCCTCGCGCCTTGCTGCGTAGACCACCCATATCGGCACCTATGCTCGCCCGATTCGGCCAAACATATTGCCGGATCCCGGAGGCTCTCAAGTGCGAGACGCAGTGCGCGGCGAGCTGGATTATGCGCCACCCAGAGGTTCGTTTGCTCGTTGGCCTACGTCCAATCGAGGGCTGAGTGCTCGCCGATAAACAACAACTTCCACCTGGCGTGGTTCCCGGCGCGATGGTAGTTCTCAGCGGCCGACCTCGGACCAGATGTCGGCGGTGGGGTCGTACACCCACAGGCCAGTGGTTGGGATTCCCTCGTCCCCCTGTTCCCCTCCGAAGACAATCACTCGGGAGCGGTCGACGTAGACCATGTCATGGAGGGCGAGGGGACCCGCCAGCGTATTGGCAGTCGCCGACTCCCACGTATTGGTGTTGTAGTCGTACAACCATGTCTCGTTGTGGGCCCCCTCTTCCGGTTCGAACCGGAAGCCGCCGAAGAGGACGGTCCGATCACTCGCGGCGTCGTATGCCGCCCGGCCGTACCCCCACGCTGGACTGGGAGCACCGCCAAGTGGCATCTCCTCCCAGATGTTTGAGTTGTAGTCATACGCCCACAGCAGCGATTCCCCATCGTCGGCAAGCCCGAACAGCACCACGCGATCGGACTCGGTGTCGTAGGCCATGGCGTGGAAGTTGATTCCGGGTGGTTGAGTCTCAGGTTCGAGCAGCTCCCAGGTGTTTGTGTTGTGGTCGTACGCCCAGGTCTCGGTGGGAAGGCTGTCCCGGTCGGGTCCACTTCCACCGTAGGCGATGACCCGATCCGACTCGCTGTCATAGACAAGCCGAGTGCCTACACCCATCTGAGGGTTGGGATCGGGTGCCATGTTGACCCAGCTATCGGTGTTGGCGTCGTAGACCCACGTAGTCGTTGCGTCGTCGAATGAGCCGGGAAGAGCGACGATCCGGTCCGACTCGGCGTCGTAGGCCATCGACGTGTTCACATCAGGGTTGCCCAGGATTTCGGGCAGAGTCCCGAGCTGGTTCCATTCCCCTGCCACGACGTCGAATGCCCATGTGTTCATACAGTCGGGTTCGCATCCGCCAACAAGCACCATCACGGCGGACTCGTCGTCATAGGGTACGGCGTGATATACGCGCTCACTGGGCCATTGCGCTGGATCCGTCGGTGCAGTCGTGGCCGAAGTCGAACTGGTCGGAACAGTCGTCGCGACTGTGGCCGTCGGCGTGACCGAAGTCGAACTTGAGGTTCCACCGGCAGTCTCACTGTCACCGTTACACGCCACCAGAATCAAGACGGTCGAGCACAGTGCAATCAGCAGCCGTCGCATGAGCCGGCTCCCTTGTCGGTCTCAGCACCCATTGTGGCAGAGGCACCCCATCCCCGCCAGAGGCCAAAGGTCCGCTGATGGACCGAGATGGGCGCCTGGATAAGCTCGCTCGGGCGGAACGCTCATCCATCACCTGATGCATCCCAGCCACACCGACCACCAGCGCACCGATCACCAGATATCGATCGAGAACGCCCGTCGGCCGAAACCGCCCAGATCGGCACCTATGCGTCCCCTGTGGACCGAACGTATTGAATCTCGTATGTTCGTTCGTTTGTCAAGGAGCTTGTGGGTTAGGTGGACAGGACTGGGTAGGGCCACACCGTGAGGTGGGCAGGCTCGTATTAGGTCACACCGCCCGAAGAGTGTTGGTGGGTGGGAGTCGGCAGGTCATTATCAGGACAGCATCAAAGGATGCGTCAGCCGGTTATTGGGCCAGGCTCCCACCCAGATTTCATGTGGAGTCAATTATCCCTTTCTGCTCGCTAAAGGGCAAGGGGTGGCTCACGCCACCGCAATGATGCAGCAGGCACCGAATCGAGCTGGCATCGGCAGCCCGATCCGGGTGATCTCACTGTCGGACCGAGGCGTGCAACACCACGCACATCGTCGCATAGCAACACACCCAGCCGGATATGGGCGGGGGAATTGCGTTGGTTCAATAGTGGATCGTTTGGCATACCACCGCTGAATGCCCTCAGGCAGTACGCCGTCTTCTTTGCCCATCACTTGACGGGACCCTCGCTTGGTAGCTGGCTGTGTCCTCGTCTGGGCCGTGAGTCAATACCCCCTAGACACGTCTCCAGGTTTTCGATATGGTCTGTAGTACAGAATAGTCTGTGAAGGGAAGTGACGTGGTGGCAAACCCACCGGAACTCAAAGAACTGGAGCAACGGAACTACAAAGCGACACACTCCGACGGTGTCATCGATATCTTTGTTGGAATATCAATGGTCATCATTGGGGTGACCTGGATCGTGATCCCAAACGTGTTGTCTGGTGTGACGGCGGGAGTTGCGATCTCTATTTCGCCGATGTTGGCGTGGCGGCGACGTTTCATGGAAGGCCGGACGGGGTACGTCATGTTCACCGAACCGCGCCGTCTGTGGGAGCGGCGAATCTATACGACCGCAGCTGTCCTTTTCGGTGGGTTCATGTTGCTTGCTCGACCTCTCGGGTCTCTCCAACCGGAAGATATCGATTGGATGGTGGGCCCCGACAGCTTGGTTGTCTGGCTGGTCGCTGCAGTTCTGCTGCTGCTTGGTGTCCAGACGAAGCTGACCCGACTACTCGTGTACTCGCTGGTTTTGACTGCCGCAGGAGCAGTCCCGTTCGTGATCTCAGCGGAATCGTTCGGCTGGCCGCTGCTCATCTCCGGTGCCGTGATCGTCGCATTTGGGTCAGCATTGATACGACAATTCGTGATCCGCCACCCACGAATCGGGACTCTGTGAGTAGACACCACCCACAGACGCCGCAGTCTCCGGCTGAGATCGACCGGCTCATTCACGAACCCGCCCGCCTGATCATCATGGCAACCCTGTACGTGGTTGATGAAGCCGACTTCGTGTACCTCGCACAACAAACCGGACTCACCGCCGGGAACATGAACTCACATATGGCCCGCCTGGTGGACGGCGAATACGTGGCCGTCGAAAAGACGTTCGCCGCCAATAGGCCCCGCACTGTCTACCGACTCACAGAAGAGGGCCGCACGGCAATCCAGGAATACCGACAGCAAGTCGGAAACCTCCTCGCTACGATCGGAACGCCAATCCCATCCAGCACCCGCCCATAGCGGCTCCGATTTCAGGTGGTCGTTGTGACAACGTTTCTGCACATCGGGCGCTGTTCTTAGTGGCCGTTCGGTTTTCGGCTCGGTCGGCGCCGAGGGGATACAGAAGACGGCGTGTTGCCCGGCGAGGTTTGTCCCTCGCAGAGCCAGCGGATGGAATCCTGGGCTCTGTCAGGCGTGGCCCGCGTCAACGATGCAGAAGCGGTTTCCTTCTGGATCCGCGAGCACGACGAAGTCGGGATCCTCCGGATACAGATCCCACGACACACGGACAGCGCCGAGACCGATGAGGCGCGAGATCTCGGAGGCCTGTTCGGCGGCGGTATCGACGATAAGATCGAGATGAACCCGAGGATGCTCTTGGGTTGGGGTCTCCGATCGCTGGAGGGCGACACGGGTTCCTTCGCCCGAGGGCGGGACCAGGATCGTGAATTCGTCTTCCGCTTCGGCGAAGCGAACGGGCGCGTAGTCGAGGGCCTGTGACCAGAAGGTCACCGCTCGATCGACGTCATGGACGCCCAGCACTACGGTCCCGAGGCGGAGCATGGAGTGAGTATCGCACACACCCGATCCTTTGATTGGCAAGGCTTGTTTCGGCCCCGAAGCGCCCGCATCCACATCGGTAGGGTCCTGGGATGGCACCGACCACGATGCAAGCAACGTCGGGCCGGTAAGAGGAGCCATGAGGTGACAGGCCCAGGAAACAAAGGGGATCGCCCATCCAGTTCTCCCAACAACCCGAAGCGCGTTCTGTCCACTTGGACCCACGCAGACTCGCCGGGGGCGAGTCCGTTGGCAGTTCGATGGCCTCCTGTGGATCGCGCGCTCTGCGTAACCGCGGCGACCTTGGTCTCTTCTGGGTTTCTCGCTAGGGCTTCGGACGTGGTGCTGCTCCGCCTAGGAACAGATCGACGACTCCTTCGGCAAGATCGGTTGTCGAGGGGGGTGGACCGCCCCGCTCGTCGGGCGGCATAGCCACGTCTTCGGGGATGCCCTGGACGACCTGCGCCATCCCGAAGAAGGTCGATGTGAGGAAGTCCGGATCGAGGTCGCGTAGATCGCCCGCGGATACGGCCTCGGCCATCATCGCTTGGACGGGTGCGAGTAGCCCATCGACGTATCGTGTCGATACGAGCGTGCGTGTCTCGTCGCTCACGTATCTGGTGGCGTCGTAGATTCGTTGGTCGAGCGCGATCTTGCGCGGGTCGTCGGCGTGCAGAAGGGCGAGTGAGCCGAGCCGGTCCCTTAGCCCGCCCGGGGTTGAAAGAGCTACTTGGACTCGAGCTGCGTCGGTTTCGATCATCCGTAGGGCGACCTCGGTGTAGATCTGCTCCTTGCCGTTGGGGAAGTGGTGGTACAGGCTCGGACGGCGGATACCGACAGCCTCCGTGATCGCCTGTAGCGAGATACCTCGATAGCCGACTTCCAGAAGTTGATCGGCGAAGCCGTCGAGGATCTGCTCGCGAGTGTTCTCCGGGCTCATCTGTCGACCTCCTCAGAACTGCTGCGCAGTCCGAAGGATACTGCGACCAGGCCGAGGGCCAGGATCAGCGTTGCCGCGACACCACCCCGGACGAACGCCGTGCCGGACCACCCTGGACTCAACGCGTCCCTCATTCCGCCGAGCAGGTAGGTCAACGGGTTCAGGTCCGCAGCAACACCCATCCATCCGCTCAGCTGCTCACGTGGAACGAGTGTGGTGGTGAGAAACGAAAGCGGAAAGAACACGTACGTCACCATGCTGACTGCTGCGACGGTCCGCCCAACCAGAGCTGCCGTGGCTGCCAGTAGCAGGAACCCGGTTCCGGCAACGGTTGTCAGTCCAAGGACAACACCGATGCCGACGATGCCGTGCGGATGGTCGAGACCCATCGCCCAGGCGAGCAGAATCATCGAGACGGCCTGTGCAGTGATGACGATGATTCCGGCAAGCGTGGGTGCCGCCGCCAAGACACCGCGCTTGGCCGGTGTCAGGGCGAGACACGCGTGGTAGCGGGAATCGAGATCGCGTAACAGCAGCTGTCCGGCGATGGCGCCTCCGCTGAAGGCGGTGGTGAGCAGCACGAGGGGAAGTAGGAAGGACACATAGCTCCCATCTGGCACGATCACACCAGCCGTCTCCGCGAGCTGGCCGTTGTAGATGACGAGGAAGAATGCGCTCATCATCACTGGGCCGACAACGAGCGATGGCGTTCTGCGGCAGGTGTCCAACGCCCGCCGTGTCAGCGCAAAGAGGGCGGCCAACGTGTGTGGCGATGAAGGGGTTGCAGTTGTGGTGGTCACGTGATCTCCTGTCGGTCAGGCATTAGTGAGTTGGAGGAAGACGTCTTCGAGGCTGGGTTCTGCAACGGTCATGGCGGTTATCTCGAGTCCCGCCCTGGCCAGCTCCGCCACACATCTGGCAGGTTCGTCGCGCTCCACCGCGATCCGCAACGTCTGGGCGTCCGAGCGTTCGATGGCCCTGCCTTCCCGCAGGAGGTCGGCGGCTCGGCTCGTGGCCTCGGCGTCCGTGAGCACCAGCGTCAGGCTTCTCTCCCCGAGACTCTCCTTGAGATCTTCGGGCGTTGCGGTGATCAGCAGCCGGCCGTTGGCGAGGATGCTGACCTCGTCGGCGAGATGGTCGGCTTCGTCCAGGTACTGGGTGGTGAGCAGGACAGTCACGCCATCCTCGATGTTGAGACGCTTGATCTCTGCCCACAGTGCCCTTCGGCTCGCAGGATCGAGGCCGGTGGTTGGCTCGTCGAGAAAGAGCACCCTGGGGTGGTGGACCAGCGCCGCTGCCAGATCCATCCGTCGACGAAGGCCGCCGCTCCAGGTGCCGAGGCGAGCGCCGATGTGAGTTTCTAGGTCGAGTAGATCGACAAGTTCTTCGACGCGGCGCCGGGCCGATGTGGTGTTGAGTCCTTGGAGGGTTCCCTGGAGCAGCAGCATCTCGCGACCTGTCATCAACTCGTCGAGACCGGTGTGTTGGAGAGTGACTCCCACCAGCGAACGCACCGTCGCGGATTCTGTGAGTACGTCATGACCACATACGGTTGCGTGGCCGCTGGTAGGCCGGCGGAGCGTTGTGAGCATTCCAACAGTCGTGGTCTTCCCTGAACCGTTTGGCCCAAGGAGACACGCGATGCGGCCTTCTGCTACCTCGAGATGAATGCCTTCGACGGCGATTGTGTCGTCGTAACACTTCGTGAGCCGTTCGGCGGTGATACAAGGTTGTGATGTCATGGCTGCTCGCTTCTTGTGTGGGTGAGTACCGTAGGTAATCTACCTACCTGTAGGTAGATTGTCAAGACGATTGGGAATTCCAACGTCGATGAGTCGATGCGGGCGGTGCTCTTCCGGGCTGCGGCGGCCGCCCTTGCTCGGCCTCGGCGTTTCTGGCATGCTGGTGCCGCCGGGTGCCCGCTGCCCGGCGTCGGCGGACGGGGGTCCCGGCGTGGAGACCACCACGGCAGAGAAACGAGAACTGTTCACCTCGATGGTGCGTTCGCGCACATTCGAGGAAACTGCGTCCGCGCTCGCAGCCGATGGCAAGTTTCCGGGTTCGTGGCTGAGTGGGATTGGTCAGGAAGGGACCTTGGGGGTGATCGGGCAGTTGCGTCGCGACGACTACCTGACCTATACACACCGAGGCGCCTACGGCTTCATCGGCATGGGGAGTGACCCCAAGCGGCTCCTCGCCGAGCTGTGTGGAAAGCGGACGGGGTACGCCAAGGGCAAGGGTGGCAGGCACATCGCCGACATGGAGCACGGCCTCCTCGGCAAGAGCGGAACGATCGGGGGCCACGCACCAATCGCTGTCGGTGTAGCGACCGCGATTCAGATCCGGGGTGGTGACCAGGTCGTCGTGTCGCTGTTTGGGGAGGGCACCAGCAACCGAGGCACAACTCATTCGAGCATGAACACGGCCGCCGTGTGGGACCTCCCGGTCGTGTGGGTGTGTGAGAACAACGGCTACATGGGCAACGTGCCGGCCGCCGTATACACGGCGGTCCCAGACGTCGCCGACCTGGCCGCCGGTTATGGGATGCCAGGCGAGGTCGTCGACGGCAACGACGTGCTGGAGGTCCATGAGGCGGCGCACCGGGCCATAACCAGGGCCAGAGACGGGCAGGGACCCTCGCTTCTGGAGCTGAAGACGTACCGCCTGCGGCCCTTCGGCGAGGGTGGTGCCGATCTGCGCGATTCACAGGAGATTGCTGCTTGGCGGGAACAAGACCCGATCGAACGCTTCCGCCGGCGCCTGGTGGACACGAGTGTTCTGTCCGATGCGGAGGCGCGGTCGATCGGCGAAGCAGCCGACAGGGAGATGAAGGCGGCAAGGGCATTCGCCGAGGAGAGCCCGTTCCCTGATCCGGAAGAGGCCTTCGTGGATCTCTTCGCCTGATGCGCTCCCTGACCATGGCGCGGGCGATGAACGAGGCGCTTCGCGAGGAGATGCGCCGCGACCGATCGGTCTACGTCATCGGTCTTGGTCTCCACCCGAGCACCGCCGAGGCGGCCACGACGGGATTGGTCGACGAGTTCGGTGAACTGCGGGTGAGATCAGCCCCGATGAGCGAGCCTGTCATCGCGGGATCCTCGGTCGGATCGGCCCTGACCGGGATGCGCCCGGTGGCTGAGCTACACCTGGCCGATTTCGCCTTCTGCGCCCTTGACGAGATTCTCTCCAAGGCTGGCAAGTGGCGGTATACCCACGGTGCAAATGAGGACATGGCGCTTCCAATCGTCTTTCTGGAAGGAATCGGTGGCTACGTTTCGGCGGCCTCGGAGCACTCACAATCGCCGCTGGGACTCTACTGGCACTCGCCCGGCCTGAAGATCGTCGTGCCGGCTACGCCGTACGACGCCAAGGGTCTGCTCAAAACCGCGGTTCGCGATGACAACCCTGTGCTCTTCTTCACGCACAAGCTCCTCACCCAGGAGGAGGGGCCGGTTCCGGATGACGAATACCTGATCCCGTTCGGCGTTGCCAAGACTCGCCGAGAGGGGGATGACGTCACCGTGGTTGCGACCTCCTACATGGTGACTCTGGCGCTGCAAACCGCCGAGGGCCTGGCGAGTCGAGGGGTGGACGTGGAGGTCATAGATCCACGCACGCTCGAGCCGCTCGACATCGAGACCATCGTCGAATCCGTTCGCAAGACCGGACGTCTGGTGGTTGTCGACGAGGATACCGAGCGTTGCGGGGTGGGTGCCGAGATCGGAGCCCAGGTGATGGAGAGGGCATTCGAGGCCCTTCGGGCGCCGGTTGGGCGGGTCGCCAACCCCAACCTCCCCGTCCCCTACAGTCCGCCGCTCGAGCAGGCGGTGCTGCCCTCTGTGGCTACGATCGAGGCGGCAATCCTGGCCACGCTCACACGCTGATCGGGACGTACGGGACCGGTTGCCTCAAGCGTCGAACCACGTGTCGAGAAGATCTTCGTACTCCAGCTTGGCTCTTCGCCCTTCCGTCGAGGGGTCTTGGATGGTCACTCGCGGACCGGGATAGGCGTAGAAGTCTCCTGCGCCGTATGCAGCCAAGCCATCGCCCACGTCGACGTAGCAGAAGCCGTTCCCGTCATAGACGCCGGGCCTGGACCGGCCGTTGATCTCTGCCGCAATGGCTGCGGCCACAACGTGGGCCTCGCCTTCAGCGAAGACGCCTGCCTTGGGAAGAAGCATGAAGTTCAGCAGCCTGATGGCAGCGACATCGCCGATTGCGTACACGCCGGGGAAATGCACCTCGAGCGTTTCCGGATCAGACAGAAGCTCGAGTGTTTGTGGGTGGACGGGCACATACCCACTGCCGTCGACGAGCCCCGCGTGCTTCAGCACAGGTGGGGCGCGGTGTGGCGGGATGCCGACGAGAAGGTCGAAGGCTGCCTCCCTGTCTCCGAACCGGAGGGTTTGGGATGCCTTGTCGATCGCGGTCACCTGTTGGTCGAAGTGGTTGACGATGTTCCGCTCATCCATCATGGCGCACAGAGCCTCGCCGACCGTCGGGCCTGCCACCGCCATGGGTATCGACTCGGGGGTGTAGAGATCGATTTCGACACGGTCTCGGATCCCGTTTTGTCTCGTCCAGGCCTCGATCAGCATCGCTGCCTCGTAGGGTGCCGCCGGGCAGCGGTATGGGGCTCCCGCCACGAGGATCACGATTCTGCCGCCTTCGAATCGTTCGAGTTCTTCGTGCAACGCAGCCGCTTCATCCGCTTCGTAGAGGTTGAAGGCGGCCTCTGAGAAACCCTCTACTGAGTCAGGAGCGAGTTCCGCGCCGAGTGCCAGAACGAGATGGGCCCCGGAGAACGTTCCGGCGCTCGTGTCGACAATGCGAGTGTCAGCATCGATGCGCTGAATCTCAGCATGAATCCACTCGATCCCTGGACGTTTCAGCTTCGCCATGTCCCGCTGTATCTGGGACACCGATTCCCGCTCCCCGGTCATGAGTCCCAGGTGGGAGAGGCCGAGCGAGAAAGTGGCGCTTCGCTCGATCACAAGAATCCGGTGCTCCGGGGACACCAGGCCACGGAGGTGATGCGCCGCCGTCAGCCCTCCCCATCCGCCACCTAGGATCAGAATCGTCTTGCCCGCCATGGACCATGCCTCGCAGCCGGTATGAGTCGATGTTCATCCTAATCGGTGGGCGAGGAGAGCGCTGAGCTATTCGTGTCGGCCATTTCGACGTCCAAGCCTGTCGCGATTCTGTTGAGCGATACTCCGCCGATGCCAGTCTTGTTGTACCTTGGGCTCTGTGAGAGGGTTGATCGTTCCTGCGTTCGCGATTGCGTTGGTGCTCGGGGCATGCACGGTTGACACGGGCTCTCCGGCTCCTGACGATGGGGGCCGACTCTATGGAGTTGCGCTGAGTGCGCGATCGGGCTCAGCTGAGGACTTCGAGAGCTTCTTCGACCTGGCGTCCGACGCAGGTGATGTGCTTCTCCACAACGGCGATTGGGCTGTGCTCGATGCAGAGGGTGGGGCGTTCGCCGTCACGATGATTGTCGGATCCGAGCGTGGACTCATCCCGGCGATCGGTATTTCGGCCAACGACTTCAAGACACTCATCCGGCCCATCGATGAGGCAACGCGTGCCGACTACTTGAGTCGGCTGGACGAGTTCCTCGATGTTCACCAGCCCCGCTACCTCGGTGTTGGAAATGAAATCAATACTGTCGCATCGGACAATCCCGATGAGTACGAGACGCTTGTTGACCTCTTTGCGGAGGCTGCCGCCATCGTCGAGGCGACCTCGCCCGAGACGATCGTGTATCCGGTGTTCCAGTACGAGTGGTTGATCGGCAGGCGGGACGGTATCTTCGGTGGCGAGAACCGATCCGAGGACAACCAGTGGGACCTTGTGGATGGTTTTCCGGCAGCTGAGGCGATCGGCGTCACCACGTATCCCGGGCTTGTTCTGTCAGATCCGAGTGAGATCCCTACCGACTACTACAGCGTGATCTCAGATCACACAGAGCTTCCGGTCGTCTTCACCGAGATCGGTTGGCAGTCGGGGAGTGGACTGCCCGGCTTCGAGGGGAGCGACGATCAACAGGCGCGGTTCATCGCACGGTTCGACGAGCTGACCGCGGATCTCGACGTGCTCGTGGCGATCTGGCCGTTCGTATTCGACACGCAGGTCGACATCATTCCATTCGACTCGATGGGTCTCCGGCGCAGCGACGGCGCGCCTCGACCGGCATGGGCGGCGTGGACGGCCGAAGACAGACCATAGGGCCTTTCACGCCTGTGTTCAGGGTGGTGCTCGTTGGGTTGTGTGGGTGTGGCCAAGGGGGCTTTTCCATTCGAACTCGCCGTTGTCGCGGTTCTTGTAGGTCCATCCGTTGTGCTTGAGGCAGTGGTCGTTGCGGCAGAGTGGGGCGAGGTTGTTGTCATCTGTTGGGCCACCTTCGGCGTAGGACGTGGTGTGGTCGATGTCACTGTTGGTGGCTGGCATCCGGCATCCTGGGAAGACACAGGTGGGGTGTCGTGTTTCGATGCGCCGGCGCATCGCTGTAGTTGGTCTGCGGCGGGTTGTTCCTTCGTGGAGGGGTTGTCCGGTTGTGGTGTCGGTGATGGTGTATCGCCACTCGGCGTCCGGTTGGTCATCTGCAACCTGTCTGGCGATGTCGGAGATGACGGGTGCGAAGCCGTTGAGTTCACCGGCGTGCTCGGCCAATCCAGCCAATGTGTCGAGATCGACGGTCATGTTGATGACACCCTTGGATCTGGTTGAGTAGCTGATGCCTTGAAGGAGGTCCATGAAGACATCCGCTCGTAGCTGGTCCATGGTGCGCGTCTCGCCGTCGCCTTTGAGGGATATGGCGATCTCGTTGATGCGGCGAGTCACAGCGGTGACCTTGTCTGGCGGCAGGTCGAGCCCGATGAGGTTCGCGGTTCCGTTGTTGGTAGGTTCCGCAACGAGCTTGCGGTCATCAACTGCCCGTTCATAGCGTTTCTTGGCTTCCTCGGTATCGGCTTCGATGCAGAGTTTCCTGATACGGGCAGCCAACTCGCCTGTTGTGAGTTTCGGTGCGGCCTCCGCGATGCGTTCGACAACACTGCGTGCAGCACCGATCGATAGGTGACAGGTTTCGCGGTCGATCGTCCTGGCTCGCCGCACATCAATCGACCCTGTGTCGAGCATCTCGAATACCTGTGGGAGGCGACGGTGGAGATCCAACGCAAACGACAACTCGGAATCAGCAGCCCGTCTCGTGAGATGGAGCGCCGTGCGGATCTCGCCTGCAGCTGACCCAACGATTTCATGGTCGGGCCAGTCGGGGAACTCAGACTCGTAGGCATCAACAATCGAGACCATGTCTGTGTACACCAGGGATGCATAGTGCGATGCCATTCTCTGGCGGGCACGCAATACGACTACACGGTCATACCCGCACAGTCGGTTGACATCGACGCCCGACAGGAACGCTCCAAGGACCGGGCCGGGCGCCATCTCATCGAGCCGATCGGGGATCACCTGACGTTCAGACCCCGTCGGACCCGACTCGTGATCGGCGATCAGGCTCTCCCAACCGTCGTCATAGCGGTCATCGAACCCGAAACCTGCGACTGATGCGACTGAGCTCTTCATACCCCTCAGTATGAGCAACGGGTATGACAAGAACCGGCTGTCAGCTGTCGGCCTTCAGATGAGGGTGGGTCGGCGAATAGCCACGCAGAGCACAACGCGGAGGAAGGAGGCCCAAAGACGGCAGACAAGAACGCATGCAAGACGTGGACCGAGCGCCATGCGTACGACAACGATCCGTGGGGAGGCCGACGCCCACGCAAGATGGAAGTCCCCGTCCCAAGTGTTCGGTCAGCCGTCGGAGAACTGCTCTGTTCCCGATCTCTGCGACTTCTGCCGCATCCGCCCTCCAACACCGAGGAACACGATTCCTACGGGGAGCCAACCGTAGCCGGCGACGACTCCCATAACCGCAAGCATCGGTCCGAGAAGGACGAAGGTCACTCCCACAACGAGCAGAACCACGCTATCCCGCTTGAGGATGGCGGGGTCGGGATCCACCGCGTTCTGGCCGCGGAAGACGGCGACAGTGCCCATCGCCGCCGCCACGACGCCTACGAGCAAGAGCGCGCTGAATACGAACACCAGGCAGTGCCTCCTTCTTCGAACGTCGACATCGCCAGCCAGTCGACAGCCTACCCTCGACCGAGGTCACTCGTAAGCTCCGCTCGGTCGGGCAGGTCGGGCTGCTACTCGATTTCCACATACAGGTCGAATCGCATCTGGCCGGGTCTCAAGGGTTCGAGCGATTCCTCGTACCAGCGAAGCGACGGGTGTATCTGGAGGCCTTGTCGCTCCATCATCACCCGGAGACGCTTCCATCCCTCCGCAATCCACGACCCGGATGGGTCATCTTCGAAGGAGCCCTCGATTCCTGTCACGACGAATTTGCCGGCCTCGATCGTGCCGAGGCGGGCACCTTCCCCGAGCGGCACGGAATCATCAGGAACCGTCACCATGATCCGGTAGCCGTCGTTGTCTGGTTCGTGGGCCAGGCTCCCGTCGGTATCGATGTTGTGCCCGAAGACGCGGTGTTCGCCGGCCACCTCTGGATGGAGATCCATCCACGCAGTCATCAGGCTGAATGCCTGTTGTTCGGGTTCGGGCCTGAAGCCGTCGAAACAGACGACGGTCATCTTCGGCAGTGATCTTGTCAATACACCCATGTGCACTTCTCCTACGACGTTGAGTTCTTCTGTTCGTGCGGCTGCAGTGAATCCCTATCTCGCCATCGAACAGGTTGGCTTCGATGAAGTCGATGGATTCCTGGATCTGCTCGTAGATCGTCAACACATGGTCGAGTGTATGGGATCACGATCCAGGATTCTTGATCGAAACTGCAGACCTGGCGGGCAGCACCGCCACGCGCGTGTGCTGCTGCTGGATCCCCCTCAGCAGTGTCGGCTACGAATCACTCCCTCGGGCCAGCTCCTCGAGTGCGCGCCCAACGAATACAGGGATCATGCGCTTCCGATAGCGTGAAGTGAGGTCGGTGTTGTTGAGTGGTCGAGCGATTCTCCTCGCAGCCTCGGCGGCTACGGAGATGGTGTCCGGGCTGTAGACCCTTCCAATGAGGGCCTGCTCGGCCTCCGGCACGCGCAGAGGTGCAGAAGCGACCGCACCGAGAACGATCCGGGCCGCTGTGCAGGTCCTTTTGTCATCGAGTCGGATGGCAGCGGCGACACCGAGGATCGGGAAGTCGATGCTCCCTCGACGCCGCAACTTGTGGTAGGTCGCGAGAAGGTCGGAATCCCCGGGGATGACAACCTCGGTGAGGATCTCGTCTGCCTCTTTGGCGAGATGGGCCATGCCGTCATCGCGGTACAGATTCTCGACGGAGATGGACCGCTGTCCATCTGGTCCAACGAGCCGCACCTCGGCGTCGAGGGCGACCATCACCGGGGCGAGGTCTGAACTGCTCACAGCCCAGCATTCCCTCTTTGCCGGCGCGACCCAGCACACATCACCACCGGCTTTGAGGCACGGCTCCGCTGCTTGGCGCCATGTGTCAGGGACGTTCAACCAGTCGCAGCGGGTGTCGACGCAGAGGTTCCCGCCCACCGTTCCTTGGTTGCGGATTTGTGGTGAAGCCACCGACAGGGCGGCTGCGCGCACCGCCGCGGGAATCCGTAGGTCTTCGGCCACATCTGCGAGCGTTGTGAGGACCCCGATCCGGATGGTCCCGTTGCCGTCGATGTGCACACCTTCGAGGTGGGCGACCCTGCGCAGGGAGACGATCGTGCAGGCGGCGGGGTACTGGCGGCGTTTGAGGTTGGGCAGAAGGTCGGTACCGCCTGCGGCGAGCACCGCCCCATCATCGGCGAGGAGCGCCACTGCTTCTTCGATCGTTGAGGGCGCCTCATGGGCCATTAAGGGGAGTCGCAGCATCAGGCCCCCACCTCCTCCGGTGGCGGTTCCACGAGGAGCGGTGAGCGGAACGTGTAGTCGGGGAGGTCCGTCGGCCCGTTGCGACCCTTCCCTCCCCGTTCGAGATCAGAGAGGGCTGCCAGAACCTTGTCCGGCCGAAGAGGGACCTCGTCAACACGGATCCCGAGGGCGTCGTGGACCGCGTTCACCACCGCGGGGATGACGGGAAGCAGTGGGCCCTGACCGACCTCCTTTGCGCCGAAGGGACCCTCGGGATCGATGGACTCAACGAGTATCGACTCCACGGCGGGCATTTCCAGAACCGTCGGTATTTTGTAGTCCAGAAGCGACGGGCCGGTGTGCAATGCGCCCCGGAAGGCCTGTTCTTCCATCAGAACCTCTCCGAGGGCCATGTGGACGCTGCCCTCGATCTGTCCTCGCACGAGCAGTGGGTTGATGGCGCGACCGACATCGTGGGCGAGCCACACCGTTTCCACAGACACGTGGCCTGTCTCTGGGTCACATTCGACCTCGGCAACGCACGCCGAGTATGAGTACGCAGGTGAAGGGCCGACACCGGAACCCCTGTAGTCGCCTTTGATGTCCTTTGGTGGTGTGTAGGTACCGGTTGTCACAAGAAGACCCCACCGTGCCTCGGCGATGCGCACTGCCTCCGCCCAGGGGATCTCATTGTCGCCAGCGATGACGATACGTTTGCCGATCGACACATTTTCGAGGTCGATATTGGATTCGTCCGCCACAGCGATGAGGACGAGGTCCGCGAGTTTGAGAGCGGCATCGAGGGCTGCGTTACCTGCCATGAAGGTCACCCTGCTGGAGTACGATCCGAGATCGATCGGAGTGAGGTCTGTGTCGGCCGTGACGAGCGCCAGCTCGGACGGTTCGAGTCCGAGCGCTTCGCCGACCACCGTTGCGAGCATCGTGGTTGAGCCCTGGCCGCAGTCGGCCGCCATCGAATAGATCGTGACGCCTCCACCCCTGTCGACCTTGAGCATCACCTCTGACTGGGGCATGTCGTTGAAGTAGATCGGCAGTCCGGCGCCAGACATGTAGGCCCCGACGGCAAACCCAACGCCTCTTGCGCGAGGAAGGTTGCGGTACCTGGCCTCGAACCTCGATGCGTGAACAACCTCCTCGATGCACTGGGCGAGCCCTGAGCTTGTGATCCGCAGGTGGTTCACCGTGGTGCTGAAGGGTTTCGCGAGATTCCGGGTTCGGATCGTGATCGGGTCGATGTCGAGATCCTCCGCGGCCTTGTCGAGATGAACCTCGAGGCCGAAACGCGGCTGGGGAGTGCCGTGGCCCCGCTTCGGCCCACAGGCCGGTTTGTTGGTGAAGAACCGCACGCCTTCGAAACGGTACGCAGGGATGCGGTAGGTGACCGTCTGCAACTGGCCCGTGTACAGCAGGGAGGCCGCCCCGTAGCTCCCGTAGGCGCCACCGTCGAGGAACGTCTTGAACGACATCGCGGTGATCAGGCCTTCACTGGTGAAGCCGGTCTTGACCCACATGAGCACCGGATGCCTGCCTCTGTGCGCATAGAAGACCTCTTCTCTCGTGAGCACGATCTTGACGGGGCGCCCCGTGATCCGCGCCATGTGCGCTGTGACGAGTTCGTGGGAAAACACATCCGTCTTTGCTCCGAAACCACCGCCTGTCGGATTGGCTGTGACCCGAATGTTGCTCTCCGGAGTCTCGAGGACCTTTGCGAGAATGCGATGAAGGTAGTGCGGGACCTGGGTCGCTGAGAAGACGTGAAGCCGCCCATCCTCTTCGATGATGGCGACCGCACCGTGGGTCTCGAGCGCCGCGTGGTTGTTGCCCTGGTAGAAGAAGACGTCTTCCCTCACATGGTCTGCGACCTCGAATCCGGCGTCGACATCGCCGAATTCGAGTGACATCTCCCGATCGCGGTTGTTGTGAGGTTCCCCGCCGTGGATCGGTTCGTCCGAGACCTCGACGGCTTCCAGGATGCTCGTGACAACAGGAAGAGGCTCGTATGTGACCTCGATGAGCTCGATGGCCCGTTGTGCGATGTCCGGATCGTCTGCTGCAACCGCAGCTACGGGGTCACCGACATGACGAACCTTGTCGATTGCAAGGGCGTGCTCGTCCTGGCTCACAGGGAGGAGTCCGAACGCCACAGGGAGATCTCTGCCGGTGAGGACGGTATGAACGCCGGGCAGCGCTTCGGCGGCAGAGGTGTCGATCGATACGATCCTTGCGTGCGCCTGGGTGGATCGGAGGATCTTCCCATGGAGCATCCTCGGATGCGAGATGTCGTCGACGAATTGAACTGCGCCCGTTGCTTGGGCAAGGGCGTCGACTCTGGGAGCGTTGCGGCCGACGACTCCGAGGTGGGGGTCGATGCTCATGGCTTCTCGTCGACTGCGGCAGCGACAGCTCTAACAATGGCCAGATACCCGGTACACCGACACATGTTCCCTGCGATTGCCTCTTCGATGGCCTCATCGGTTGGGTTGGGGTCGCGGTCGAGGAGCGCCTTGGCTGTGAGGATCATCGCGGGCGTGCAGTAGCCGCACTGCGCTGCTCCGTGTTCACCAAAGGCGCGTTGCAGGGCGTGGGGATGGGCGATCGATCCGATCCCCTCAATCGTGCTGATCTCCGCGTCGGTTGTCTCGACAGTGAGCGTCAGGCAGGAGAGGATCGGTGTGTCGTCCACGAGAACCGTACAGGCTCCGCATTCCCCGAGTTCACAACCGTGTTTCGTGCCCGTGAGACCGAGATCCTCACGCAGGGTCTCGAGAAGCGTACGGTGCGGATCGACAAAGAGATGCTGGACCGTGCCGTTGACGTTCAGTATCACCGGTTCCATCGTCTCTCTCAGGTGTTGGGGATCTGTACGTATTCGAATTCGACGGGCTGGCCGCCGATTCCTTTCTGCGGTGGCGC
>Ga0255047_10000816_pt1 | contig 24969 bp, 31 predicted proteins | sample JV7_2_1_MG_FD_183640 | JGI IMG/M metagenome (GOLD analysis project Ga0255047, IMG submission 183640) | Seawater microbial communities from Jervis Inlet, British Columbia, Canada - JV7_2_1 | ecosystem: Environmental > Aquatic > Marine > Inlet | place: Canada: British Columbia | collected 2016-10-06 | reverse complement strand
AAGATAGGCCTAGAGATGGCCGGGTATGATGTGCCGTCGGTGTTTCCTGATGTAGAAACGCTGTTAGACAGTCTCTTAGGTGGACCAGAACAAGTAGACGACCCGAATAATGCGCTGGGCTGGGGGCCTGGAAATCTTGCGGATGAGCAGTCAAATGCCACCGCTTATGACGATGTGGATGTGGGGGCAGCTACTGAAGCTGCGGGCATTGAGAACGATACCGCTACTGACGCTCACGGAGTTGGCACGGACACAGACGCATCTACCTCCACTGCCTCTGGCTCCACCGATACTCAGGGTGCCGTAGGTTCTGAATCTGCTTCATCTCAGGCAGATAACAATGACCCTGAAGCCGGTATAGATGAAGGAGATCCGTCGGTTATATGCGATTTCCTTTATACTCAAGGTCTGCTTGACCCTGATATTAACGCCCACGACCAAGCCTACGGAAAAACCTTATCAGTCACCGTTGTGGCAGGATACCACGTCTGGGCCAAGCCGTTTGTAAGGTCAATGAAAAGGCACTACTGGGTGATGATGTTCGGGGCGCTGCTCGGCCGGTCCTGGGCCAAAGAAGTCGCTTATCAGGCGGGTATGGACATCAAACGACCGAAATTAGGCAGGTTCCTGCATTGGGCTGGAGTGCCCGTGTGCAGATTTATCGGAAAACACATCGTTCTACGCCGCTCTAGGAAAATGACTCATGGGTATATTTGACCAAAACGCCACGACGTTACCGTCTTCTAGCACGGTAATCGCCGATACGCAGATACCTGATTGGGTAAGTCAAGCCGGTCAGGATAACTATCTGTCGGCGCGCGAACTGGCCAATCAGGACTATACTCCGTACACGGGGCCACGGGTTGCGGGCTTAAGCGACACAGAGCAGCAGGCCAAGGGTACTCTTCAGGGGGCCGTAGGTTCCTGGAAGGGGTCTCTAGACCAGAGCAACGGGGCTCTTGATCAAGCAGGTCAAGCCCTCGGCAACATGCAGGGATATTCTGTTCCTTATCATGGCATGGTAAACTCTGGGTTCGATATGTTGACGGACCCCAGCCAACAGAATATCCTAAACGATGCCACCGGTCAACTTGATAAGAGCAATCAGATGGCCAGCAGTGCCTCTGAAGGGTTTGCTACCGGTGGAAATATGGCGGACTATATGAGTCCGTATCACCAGCAAGTCACAGACATAGCTGCCCGAGAACTAAACCGCAATTTCGATGTTCAAAAGACCCAGGAGAATGCTTCAGCCGCCAACGGCGCATTCGGTGGTAGCAGGCACGGTATCATTAACGCCGAAGGCGATCGCAACCGCAATCTGGCTCTTGGGGATCTCTATGCCAAGGGCAATCAGGATGCCTTTACGAATGCTCAGGGTCAGTTTAACAATGAGCAAAACCGAGAACTACAGAGCGCCGGACTATACGGTCAGAATGCCAGTGCTCGCCTCGGTGTTTACGACAGACCCTTGGCCACCGCTAATCAGGCGTTCAGTGGGGCTTCTACAGGGTTCTCGGGTATGGACCGTGATGCACTGGCTTCGAAGAGCTATAATGACCTCGCGCGTACCCGTGGCGAATTGGGCGTTTCCGAGAGTAGACTGGGCCTGCAAGACTCAGGTGCCCTACAGAACTTTGGTGCGCTTGAACGGCAGAATGAGCAGTCCTCGTATGACACAGCTTACAACGACTACCTCGAGCAGCGTGAATACCCGTACCGCCAACTCAATTTCGCCTCCGGCGCGTTGAGTGGTGTTCCTTACGAAACTCGCACCACCACGAACAGTAGCGCCTTAAATGGTCAGCTCGGTACTTCGCCCGCTGGCCAAATCGCTGGTGTGCTTGGAGGTGCGGCTGGTGCTCTTAAATACTTTGGGAATGCATAAATGGTCCTTCCTTACGCAGGCGTAGACGCAACCACAGTAGATGAGGAAACGGCGGTTAATCCGTATATCGGCGGCCCTGCTCCTGCCCATCTTAGTCAAAATAGGCCGACTGTTGACCAACGGCGCTCGCGCCCGATGGGTGTGCAGTCAAAACCGGGTCCAGGGTACAATTTTGAAATAAATGGGGGGCCACAGCCGACCGGGGGTGGTGCATCTATGGGGGGCGGTGTACCAGCGCCCCAAAGCACACCTAGAGGCGCTCTACCATCGTCCCCTACCCCCCCTGCGGCAAATGGGGGCCGCACTAACCCATACGATACGCAAAACTGGGGCGTACCAGCGATGGAAGGGGGTGCGGCGGCTATGATTGAAGGAAGCCGTCCCGGTTCTACCTTAGCTAGTTCGGTGGGCAAGGGTATCCAGGCTTTTACTTCGGGCATGAAGGAAACCAAGAAAGCCGCTGAAGATTGGATGGATAAGCGGGAGCTTCTTGAGTTAAAGCGGAAAGAAGGGGCAACGAAAGGGGTTGTTGCTCAAGCTCAGTTAACCGCAGCAGCCGCAAAGCTGAAAACCGCCTCCTACGCAAAGCTAACAGGCTTTCAGAAAGAACTGTTGTCCACCACTGATCCTTCAACGGGTCAGCCGGTGGTCCAAGGGAGCGCCTACTATAATAAGATGATGAACGAGAACTGGCGCAAGCAGGACTCAGAAGCCGTCGCCATCATCAAGTCTATGATGGGCATGAATAAGGATGTCAATAAAAAACTAGTCGATAGATATGCAGGTTATCTGGAACAGGGTGACGCAGGTCTGCAAACACTTAATGTGGCAGCTAGAATAGAAGAAGTTTTAGTTTCCGGGAATGTATCCACAGGGGGCGCAGTACCACAAGTCCAGAAGTTGCGGTCTATGATAAAGGGGCTGACAACCGTAGATTTTGCCGGAGCCTATAAACAGATATTTGGTAAGGATCTTGGCGATCTTAGCGATGCTCAGTTGCTAACGGGGCTGAGTAATGCTCAAGCAGCAGCTACCCTAGCAGATAAGGCGCTAGGTCATAATCCGTCTAATAGAGATCTTGAAGTTATTCTTAGTACTCTTCCACGTCTTGGTCTGGAACTAGAAGCCTCTTTAGCACTGGCAAATGAGATTAAAAAGATGGCGAAAAAGAAGATTGAAAATGGTCAGGATGGTTATAAGTTCTTTAAAGATAAAGAAGCGGACCTACCGGGTTCAGAAAGATTTGAAACTCGCAGAAAAGAACTATACGGCAGGGTAGCGGGCATTCACAGTGGTCTAAGAAAAAGAGTGGGTGAGGCATTGACCGCTGAATGGATAGCTACACGTCCCGGTGGGGTAGGAAAGGTGCCAGACCCAGGGGATGCTGATTGGGACGAGTTTGTGGCCTTTAGAAAGTCTCAGTCCGAACAAGAATCACCTTTGGGTCGGCAGATTAGGGCGGCGGCAACTATGGCAAGGTTGAATAAGTAATGGCTGACCCTAATGCCGCTCCGGAGCCTTGGGAAAAGGCGCTACTCGGAATAGACACGCCTGTTCAGGTTGAGACACCCCCGCCCCCTCCTTCTACTACACCGGGGGCTGAACCTTGGGAATCTTCTCTTACCGGCATTGATCAGCTTCATGAAGCTAAGAGTGCCGAGACTACTTATAAGGCGGAGCTAGGAAAAGAACGAGGCTTCTTTGACAATCTTGTCTTCAATCTCTCTGGCAGTGAAGAAAAGGAACTTTACGAATCTGAGGGAATTGATGGAGATAAAGGCATTACCCCCCTTAGACGCGCCGCTTCGGGGTTTGCCAAAGATGATATAGGGTTCAAGTTGGGACAGCTTATGTCTGTTCCAGAAGGGTATAAGGCCAGATTTCATAAGAAAACAGGCAGGCTTTTGGTTCAACCTCCAGGTGAAAAGTGGCACCCGTTTGATCCTCCTGGTGCAGAGATCGGTGAGATACCCGAAGCAACTGCTGAAATGCTGGCTGCCGCAGGCTGGACAATTGGTGAGATAGCTTCCAAGCGTCTTCCACCCCCATTTGGAGGCATTGTTTCTCGTGGAGCGACCAAGGTCGCCGGAGCAGCTACAGGAATCGCAGCACGGATAGCTATTGCCGATAAACTTGAGCTGCTAGATCACATACCCGAATGGTCAAATAGTCCGTGGTATAAGAATACTTGGCTGGGGTCTGAAATTATAAAAGACACCGCAGTTGAAATGCTCGGAGCCGGAGCTTCTAAAGCCATTTCTTCGGGGTATAAGAAAATAAAGTCAGCACTGGGGGGCAAGTACCTTCCCAAAGAGGTTCTTGAGCAAGCCCTGCACCTTCCTGAAAACCCTGCACCGGCCATAACTGAAGCTAACCGTTGGCTAAAGGACAGCCAGCGGGTGAAAGCCTCTAGCGCCTATTTAGAAGTGAAAGCTAATGGTGGCACTAGGGAAGAGATGAAGGCTGCCTATGAAAAGGCCTTAGATTCCACTAAACCGTTTGAAGCAAATGCCGCCCAAACAGGACGGATGCCCGAGCTGTTCAGTGTACTAAAAGAAGTGGCTGCCGACCCTAATCCAGAGATAGGTATGGCGGCTAGGGAGATGCTCGAAAAGAACGCCCACGTAGCAAACGACTTCTTCGAGACTGCTGGAAAGAAGGCAACGGGGGCCTCCACAGAGACCATGCCCGTAATGAAAGGGGTAACAGATGACCCTGATATTTCTGGCCTAGCTGTTGCTCAGGAGGTAGGTGCAGATAACGCGGCCGGAGTGAAGCGGGCACGGGACGCTCTAGTCAAGCAGGAAGACAAGGTTTCCAAAGCTGCAGACGATGCCTTCACTGAGGCAAGTGACTTACCGGGGGTTGATGCAGATAACTTAGCCCGTGGTGCATATGCTCAGGGGGTGGTACAGCGTGAATACGATAAGGTATTTGAACCAGTTACCGGGGAAGCCTCTAAGAAATTTAATGCCATTGAAAAGCTAGCCGGAAAGGCCAAGTTCTGGCCGGTCAACCTTACAAAGAAGGTAGACGAACTAGTTGAGCAGTATGACAAGCTTCCCGGTGGTGCTGGTCTTGGTTCCCCTATACGGATTTTAAAGGAAATTCAAAAAGACTTAGTAGACCCCGCTAAAATGAACCCCAAGGTTCAGGATACGGTGAACTTTGAGTATGGCACCCTGCAAGATCTTATGAGCCTTTTGAAGACAAATAAGCAGCAGGCCATAGATAAAAAGACAGGGCATGCCGGGGTGTATGACGACCTCATCACGGCCTTAGAAGCCGACCGCACTGACCGTTACATGCGACTTTCTGACAATCCCAAAGCCCAAGAAGCCTACACAGTCGCCGAAAAATGGTACACTGAGCAGATGAACCGTTTCGGGGATAAGGCTCTAGGGTCTCTTGTCCGTAAAGGATCGGGAGTCCCCAAGGTTGAAGACTCAAAGGTTTTCAAGCACATTTGGGGCGGAGACGACAAGTTTGGGGCCAAGACGCTGAACTTCCATGATGCCCTGACCAAGCCGGGTAACGGAAGAGAGCTACAGGCCTTCAAGGGCGGCATAATGGAGGACTTTCTACGTGCCAACTTTGATGAGACAGGTAAGAGAATAAAGGCCCGCCCTGAGGAGTGGTTAAAGAAGCACGAAAAGATGATAAACCTTTTCATGGAGCCCGAAGATGTGGCCATAATGAAGAGAGCTGTAAACACGACTAGGGCCAAAGAGCAATTTGCAAACCGAACGAAGCAGTTCGAAGATGCACTGCCTAGTTCATTTAAAAAAATATTTTCAGATCCCAATGGCGCCGATTGGAGTGTTGTATGGGGAGACCCTGCAAAACTCACACAGTACATGAAGATGTTAGATAAGTACCCCCAGAAAAAACAGATATTTCGTCGGGCGGCGCTAGATCGGGTTAAAAGGATGATTACCCAGCACGATCCAGCGGTAAACATGGAAACTATCAGATTTGATAAGTTGTCCGACATGCTTAAAGATGAAGCAAACAGAAGCCGGTTAGGTATCATTTTTGGTGGTCAGTTCAAGCAGGACCTAGGTGTCTTAGCCCGTGCACTGGAGACTACACAGCTCCAGATGACCCCAGCCAACACCATGAAAGATGACACTATCAAGTGGATTCGCCAAGCGGTGCTCGGTCCTCTTAGCCATAAAGGTCTTGTGCTGGGAAACCTTGGTAAGTTCGCTCAGGTCAGGGCTCACCGCAACTTCCTTAATTTAGTGTCGGACCCAGTTGCTCTCCGCAAGGCCGCAACAGCACAGACTAGCACCGAACGTCAAAAGATCCTACAAGGCCTGTTCGGGGCCACTACAGCGGGGACAATAAACTCAACATACGAGCACAACGACAACGCTGAAGGAAGAACTAAGACTGTCCAGGGGCTGCGGAAGGCTATTAACTCAGGAGCTATAAAGAACCCCGAGTTTAAGAAGAATCTGCAAAGGGCACTACAGTAGAAATACTCGTCAATAGTGTAAAAACTGAAAAGTTATTGCCTATTGGCAGTTTACAGCCAAATAAAAAATTCGAAAAATAGCACCAAATGCCAATACACGGCAATAATCGACGGTTGGACAGGGTAAAACGTAGCAGAACCAAGGGGATAGCATTATTGTTAATAGTTATAACTCTACAATAAGTGGCAATAGGTCACAATAGGTTATATCGATCGATTTCATTATGATGTTTTGCGGGCGCGCGCATATAGTAAAGAATTAAAACCTGAGGTAGGTATATTAGGCGAAACTTATTGTGACCTATTGCGAAGGTTAGGTTTTAACAATAACCTATAAGGTTTTATATACTAGCCGGAGGGTTGTGCTGGGCCGATTGGCCACCCCTTATTATGCACACCACGGGCCTTCTGACAAATTGATGTTTGCAGTCCTTACCTGCCCTAGCTAGTATGCTTCAGAAATTACAACAAAGGTTTCGTTATGGCGCAGAGAACAATGGTAGTAAAGGTGCAGAAAGCATTAGCTTCCACAGAAGATGAACTGCCGTGGCTAGTGTACGACAAGACTCGCAAAAAGGTGCATTCCCTGATACCCGATAGCAAGATACCCGATGATGTGAAAACAGCCATGGGCGACGACATTAAGGCCTTTTTCAAAGTTACACTAAAGGGAATCCATATAGACTTTAAGGGAAGGGTGGCGTCGCAAAATTGGTAGATTCCCTTGTACTTGACACTTACCCCTTCAGAATAAAACCTTACGAGCACCAGCACATAGCACTGGAAAAGAGCTGGCAAGAAACAGTGTATGCCTACTTCATGGAAATGGGCACGGGTAAGACCAAGGTAGCCATTGACAATTCAGCCCTACTATACGATCACAGCGGTATTGAAGGTGTCGTTGTCGTGGCCCCGAAGGGGGTCTATGCCAACTGGTCAGGAAAAGAAATACCTGAACATATGCCTTCACACATTCCGTACCGGGTGGCGACGTGGCGGGCAAGCCTCAATGTTAAGGTACGCGCCGAAATAAACCACCTATTTGAAGAAACAGATGACCTACGCATATTTGTCATCAACATAGACGCCCTCATAACGAAGAAGGGTTACGCCGCGCTTGAGAAGTTTCTTAAGACGTACCGGTGTCTGATGATCATAGATGAGAGCACTATAATCAAGACGCCTTCGGCGAAGCGGACCAAGGCCGCGATCAAGTTGGGCTTACTCGCGTATTATAGGCGAATACTAACGGGTTCCCCCGTTACCAAATCCCCCCTGGATCTGTTTTCCCAGCTAGAGTTTCTTGACCCCGACTTATTGGGGTTTCGTTCCTTTTACGCCTTTCGCAATCGCTACGCAGTTCTTCGGGATATGAACTACGGCGGGCGCACCTTCAAACAGGTAGTAGGGTTCAAGAACGTCCCCGAACTGGCCGAAGAAATAAAGCCGTTTTCGTATCGTGTGCTTAAGGAAGACTGCCTGGACCTTCCAGAGAAGATATTTGTGCGCCGGGAGTTTGAGTTAAGTACCGAGCAGCGCAAGGCCTATGCTGAGATGAAGGAAATGGCTATTGCCTTTATGGAAGAAGGGGAAGCCTCATCTACTAGTGCGTTGACACAGCTTTTGCGCCTTCACCAGATATCCTGCGGGCACTTACCCCTGGATCAGGATCAGGGCATGGTGCAGTTTAAACATGATCGTTTAAATCTATTGAAAGAAGTCTTAGAAGAAGCGGATGGTAAGGTTATCATATGGGCTAATTACAGGTTCAATCTGTTCGAGATACAGGATATGTTAACGGAGAAATATGGTGATGATAGCTACGTTTCCTATTTTGGTGACACGAGTGACGAAGATCGTAAACGAGCGGTTCTTAGTTTTCAAGACCCAGACAGCCCAGTTCGTTATTTTGTGGGAAACACCCAAACCGGCGGATACGGGATTACTCTCACTCAGGCGAAAACGGTGGTTTACTATTCCAATAACTACGACCTCGAAAAAAGGCTACAAAGTGAGGACCGAGCGCATCGCATTGGCCAACATTTTCCGGTCACGTATATCGATTTGGTGTGCACGAATACCATTGACGAGAAGATAATAAAGGCGCTCCGAAATAAGGTCAATATCGCCCGCGCCGTAACCGGTGATAAGTGGCATGACTGGTTGTAATCCGAACAAAGGGGCAATACACTAATTTCATGGCAGTTTACATAACTCAAATGGTCGAAGGAAGAAACTTCACCCCTGCAGAGATGTTTGGCGAGCTACGGGTGGTACTTCCCGGCTTTGCTAAAATAGATGCAGATAACGAACCCCCCGTAGCAGCGATGAAGGTAAAGCTTCGCAATTTCAATGATGAGGACTTTCTCCTGTTATCAGGAGACCCCATTGTCATAGGACTATCAGTTGCGGTGGCTATGCAAAATAATCAGGGGCGTATTAAACTGTTGAGGTGGGACAGGGTTGCTAAAGTCTACCATGTGGTTTCAATAGGGTAATCTCGTGGGAGAGCTAGGGGTTTCAACCCCGAAGCGGAGGGTTCGAGTCCCTCGTTGCCCACCAAAAGAAAGAGTTAATATGTTATGAATGCCGAATTAGAGACCCGCCAGTTTGTCTTTCCTAAGGATTCTACAGTTCTGTATGTCACTAATCCCACGGAGAGAGAAATGCAAGTCTACCTTAAAATGAAGATAAAGTCCCTTACTGAAGAAGCCCGTATTATCCGGGTAGAAGAACGAAAATACCTTGGTCATGGTCGTAAGGCTGCGGGCCGAAATGTGGCCGTTGAGCACGTAGCCGCCCATTATGGAACGTATAATGCTCTCAGAAGCCACCGGGTAAGGGAGGTCAGGTCTGAGCAGCGTTGTTCTTTGTTAGCTTATGCGTATATTCGGGGCAAAAAGTACGCCCAAATCGAGAACAAACCGGCTAGGGCACCTGACTGGAAGCGGGCGTCACAAATAGTTAAAAAGTTCGCCGGTGAAAAGGCAGCTTCTGAATTTTATGAGGTGTGGCGAAAAGATGAATGATATATTTGCGGAAATGGAAAAGGCGGCGGTAGAGGACGTCGCCCTTCCTACTGATGAAAAGATCGCAGCTCTTGGAACACTAGTCCAGGAGCTGCGGGACAAGCAACAGCTCGTTGTTACCCTTGAGGCGCAGCTAAAGGCTGAAAAGAAGGAGCTGGGGCATCTGGAAACAGGTAAGATACCCGATGCAATGATAGAGCTAAACCTGAAGACGTGGGCTAGTCAAGACGGTTGGGAGGTGACTTGTAAGCCTTTTGTGGATGCCGCTATAAAGAATGATAACAAGCCCCTCGCGTATAAATGGCTAAGGGATAACGGCCATGGAGACCTGATCAAGCATGTCATTACAGTGAATGTAGGCACTGATCAGGCCTTAGCTGACGACGTTAAAACCTCTCTGGAAGAGAAGGGCATTTTAGCGGAAGATAAAGAAGCCATTCACCATATGCAGTTGAAGGCCTTTGCCCGTGAGCAGGTAGAAGCCGGAAGCAATATCCCTATGGATCTGTTTGGTATCTACCTCGGAAATAAAGCAAGCATCAAAGGAAAATAGACGATGGCGAAAGCACCAGCGAAAGTTAAAGAAGAAAGCACTGAAGTAGCGGTGGCGGAAGATATATCATCAGCCATGATTGAGGCGGCGGGTGAAGGCGCCAATTTTGATCGTGACGACATGGCTATTCCGTTTCTGCGTGTTCTGCAGAAAATGTCACCGCAGCTATCCCGCAAGGATGGCGAGTACATTGAAGGTGCCCAAGAAGGCATGATCATGAATACGGTGACCGGGGAGCTATGGGAGCAAAACGAGGGTCTGTTTGTAATTCCGTGTCATCACCACTTTAAGCAGATTTTGTGGAAGCCCCGTGATAGCGGTGGCGGATTTGTTGCTGCATACGAACGGGGCGATCCGAACATACCAGCGACAGAACCTGACTCTCGTGGTCGGGACGTAACCGGGGACGGTAATATCCTAACCCCAACCAGTGAGCATTACGTCCTCATTATTGGTGACGAGGGGTACACGGAGCCAGCTCTTATCGCCATGTCAAGTACTCAGTTAAAAGTTAGTCGCCGCTGGTGTGCTTATATCAACCAGCAGAAGGTTCCGGGTAGGCCCGATCTTCAGGCCCCCAGTTATAGCAGAATCTATAACCTGAGGACCATAGATGAAAGCAACGAGCAGGGCGACTGGTGTAGCTGGGCGTGGGAAACATCAAAGGTTGTCGACAATATAGACATCTTCAAAATCGCCCAAGCCTTCCATCGCAGTATCAGCGAAGGTGACGTCAAGACCGAGTATAAGTCCGCCGATCCCGAAGTTATGTAAGTCCACTAAGTTGTCAGGTATCCCGGCCCCAGTGGCCGGGATATTTTGTCTGGGGATGGTGAATGACGGATGTAGAAAAGTTAATGCTGCTCTTCCAGGGATTTAAGGACGTCCATGGAACATATGAAACAGAAGCGGCGACCAACGCTTCAGGAAAGAAAAAGGGCAAGGGAAGAACGGTCAAAGAACCAGCGACATTAGATCTATGGGAGCAGCACGTCCGGGCAGAATACTCCGTTGGCATTGTCCCGATAAACCAGGATAATCAATGTTACTGGGGGGCAATAGATATTGATGAATACGTAAACTTCGATGTCTCTAGTTTTGCCAAGGTGGTATACAAGAAGGATTTACCACTTATTCCGTTTAGATCTAAGTCTGGCGGCTGCCACCTAATGATGTTTTTCATCGAGCCTGTCGAAGCCAAAAAGGTCCAGGATAAATTAGCCGAGATAGCGGCTAATCTGGGGTATGCTCAGTGTGAAATATTCCCAAAGCAAACCACCTTGATAGTGGAGCGCGGGGATATGGGAAATTGGCTGAACATGCCCTATTTTGGGGGAGAGAACACTACCCGGTATGCGCTTGATGAGAATGGGGCAGCTATGCCGCTACGGGCCTTCTTGTCAGCGGCAGAAGACGCCAAGGTTACTGAAGGTGAGCTAGATGATCTTGTAATAGAAAAGAACCAAGCCCTAAATGACGGACCACCCTGCCTTCAAACACTTGTGGGGCAAGGCTTCCCTGATGGCACACGAAATAATGGCTTGTTCAATCTGGGAGTGTACGCCCGTTCTGCCTTTTCGGACAGTTGGGAAGCTAAGGTAGACGAGTTCAATAACCTTTTCATGGACCCACCGCTTGAGTCTAAAGAGGTAACGATTGTCATAAAGCAGTTGGCCAAGAAGGACTATGGGTACAAGTGCAGCGATCAACCTATTTGCAACTTCTGTAATATAGCTCTGTGTCGCACCCGCAAGTTCGGCATAGGGGGATCTTCTATACCCACCTTATCCGGTCTGGCAAAGCTTCCTACTGATCAACCAATATGGTTCTTAGATGTGAACAGTTCCCGGTTGGAACTTTCAACGGAACAGCTACAGAACCAGACACTGTTTCAACGGGCCTGCATGAACAGCCTCAACCTGATGCCCCCACGGATGTCAGACAAGCAGTGGACTTCTATAATACAGACACTAATGAATTCCTGCGACATGCTCCCAAAGCCAAAGGATGGCGGCTTGGCGGAACACTTTGCAGAGCTTGTGGCAAAATTCTGTACGGATGCCCACAGGAACACCGCAGACTCGCGAGACCAAGTGGCTCTTGGCAAAGCATGGGAAGGGGACTCCCCGGACAGCACCGGGCACAAACGGGTGTATTTCAAATTATCCTCCTTGGAAGAGTTTCTGGTGCGGAACAACTTCAAGTACCTGACAAGGACTCAAATAATCACGCGCCTACAAAGCGACGTATTTGAAGGGAAGCCGTATTTCTTCAATATTAAGGGAAAGGGTATAAATGTTTGGCATATTAAAGAACAGGAAAAACAGACAGAACCGTATGACCTGCCGGATATGCAGGAGGACACACTGTGAATGAAATTATCCTGGGTCCGCCTGGAACGGGCAAGACTACCTTCCTAATTAACGAGGTAAAGCAGAGCATCGCCGACGGTTCCAGCCCGCAGGAAATAGCCTATATGGCATTCACCCGTAAGGCAGCAGATGAAGCGGTCACACGGTCCATGGAATCCTTTGCGCTGCGCGCAGATCAACTTCCGTACTTCAGAACCTTTCACAGCCTAGCCTTCAGGGCACTGGGCTTGAAAAAGGACCATGTTCTTAATCCCAGCGCTCTACGGGAATTTGGCAAGATCATGGGCATAAAGATATCCGGGTATGCCTCCAGTGAAGACGGCTTATTCAACACCTTGTCCCGGGGAGACCGGGCGCTGTTCATGGCTTCGCTGGCTCGTATCCGGTGCGTTGAATTAAAGGAGCAGTGGGAGGAAGATGACGATGGCTTGGAGTGGGCAGAGGTAGAATGGATTGCCTCGGGCCTAAAGAAGTTCAAGGATACGCGGGGCCTTATTGACTTTACGGATATGCTCTACATGTACCTAGACAGAATTGATCCCGTGCACCTTAGTCTACTGGTGGTGGATGAAGCACAGGATCTTTCAAAGCTACAGTGGCAGGTGCAGGAGAAAATGGCCCGAAGGGCTGATAGGGTGATTATAGCTGGGGACGATGACCAAGCGATCTTCCGGTGGGCGGGTGCCGACGTCGAGCACTTTATAAACCTACAGGGCACCGTAACAGTGCTGGATCAGTCGTACAGGGTGCCCACAGCGCCACAGGCAGCAGCCCTCCAGGCAATTGTGGGTGTAAAGCACCGCAGGGCAAAGGAGTGGAGCCCTCGACCGGCTGTGGGCTCTCTGCAATACCACGTTGCCCCTGATAGTATCGATATGAGTACGGGGGAATGGCTGGTATTGGTGAGGAACTCATTCTTGCTGGAACCAATAGAAGAGAAATGCCGTAGGGAAGGTCTGCTCTACACCATCCGGCAGAAACCTTCGGTTAATATGAAAACGATCAACACTATTCGGCAGTGGGAACACATGCGTAAAGGGGGTTCAGTTTCCCCTATGCAGGCACGCGATGTAATGAAGATGGTGGCCAATACCCGGCGCTCCCCACAGATACCCCCAAAGTGGGCAGAAGTCAATATTTCCCAATTGCGGGAAATGTGGGGGGTCCAAACAAAAGAAATATGGCATGACGCATTTATCAACATGGCAATGGAAGAGCGACTGTATTATCTGGCCGCACTGCGCCGGGGAGAAGATTTAGCTAAACCTCCGCGTATAACCCTGAGCACAATACACAGCGCCAAGGGTGGTCAATCTGATAATGTCATCCTATTTTCTGATATGGCCAAGCGAACATATGACAATATGGAAAAATATCCCGAGGATGAATGCCGGGTTTTCTATGTTGGCCTGACACGGGTAAAGGAAAATTTGCACATAATTCTTCCTGACACGAATTACTGCTTTCATCTATAATGGATGTTTGCTATACAGCATTGTTCGTTTCGTTTATCAACTCAACATAGGAGAATCAACATGGCAGTTAAAGCCGCCACCACAGGAAAACCGACCGCCGCACCCGCCGAAGCCAAGGAAGCCAAGCCCAGGGCCGACGCAATTGACAAGGGATGCAAAATCTTTCTTCTCACCGGTGAAGAAGTCAAGGCCCGTCGGCCCGGCACCAAAGTCGCCGATATCTTCGCCAAGTACAAGGACGGCATTACCGTCGAGAAATGGCTTGAAGCCGTGAAGCCGCTCGGTGGCACCGTCGGTAATCTTCGCAAGGACATTAAATTTGGTCGTGTGCGCCTGGAAAAGCCCGCCGCATAAGACATTTTGTTCAGCCCGCTAATAGGGCTACTATAAGGGGGTGGCTTTCGGGCTGCCCCCTTTTTGATTGGAGGACAGGTATGGACTTTTCAGTAGCACTTACAGAACTAAAGCTGGGGAACGCCGTTACTCGTGTTGGGTGGAACGGGGCAGATCAGTATCTTAAGGCCCAGTTCCCTGATGACGGGAGTAAGATGACCAAGCCCTACATCTACATCCGCACAGTACAGAAAGACTTAATTCCGTGGCTGTGCAGTCAAGGCGACATGTTCGCAAACGATTGGCAGATATATGATTTGGACCCAGAATAATGGACTTTCCCAGAGCATTGTCGCAAGTAAAAGATGGTGAGAAGTTTACCAGACAATCGTGGTTCAAGGGAACGTTTGTCATGGCTGTGTACACCCCCTATAAAAAAGATGATTGGGTTGTGTTCTTTTATCCTATAAACGGTGTTAGGCTACCATGGAACCCCACTCAAAATGACATGTTTGCAGAGGATTGGGTAGCTTATGAAGATTAGTCTTTGTGATGTCGTAAAGAGTGAGCCCTGTCTGAAGTGCGGTTCGTTTGGCTGGATCATAGATGGGGATATGGAGAGATACTGGCTTCTCTGCATAGGTAAAAACTGTATTGAAACTAAACCGCTGCCGGAAGGGATGGTTGTTGAGGATGAGGACTGAAGATTTCTATACCTTTATGGTTAAGCGGGAAAGTACACGTCTAAATAAGGAAGCGGGAAGGCCGTGGCCCTGGACCGATGATAAGATACTCCAGGAATATAAATTCACCAACGTCCATAGGGAGGACGATCGCACTACACGCTGGATGCGGGATAACTGGACCAACCAGAACCTCGGCCAGCCCGCCCATGTTCAGCTTTTTAACTGCGCCCTGTTCCGGTACTTTGGGACAATGGAGTTTGCCGAAGCAATTGGCTACCAGTATGACTTTGATCTAGAGACCAGAAACCGGATTAAGGCTGTGGCAGCTATGATGATGGCCCATAAGAAAAAGGTCTTCACAGGGGCGTATGTCATCACTAATCAAGGTATTTCGGCACCTAAGCAGGAAGTCGTAGTGGATATGTTCCTGAAGCCCTTCTGGGATGCTTGTTCAACACTTGTTGAAGTTGGGTTAAATACTGAGTCCTGGGAGGCTATAATCAAGCACATGCGGGTGCTCCAAGGTTTTGGCGGTTCGGGGTTTATGGCTAAGGAAGTGATGCAGGATGCTATTCATTGTGCAATCTGGCCAAAGATAAAAGACTTGAATACATGGTGCCCAGTTGGTCCTGGAGCACGTCGGGGCTTAAACAGAATAATGGTCAGGCCTTTTGACCAAAAGCGGCCCGAGCGAATCTATATGGAAGAGATGCTAGAGCTGTATAAGGCGAGGGTAGCTCACTGGCCAGGAAGATTGGGCGACTTAGCACTACACGATGTTCAGTTTCAGTTGTGTGAGTTCGATAAATATGAACGGGTCAAAAACGGCCAAGGTAGACCAAGGAGCAGGTACAGACATGAAAAGTCATGAGGTGTTTACGGCGGTGATTATAATTGCGGCCGGAGTGGCACTAGGAAACGGTTTGGTCGCGGTCATTAATAAGATGCTGATGGGGTTGTTAACATAATGCAGGATGCCCCGAATACGATAAAGCTAGAAATGACCGAGGGCTGCAATTTCCGGTGTGGGATGTGTGGTATTCAGGGTATCCGTGAGGCCCGCGGTGATTATAAATTCATGGACCTTGAAACTGCGGTCCATATAGCGGGGGAAATAAGTGACTCGGGGTGGAACAGCAAGATAGAGTTTGCTTTGCGCGGGGAGCCTTTGATGAACCCCCACAGCGTCGCTATTATCGATATCTTCAGGCGCAATCTTCCTAAAACTCACTTAATGGTGACGAGCAATGCAACACCGCTTCTTAAGCCTCCTGGCGTCCACGCCAATATTAGTCGACTATTCGACGCCGGACTCAATATACTGGCTCTTGACGCTTATAAAGATTCAGCGAAAGCGATAGAACAGGTCAGGGGGTACAATGCGGTCGAAATCTGGGACTACAGCAATGCAAGTAAAAAGGAAAGCCCTTATACGAAAGTTAAGGCGTCGCGCCAGAGGATCTTCATTATGGAAGATATGGAAGAGGCAGTTCTTACAGGTCAGAGGGTGGGGACTAAAATCGGCAATAACCATTGTGGCGCAGGACTTCCTACTTTGGTGGAGCCGCTTGCGAAACGTTGCGCTCGTCCCTTCCGGGAAATGGCCATACGTTACGACGGACAAGTGATGCTGTGCTGCAACGATTGGCGGGGAATCTACAAGGCCGGAAATATCGACGATGGCAGCCTAGAGGAGATCTGGAATAATGACGCGTTTGATGCCGCCCGAAAACACCTTTACCATAGAGACCGGAATTTTGGCCCCTGTAAAGGTTGTGACAACACAAGTTTCAGGGTTGGTATCCTGCCTGATAAGGTCGGAAAACAGGACCTCCCTGTACCAACCGCTGATGACCGAAAAACAGTTGACTGGGCGAGCAGTGGAGAACCAATGACAAAGCCGGTCCTTAGACCGTGGGAGAAATAAAAATGCTAAACATCTACATACATAGCTCGGGAAGAGCAGGATCTCAACCAACCCTAAAAGCTCTAATGGAAACTAGATACGCACCTAATGTCTGGCTTGTGGTGCAAGAAAAGGAAGCAGAGGCATATTATAAAGCCCATCCAGACGCTAATATCAGAATTCTACCGGCTGATATAACTATGCTATCTCCTACTCGACAACATCTTCTCTATAACACCCCGGCGGATAAGATCATCCTTATGGATGATGATCTAACCTTTAGTGGTAGATCAGGGCAGCCAATGGAAGTAAGGTTGCTCCCATTAGGCGCTGAAGGTCTTGAAAATATGATTGCCGAAGTAGAAGGGCACCTTAATGACTGGACACATGTGGGGATAAGCGCCAGAGAAGGAAATAACCGGGTCTCTGAGTACACGCAAGAAGTAGGCCGCATGATGCGGGTTCTTGCCTACGATGTCGAGGTAGTAACAAAGATCGGCGCCCGCTTTGATCGTATTGACACTAAGCAAGACTTTGACATGACCCTGCAACTTCTAAGAGCTGGCCACCCTAATCTAATCATGTTCAATTACGCCCACAACCAGCCCGGAAGTCAAAAAGAGGGGGGATGTGCTGCCTATCGTGATGAAGAAATGATGGCCCGGTGCAGTTATGAACTTGCTAATCTACACCCCGGTTTTGTAAAAGTAGTTGCCAAAGAAACCAAAAGTTCGTGGGGCGGAGGAATTCGCACCGACGTTCGTATTTCATGGAAGAAAGCTTATGAGGACTCTACACGCACTTAACGTCAATGAGGCCTACACCGTGGGTCTCAGGATGTTATTAGAATCTGGTGACGTCAGACCGAGCAGGGCGGGCGAATGTCTTACCTATCCAGACCCAGTTTCCACAGTCTACCTTCACTCCGACCAGCGGGTATTGTTTGATGAAAAGCGCAATGCCAACCCATTCTTCCACTTTATGGAAGGTCTGTGGATGCTGGCGGGCCGGAATGATGTAAAGTGGATAGAACGATATAACAGTAAGTTCGGCCAATTTAGTGATGATGGTAAAAAGTTCTGGGGAGCCTATGGCCACAGATGGCGTCACTGGTTTGACTATGATCAGATAGATGTGATTATAGGTATTCTAAAAAGAGACCCAAACTCCCGCCGCTGTGTTCTGGCAATGTGGGACGGCAACAGTGACCTTCTTGCCAACAAAATAGATACTCCCTGCAACACCACTATATTCTTCCGTATACGGCATAGAGATATGCGCCATGAGCAGCGCATAGAGCTTGACATGACGGTGTGCTGCCGAAGCAATGACATCATATGGGGGGCCTATGGGGCGAACGCGGTGCACATGTCGATGCTGCATGAGTACGTTGCCAGTATGGTCGGGGTGCCGTTGGGTACGTACACCCAAATAAGTAACGACTACCACGCCTACACGGCTATTTTGGCCACTGTGGGCACTCCCCAGCCTGCTCCCCGTAACCCGTATGATATAGGTCAGTGCAAGCCCTACCCGATGGTGCATAACCCTGAATCATGGTACCGAGATCTGTTAGAGTGGATGACGGGTTCAGTGGGGTGGTCGGCAGACAACCCTTTTTTCTTTGAAGTAGCAACACCTATGAGGCTAGCCTGGAATCAGGTTAAAGAAAAAAACTTGGGTGGTGCGCTCAGCATGGCCGCAGATATACGCGCTACCGACTGGAGACTTGCTTGTGAAGAATGGATCAAAAGGAGAGCTAAGAATGCCGCTGACAAACAACATAGACGACCCAAAGTTTAATTATCATCAGCGCATACCTGAAATACAGTTTGCCGACGCTGACATAACCACTACCAAGGACCTAGAATACGCTTCCTCGTGGAAGAAGCGCGGGGGCGTCGGGGCCTATATGATGCTCGCCCGCAAGTGGGACCGTATTGAAGAGCAGGTAGAAAACAAAGCTGGTTTCAATATCTTTACAGCCTTGGACCAGGATAAAAGGCCCGAAGGGCTGCTAGACGATATACAGGATCTACGGCGCTACCTGCTTCTCGTTGAGGCGCACGTCTTACAGGTTAAAATGGACAAGGAAATAGCGCGGCATAAGAACCAGTTGGTACCTGGACCCACAAGAGAGGACAGTAACAGACATGCAGATGCATGAGCTAATATTCATGCTGAAGAGGACAACTAGCATATTCAAGCTGGGGTCTCTTGAGCTAGCTGAAGGTACCGGCTATGAAATGCGTACCATACGGAACTGGAACCGCAAGAAGCCAGTCATCAGCCTAGCTCAATTCGTAGACTGGGCGAACTTCTTGGGCTACGAGGTAAGATTGTACAGGCGTGATACAAATACCACTGTTTGAACCTCCGTCTGACTGGGTTCCACCAGAGTCCTTCCCCGACCCCTCCGGGGCTACGGCAATTGGTATTGATACAGAAACCTACGACCCCCATATCACGGACATTGGTCCAGGGTGGTCTAGGGATGATGGGTTCCTAGCTGGGATAAGTCTGGCCTTTCAGAAGGGCAAGGATATTCAGAAGCTCTACCTCCCAGTGCGGCATGAAGCGGGGGGTAATCTTGACTTAGGTCAGGTGAAGCGGTATGTTCAGGATGTGTGCAAGACCCCGACACTAAAACTGTTTCACAATGCCAGCTATGATATGGGGTGGCTGGGAACAGAGGGCATTGAAGTAAGTGGTCCCTTCTTTGATACGGGGCTGGGGGCCTCCCTAGCTGACGAGAATAGGCTGGAGTATAACCTTGATGCTGTGGCCAAGGACTTCATAGGGCAGGGTAAGGATGAGACCCTCTTGCGGGAAGCTGGCGCGGCATGGGGGCTGAAGACTACCAAGCAGTTGAAGGCAAATATGTGGCGGATGCCCCCGAGGTTCGTGGGGCCATATGCTGAACAGGATGCCGCTGTGCTTCTCCCGTTAAGGGACAGGTTTCTAGAAATATTTAACGAAGAAGACCTCAACCAAATTGCTGAGTTAGAAATGAATATTATCCCCCTCACATTTGAAATGTGTCGGCAGGGGGTCCGTATTGATATGGATAAAGCAGAGAGGGTAAAGAAACTTCTTGAAGCGCAGAAAGCCGAGGAGCTTAAGGCTATCAAACGGGACTACGGTCTGTATGTCGATATTTGGTCGGCGGAGTCTCTTGCACAAATCTTTGACCGCCATAAATTGCCGTATCCACGGACCCCAAAGACCAACGCCCCCAGCTTCAAAAAAGAGTTCCTGGAAGGGCTTACTCATCCTCTTGGTGGTGCTATACGTCATCTACGAAAGCTAGACAAGACCATCAACACCTTTCTTGTGGGTATGATGGAGAAGCACTATTATAAGGGCCGGGTTCACCCTGAATTTTGCCAACTAAAGGGAGAGAGCGGTGGGACGATCACAGGACGATATAGTTGCCGAAATCCAAATCTACAGCAGGCAACGGGCAGAGATGCCGAGTTCTCACCACATGTTCGCGGAATGTTTCTACCAGAAGAGGGTGAACGTTGGGGAGCGTTCGATTACAAGGCTCAAGAACCACGTCTCACCGTGCATTATGCCTACATTACTCACCAAGATGGGGCAGAAGAAGCAGTCCGTCGCTACAACGAAGACCCCGATACGGATTATCACCAAATGGTTGCGGACTTCACGAATCTCAGCCGGGCCGACGCCAAAGAAATAAACCTGGGAGTAGCTTACGGTATGGGTCCGCCCTTACTATGTGCCAAACTAGGGCTGCCCACTGAATGGATACTGCGTGGGAAGAAGGGTTGGGAAAAGGTGGAGGCAGGAACTCCAGGCTCCTTTGAAGTTGCTGGTCCAGAGGGCAAGCACATGATGGAGACCTACCACCAAAAGGTTCCATTCATTAAAGGACTGTCCAGCCTATGTGATTCTAAGGCGCAGCAGCGGGGTTGGATCAAAACATTGCTCGGCCGTAGGGGCCGGTTCCCGTTTTATGAGAAGAACGAGTTTACTCGCTACCCTAAGCTGATACGGGGCTATGATGAGGCGGTGGAGTTCTTTCAAACTAAGAATATAAAGCGGGCCAAGACCCATAAGTCTATGAATAAGCTCATCCAGGGCGGAGCTGCCGATCAAACAAAGGCGGCTATGTATCTTCTGTATAAAGAGGGTATTATACCCCTGAACCAAATGCACGACGAGCTGGATGTTTCTATCGGCTCTAAGAAAAAGTACCTTATTGTAGAGGAAATTATGAGAACCGCGGTTGAGCTAGTTGTTCCAATATTTATCGACTGCGAGTTTGGTGAAAACTGGGGGAATGCAAAGAATGAGTGGTCCTGAGTCTAGTTTCTGGGGTCTAGTAAAGTCCCATCTACCCCCAGATATTGACTACCAACGCATAGAAACTGGGGGCACGGGGTTAGGTATTCCCGATGTAAATATATGTGATGCGGGACGAGAGTGCTGGGTAGAGACTAAGATAGTAGACGGCAACCGAGTCAAGTTGTCCCCCGAGCAGGTGGCATGGCATTGGCGAAGAACTAGGGTGGGGGGTAAGACCTGGATCTTGGCTAGAAAGAAGCAGGAGCGGGCAAACGGCACCACGATAGATGACATATACCTTTGGCCGGGACACAGGGCTCCGCAGGTAAAGGAAAAAGGAATACACGCTGAAGGGGGAATTGTTTGGTCCTACCCTTTTCAGTGGAACGAGATTATAAGGACCATTCTTAGGAGAGACCTATGAGTGAAAACAACGTGGTTCGGCTGGATGATTTCCGCCCACATGTATGCTTTGAAGCGATGTGCATAGCTTGTTCTCACAGATGGCAGGCGGTTGCCCCCGACGTGACTATTCTTGCTGATATTGAATGTCCGGCTTGTGATCTGGTAGGAACGATTATAGTTTCCGGCCAAGACCTCTTTGTCTGACACAGAGGACAGGCTCGAACGAATTTGTGCCACCCTATATAAAGTCTCGGGATTCTTTACTCTTTCCCTTGTCAAAAGAAAACTTTCTAAACAGCGTCTTGAGTTCATGATAAAGCAGACCGAACAGGTCCTAAAGGAGATGAAGAAACTATGTTGATATACGATTGCGAGATAAAGAAGGCTATTCAAGGACGAAAAGAGCCGAGAGCCGAGGGCATTGAGTACTGCAAAGGGTGGGATGACCATGCAGGTATGGGGATAAGCTGCATAACCGCTTACGATTATCGTGAGCGCCGGTTTCGGGTGTTCTTAGAGGATAACTTTGATGAGTTTCAGACACTTGTTAAAGAACGATTAGTCATCGGCTTTAATTCAATTAATTTTGATGATAAATTGTGTGCGGCTAATGGTCTTGAAGTAACCACTGAATACGATGTGCTTGTGGAACTGTGGGCAGCGGCTGGTCTAGGACCGAAGTTTAATTATCGGACTCATGGCGGGTTTGGTTTGGACGCCTGTGGTTCGGTGAACTTCCACCGAAATAAAACTGGCTCTGGGGCTAATGCGCCGGTATGGTGGCAACGAAAACTATTTGGCCGCACCATCGACTACTGCCTTGAAGATAGCAATTTGACAAAGATGCTGGTTGACAAGATAATAGAAGCGGATGGGTTGGCTGATCCAAGAAACGGGAATAACTGGTTGAGGATGAGACGACCGTGAAAGTGCTAATGCATGATGATGAGGTTCTGGAGTGTGAGTTGCAGGAAGACTTGTGCGATGGAGTATTAAGACATGTTAAGGGAAAGCACGGCTATTTCCTTTGTGAGGAAATAGAAGGTGAGTGGGTTCAGTATGGAACAAACTTTAGAGCTGATAAGACTGGACCGAAATGGGTGGCTAAACAACAAAGGGAAATAGGAACATGCAAACGGAGCCAGATTAATGGAGAATCCTAAGCCCTGCCCCTTCTGTGGAGGAGTGGATATAGAAATCTGTGTTAACTCAGTGCTATGTGTCGAGTGTGGTGGAATGATAATTAACGATGATCTGACCGAAGAAGAAGTCATAGAATCGTGGAACACAAGACATGAAGCTTAACATAGTGTTTGATGGTCCTCCGGGACCACTAGGAGGCCACTTTGTTGAGGTTAAAACTGTGGATGGTAGATCGGTTAACGCTGGAGACTGGTACGAAAGAGATGATGGTCTCTGGGAGCTGCAACTCCGGTCTGAGCCTATCATAGTTTCCCGAGGCTGTGTCTGTCCTGCGACTTCTGAACAGACGTGTATGAACCCACTTTGCCCAAGGAGGAACTTCCTATGAAACATCTTGATCTACTAGGCTACGTTTGTCGCGATGCTGTGACAGGCTTTGAAGGCACGGTGGACACCGTTAGTTACGATCTGTACGGTTGCATCCAGGCGGCGCTCATGCCAAAAATGGACAAACCCGGGGAATACCCTACAGGTCGCTGGTTTGATGCAAAGAGACTGGTGAAGATTAGTCTAGAACCAGTTATGGAAGTTCCACCGTTTAGCGAGGGGTTTGAAGAGATCGGTGCATCAGAAAAACCAGCAATGAGCAAATAGGGTTTGCTCCTTTGTGCATATTGCACTAGCTTGTGTGTTGCTTGTGGTGAAGGAAACGGTTACTTCTTTGGTAGAAACTATACCGTTACCTATTGTTCCCAAGCACCTGATTTAGTGGTGGTGTAGAAAACAGTTACTTCCCTTTGGAGGATGAGGTCGGGGGTTCGAGTCCCTCCCTCCCGGGCAATCCGGGGGGTAGCTCAGTTGGGTAGAGCGCATTATGTTATCTGTTCTCGACTGTTCCCCACTTTCATTGTGAGGTGCGCTATGCGAAAAAATGTTAAAGAAAAATCTTATACCGCAGAGGGGGGAAAAGCCGTTCATGGTCTTTCCCCTCAAGAACAACTGCGTCGGTCTGTCCTGTCCTGCCTACTGTGGGAAAAGGAATTCTACGAGGATGGCGAGTCAATAGCCGAGAGAATATCTCAGCTATGTGAGCATGTGCCGGGGCAGAACATTATGAATCTAGCCTTGGAAGCCCGCATTGATATGAATCTGCGGCATGTTCCGCTTCTACTTATTCTGGGTGCTTTGAATAAGCAGATGACCAACTTCAGCGTCGCAGAATACATCGGCCAAATTGTCCAACGACCGGATGAAATGACTGAGCTGTTAGCTCTGTACTGGGCCGACGGTAGATGCCCCATAGCCGCTCAACTTAAAAAGGGGCTGGCCAAGGCCTTTAACCAGTTTGATGCCTACGCACTGGCCAAATATAACCGTGACGGGGCCGTTAAGCTGCGTGACGTTATGTTTATGTGCCACCCCCGCCCGAAGAATGGGGAACAGGGGGAAGTCTGGCAGAAACTGGCAGAAGGTGAGCTTAAAGCGCCGGACACCTGGGAAGTGGCGCTATCGGCTGGTGAGGACAAGAAGGAAGTCTTCACCCGGCTGCTCATGGAAGAGAAGCTTGGGTACATGGCTTTGCTCCGTAATCTGCGGAACATGGACAAGGCGGGCGTGGACGAGGAACTGGTACGCTTTGCCATTCTTGCACGGAAGGGAGCCCGAAGGGTTCTGCCGTTCAGGTACACCGCTGCCGCCCGAGCTGTCCCGCACTATGAGCCGTACATTGACCAAGCACTGTGTGACTGCATCAATGAGCTTACGCCACTCGTTGGTAAGACTCACGTGCTGATAGATGTTAGCGGGTCTATGAACTATCCGCTTTCTAGCCGTTCAGACCTTACTCGCATGGACGCAGCGGCAACCCTTGGGGCCATTATCCCGGGGGATGTGCGGCTGTGGACATTTTCGTATGGGGCGGTTGAAGTTCCGCCGCGTAAAGGCATGGCTGGTGTGGAAGCAATTATCAACAGTCAGCGGCATGGTTGGACTGACCTACGTGGGGCGATACACCATGTGAACCGACATAGGTGCGACCGCCTGATTGTGATCACCGATGAGCAGAGCCAGACTGGTGGTGCGACGCCTTCGGCGGATAAGGCCTATCTCATAAACGTGGCGTCAAATAGAAATGGCGTCGGGTACCGAGGAAAGTGGGTCCACATTGACGGGTTCTCGGAAGCGGTACTTCGCTACATCCACGAGTACGAAGATGATGACAAGGGTTGAGTTCATAGCCCTTGGTAAGATGTTGTTCGGCCGCAACTGGCAAAAGGTTGTGGCCGAACGATTAAAGGTCGATGGGTCATCGGTCCGGCGCTGGAGTTCTGGTGCTGTACCTGTCCCCGGACCTGTCCAAGCTGCGATGCGCGCTTGGGCTGAGACCCC
>Ga0255047_10000815_pt1 | contig 24978 bp, 23 predicted proteins | sample JV7_2_1_MG_FD_183640 | JGI IMG/M metagenome (GOLD analysis project Ga0255047, IMG submission 183640) | Seawater microbial communities from Jervis Inlet, British Columbia, Canada - JV7_2_1 | ecosystem: Environmental > Aquatic > Marine > Inlet | place: Canada: British Columbia | collected 2016-10-06 | reverse complement strand
GACTCTTATGGCGTAAATCATACTGGTGGTTTTTCTGGTAAACACGGTCAACCATTCGGAACAAAAGTTATAATTGCCAATTGGAGTGCTTCTCTGCTTAATGACCCCCTAGCCTCTAATCCAGCAACAAACAATATTATACCTTTTTACCCATTTTGGGTAAACAGAAGGATACTTACATTTTACGCTCCAGATTTATTGCTTGATAATAAAGCTATACCTACAGCAGGTAAATTAAATGTATTTGGGGAGTATAGGATGGATAGAAGGCATCACAACGATATTGCTTGCGGTTTATTCTCAACAACACTGCCCTTGTCTGGTTACTCCGAATATACGGTAGAGAACATGGGTACTGACTATACTCAGTACGATATCAACGATATCTTCGACATAGGTGACGGTGGCTCTGATGAAATATACCCTGGTGCTTCATTTAGAAAAGGTTACTCTGCAAACACTAAAAATTGGAGTGTCGCTGGAAGTGGTAACTCAGCGATGAAGAAAGAATACACAAAACATAATAACCTATATATTAATCCTAGATCGCTCGTTCTTAGAGTTGATGGTAATTCTGACTCATCATTAAGAGATGGTCTAACGGGGGTTGAATCACCAAATAAAAACACGGACTACGGTGTCTACTACGTTCAGATGTACCAAGAAAACCCAGGAAAGTACGGAGGGACTGGAGATTCAACATATATAGACACTGGATATTCGGTAAGAGTTGGAGATCTTTCGGATACTAACGGCATTGTAAACAAAAACCAAATAAACGTATTTGGCGGTGACACGTTTACCCAAGCTACCTATCTCGCTACAAGAAGAACAAATCCATCAGAGATTCCAGATGGAGGACCAGGCGATGAGTACGAGGGCGGTGGTCCTGGATTTGGTGGGGGTATGAAATTTTACTCTCAAAACAGAGTAAACTCACAGTTAAGAACAGATAATACCGACTCTTTCCTGTACCCTAAAGACACTACGAATCAAACGGATTGGCTTGAGGATTATCTTTCTGGATATGGGAGCAATTTTCAATACAACCAGTCGTACACCCCTAAAAGCGGTGTCTTGTCTTACTCATCTATAAATGACAGACTAATAGACCAACAGACAGACCTACCATCACGCATAGACTACAGTGAGAAGTACGAGCAGAATACGCTTGACGATAAGAACCAATCGTTCCTTCCTCTTAACTTCAAAGATATTGACCAAGCATTCGGAGAGATAATCTCACACAAGAATGTAAACGGTGAGCTGTTCACTATACAGCCAAGAAAGTTCCAAGCGCAGTTCTTTAATGCGTCAGGAACACTGCAAACAGAGTCAACAGAAGGTCTAAACGTAGTGATTGGTGATGGGGCTGTTCTTGCAAGGGATGGTCGAACACTATCATCGTATGGAACAGAGCATAAGTGGTCTGTAATCAAGGGCAAGAGTCCAGGCGGTAAGGATGTTTTATACTGGTACAACCAAGAGTCAAAGCTAATTATGCGATTCGGTGCAGATGGAACGGTTGTTCTTTCTGACGTACACGGTCTACGTTCATTCCTTGAACTTGATGCACGATGGACTCAAGGCAAGGATACTCCATACGCAGGTGACGGTGTGAGAGTTGTATGGGATGACGAGTACAAGGAGGCTATTTGGACTTGGAGAGGAGTAAGGAAGGCAGCTAAGTATAGTGCAAGTAGTTTGTTTTTAACTCAGGCAATTGTAGGTACAATAGTAGAAAACCCTAACGCACCTACAGATGGGTCAAACGGTGTTGCAGAGACGTTTGACAACATACCAAGACTATTTATATGTACTGTAAGTCACACTAGCACGGGCAACTACGAGCCTGGAGTTGGTTCAGACTGGCAGCAAGTGTGGGAACAGATTGATTACGATAATGAAGAGTACTACACTTGGTTTACTCTTGCGTTCAACGAGATGACAAACGGGTTCTCATCGTTCTACTCTCACCATCCTAAGATTTACTTCCCTTGGAGAAACAAGTTCCTATCTGCTCACCCAACCGAGGAGAACAAGATATACGAACACAGAAGAGGCGAGTACACTACTTGGTACAATAGCGAGTCAGGAGAGTTGTCTGAGGATGCTTACATTGAGGGTGTCGTAAACTATATGCCTGAGTCAAGCAAGAAGTTCGTAGCTACTCAAGTAATTAGTGACGAAGAGCCGTACAGAATGGAGTTTGAAACCAAGCGTCACAAGAGCCATCTTGTAGAGGGAGACTTCGATGACCACGATGACCATTGGAGAAGCCCTATTAAGAACGACACGACAGATGGCAACGCTCCTGACGCAGACACAGAGTCACTTACAGGAGACTACATAAAGGTTAAATTCTTTATAGAGAAGAAGATTTACAACAGGCTATATAACTTTGTTATCAAGGTGCGTGAAAGATTGCGTGTCTACAGAAAGTGATTATTCCTTGAGCTTCCAAATATATCCAGCAGACGTTCCGCCTCTTTTAATTGATTTGCTTATTTGAGAATAATACACACCAGTGAATCTTGATGCAGACGCAAGAGAATGAAACTCTCTAACGTATCCACCATCTTTAGAGTACATTATAACGGCTTTATTTACCTTGTTGTTATTTCCGTTTTTCCTGTCTTTTCGATGTGAATTATTATTTTCTTCCCAAGTTACAAGCCTTATATTCCCGAACCTATAAATATCATAATCATCTATTCTATCTATAGATGGTGTTTTCTTGATATCATAACCAGACTTAACCCATTGATTATATATTGACTTCCAGTTATCATTGCTTAACACCCAATCTTTTAATTCCTCAAATGAGTACATTGGTGGTTTCCAGCCTTTTTTCTTAGATCTGCTTCTTTGTTTATTATAAATCTCAACTATCCTTCCGTGTTCTGTTCTTCTGTAGGATTTAACTCTTTCTGAATTACACTTTTTACAAGAAGCTGTTTTTCTACCACCTTTAGTTTTAATTGAATAGAACATGGATAAATCAAGTTCTCTTCCGCAAGCTGTACACTTTTTCATATTACATAGTTTTTAGCATAGCTTAAAGAATGTGGGAGGTGCTATGTTAACCTAATTACCTGACCGCTAAATCAGAACCACGGTCAAATATATACATAATTCATTAAACAGTGTAAATTTTGTATCTTTGAAGTTAATCTATAACTAAACTTTCAAAGCATGGCATGGATCGCAGCCGTGGTGCAAGGAGTAATGGGTGGTATTCAGATGGGTGTTTCGATGGATCAGCTATCAAAACTACCATCGGCTAAATCTTACTCACCAGCTACAGACCTTGAGACAGCTACATCTATGTCACGTAGGGCTGCACAGCAGGGTATGACACCCCAAGAGAGGGCGGTAGCCGAGCAGGCGATAGGCACTGCTCAGAGCAGAACTCAAAGAGCGATGGAGCAGCGTGGTCTTGGAAACCTTGCCGCAGCCGTATCTCAAATCAGAACCACCGAGGCTTACAATCAGTTAGAGGCTCAGAATCAACAGATTAAACGTCAGAGCCTTGGGCAGTACGCAAACCTAGCTGGTCAGATGCAATCTCTTCAGAATCAGAACATTAGTTCTTTCAATCAGATGCTGTACGCACAGCAACAGGCGTTAGGTCAGTCTGCCAAGGCAGGGTTTAGTAATCTAACTATGGGTATGGGAGAGTTGATTGCAAGCGGAGTTGAAGGTGAGGATGCTGTTAATAAGGCTGCATTAGGAGGGAGTGATGCTGTAACAACTGGTCAGATGGGGCTTACGGATAGTGGAATACAGACATCTACCCCTGAAGGGTTTGGATTAAAATCCATGGAACAAGGGGGTGATGCTATTGGAACAGGTATGACAGAACAACAGGGTTTGGATTACTTAAACAACCCAAATTTTGGCTCAATGCAATTAGGTCAGCAAACAACATCTGCTCTTGATCAAAATTATCCAATGCAGCCACTATCTAGTACATCTACAGACATACAGAATATGTTTGGCACTGATCTAAGTGGGTATAATTCTCTTGGTAATACTACTGGTCCATTATTTGACCAATACAATACTCAGAGTATGCTTGACTTCGGAACATCCCCTGGAATTGGCACTGATTTAAGTGGATTTTCAGGAGCTACAGAATAAAAATAAACATGGCAAAAGGACCCTTCGGTAATCCGTTAAGTACAGGTATAGCTCTAAGCGGAGTTATAGATATGGTAACCCCTGTAAGACAGGCACAAGAACGCAAGCGAAAGAGACAGGCTGAAGAGAAGGCGGCTGGAGACAAGAGGGCTAAAGAGCTTGGTGCTATAATGGGTAAGATAACCATCGATGAAGATAAGATATGGTGGAGATATCACGATGACGCAAGGTCACAATACGCAAACACTATAGACAAGGTTCAGCAGATGTACAGCGCAGGAGACTACGCTGGTATGTATAAGACCATCAACGACTTCGACTCAAGGATGGCTAACTACACGCAGGCAACTACACTTAAAAATAAAAGGAGAGAGGAGCTTGCAAAGGGGAAGTATTACATGGACAGCAACCTTGAAAACATGGCTGAGAGTAGGGATGTTGATAATGAAGAGTACGGAAAACTTTTGGCGGAAAGCGGATACGGTGCTTACGGTGAAGACAGAATGTTCTCATATATGCCAAACGCTGAAATTTATGACATAAAAGATGCTTGGGAAAAAGAACTAAAGGGAGATGAGAAGGTTTTTATTAAAGAGGGAGAAAAAGCTGTTACAGAGGTTGGTAAAACTCCTAGTGGCATAATAGTCACGAAAGATTATAATCCTAGCGTAATAACAAGAGCGCAGCAAAAGATACGTAGCGATATATACAGAGATCCTTATAGAGCAGCAAGAATACTTGAAAAAAATGGGTATGATGTATCCTCTCTTGAATCAATAACTGACCCTACTCAAAGAACTGAAAAAACCTTAGAGATGTTTGATGATTACATTATGAAGAACAGACCTGGTGTTGACCAACAAGTTCTTAATGTAAGGGCTGCTAAAGAAAACAAAGGCTGGACCTTCGGTGGAGGTGGAGCCAAATCTCCTAATTGGGAGGTCAACAAAGTTTCAAACATCCCTGTCTCTCTTACAGACGAGGTTGGCGGATCTCTATCTGGCTGGAAGGTTGACTACATTAAACAGTCGGGAGTATCTGAGATAGAAAGGAATATAGAGTTAGGCAAAGGGTCTTATTTTGCTGAAGGTGGAAGTAAGATACAGAAGGTTTCTGACGCTGCTAGTGGATTAGGTAAGATAATAAAAGGAACTCCTGCTGGCGTATATGTAAGAGATGACAAGAAGGGAGGTCAGCTTTGGGTTGCGTATGAGACTAACTACATACCACCTACAGACAAACTTATGGAGGGATTTGGAAGGTATTACGATCCTAACAAAAAGGATAACAATGGTAATACAATCACAAAAGAGGAGCAAAAGCAAGCTTTTATGGCTACTCGTATGTCGGAAGACAAAGACCTTGTAAGTAAAACAACAAAGAGAGTTGTCTACGTTCCTATAAAATCAGATAGCGAGAAGATAGAGTTCAGGACAACTATGGGTATGTCTTCAGATGAGTTTAATAAATTAACTGATATGATAGGGTTTTCTTCTAAGTCAGGAACGTCATCGATAACGGCAAGACAGAAATCTGCACTTGATGCTTTTGCAAATCAAAATCGCAGACAACCCACAGCAAGTGAAAGACAACAAATTCTTAAAAAATATCAATAATGCCGCAGGAAGAAAATGAGTTTGACTTTTCAGACATTGTAGATAACAGTGTTGAAGGTGATGTTTCTGAAACTGAGTTTGACTTTTCAGACATAGTTGAAGACACTCCTGACGTAAAAAAAAAAGAGTCAACCGAACCGACTCAGGACGCTCCTTTACAAGGTCTTGGAGGTGTTTCGGAAGAACCTACACCGCCTTCTTCGGCTGGTCAAGGATTTCTTAGGTATGCAGCCCAAACTCAGCCTACAAGAGTGTCAGGTGCTGGCGGTACTTTTGTAACAAAGGAAGACGCTGCACCTATAATCGGATACGAGGAGAACCAAAAGGCTCTTTCCGATATAGATAAGCAGATATCCAACAATCAGCAACAGGGTAGATTTATAGACCCTACAAGGCAGAAGAGATTAAAGGAGCTTCAGGCGGAGAGAGATATTCTCGCAAAGAGATCCGATCAGCTTATATCAGAGACAAATAAAGATGTAAGCGGAATAATATCTAAAGGTATAGGCGATGATTGGGAGGACTTCACCAACGAGCTTGGAGATATAGATGTAAGTAAGATAGGTGACTTCGCAAGGCAGGAGGCGTTAAACTACGGTCTGCCTGAAGACGGCTACTTCTTCGAGAGGGTAAAGAACGCTGCCAAGTCAAAGGTTGAGATGGAGAAGATATCTCCAACTGTAGATTCATTCTTTCTTGGAGAGGGAGATAAAAAGGGAACCTACGAGGAGATGTACGGTGTTAAGCCAGGCGATGACGCTGAGAATATGCTGTCGAGAGAGGATACGAGAAAAGCTCTCGGACTATCTAAGCTTGACGCTGAGTTTTCTAGTCAGATGGCTCAACTGAATAGCGATATATCTCGATCAAGCACCGAAGACATAGAGAGAATATCTGAAGAAAGGTACGGTCAACCTATAGAAGACTATGTGTCTCAGTTAGGTCAAGGCTACGAGTCGGAGTCTAAGGCTATAGAGAGTAGATACTCCTCGCTTATTCAGGACGGAAACTTTGTAGGTAGTCAGGATCAGTACGATTCCTACCAAAAAGAGTTACAGTCTGTTAGAGAGGTGTACGAGGGTCAGGTTAATGACGTTGTTTCTCAGAACATGAGAGATGTAGCCGCTGTAAACAACAGGGCTAACAGAAGGTTCAACAGGCAGCGTGACGAGATACTTCAAGCCTACAAGACAGAGTACACGGACAAGGCTAAAGGAATAAATCCCATCCTTCAGGAAAGATACCAAAAGGCGTACAACAAGGCTCTCGACAAGGCTATGGAGGTAGAGAATGTCAAGAAGGAATCCAGGGCGATGATTAGAGGAAAATTGGCTACTGGAAGTTTTATAGGGGGACTTAATTCGTCTGGAATTATATCTGGAGCGTCTGGTCAGATGTCTTCTATATTCAGGTCTATGGGGATGAAGGAAGGTGCTGAGTTCTTTGAGCAGGTTGCTGTAAACTTCGACATAGGCGATACAGAGATAAAGGGATTTAAAGATATATTAGACCCAATAAAACTCGTCAAATCTACGAGCTTTACTCTTGGGGGTATGGCTCCAATGCTTGTAGCAAGTACAGGTGTTGGTATGGTCACGGGTGGTGTTGGCGGTGGAGCTATGCTCACAACGCTCGCTGCTGGCGGTGCTGGATGGGGGGTTGAAACCATGTCTATAACGCAAGACGCATACGACCAAAAATTCAAGGAGACAGGTAGCGTAGCGAAGGCTGAAGATGCTGCCAACAAGTCTTTTAACGGTCAGGTTATGCTTATGCCTATGTACGCCCTTGAGATGGTTCCTTTCTTTGGAGATGTGGCTGGTAAGCTCGCTAAGATTGGGATGAATAATGCCCCTGCAAGGCTTATAGCTGGAGGGGTTATGGAGACAGTTTCAGAGCTTGGTCAGGAATACCCACAGCAACTTTTCGAGCAAGCTATAGCTGACGATAAGGAGCTTTCGGCAGCGTTCGACTATGCGAGCGTAGAGGGATTTAAAAGTACCGTGTTAAATGTAGCCCCTACAACATTTTTATTGGGTGGCGGTGGAGCCGCTACGCAGAAGGGAGAGACATCTAAGGAGGATATGGCTAAGGCTCTCGCTATGAAGGTGAACATAGGCGAGCTTACGGAGACAGCTATGGAGCAGAATATGCTCGCAATGACCGTCAACGCTGGAGAGAAATTTTCAAAGGCGTTTGTAGCCACTCAATTGATGGAGGGCAATATAACCGAAGAGCAAGCTGAAAGGGCTACATCGGCTATCGAGAGTAGTGTCGCTACCATTGAGAAAGGGAAGGAGTACAATTTAGACAACAAGAATAATTACATTCTCGCTACCCTCGACTTAAAGCTAAAGGCTGCAAAAGCAAAGGCTGAGTCAGAGTCAGACCCTATGATGAAGGGCATTGCCGAGAGTAAAGTTAAGAAGATAGAGAAGCAAGCGCAGCAACTTATGGAGACAGGTAATGTTGACGTTGCCCTTGTTACCTACCCAGACGGGAGCTTTGATATCCTTACTCACGATGAAGCAAGGCTTGCCATGTCTAAGGATGAGTTTATGGAGTCATTTTCAAGCGGAGACTTAAAGGTCGAGGCTATGGGTGAGAGTCAGGCAAAGCTTATGTCTGAACTTCAAGAGAAAGCCAAGGCTATGGAGCCTGAAGCTGCTCCTGCCGAAGAAAAGCCAACGCCAAGAGTGTTTGAAACCCCTACAGATGAAAAGTACGCTGTAGTAAACGAAGGCAAAGGAGAGGGGGATAGGGTTCTTACACGCCAGGAATACGATGAGTATGTGGCTCCTGCCCAAGAAGAAAAAACAAAAGAGGATAAGTTAGCTAAAGATAAAGATAGAAACGAACGTATAGAGAAGGCTCTTGCGATACTTGAGCCTATAGCATCTTCGAGAGAGGAGCTTACGGTAGACCAACTGACAGAGGTGTCTGAAATCCTTGGCGAAGAACTCGCTGGAGAGTTGATATCAGATCAAATCAGCAAGGCTCCTGACGCTGTAGACCTATATAACCTATTAGACGATAATAAAGTAAAGATAGATGATACGCAAACTACCGAACAAGAAAGTGTGGGTACTGAAGAGCAAGTCGGGGAAGAAGGAGCTGGGCAGGTTCAAGAGCCTGAAGTCAGCCAAGAAGAGGGAGCAACAGATCCAGTACTTCAAGAGGAAGAAGAAGTAGAAAGCACCACAGAGGAGGAGCTTGACGCTATAGATAGAGAGTTGAGCGACCAAGGAGTTGTAAAGGGCGCACTTACAGGTCGTTCAAGAAAGAGAAAGGTCGTTAAGGCTGTCAGGAACGGCATCAAGGCTATATCGAAGGCACTTCCTAACGTGACAATAAAACTGTACGAGACTCAGGCAGAGTTTGAGGAGGCTACAGGTAAAAAGGGGAATGGATACTACAACTTTAAAGAGAAAAGCATAAGTATAAACCTTGATACGGCTAACGCAAGGACGGTAGCTCACGAGATATTTCACGCATTCTTATTAGATAAGATATCTACAAACGAAGAGGCTGCAAGCATATCTGCAAAGTTATTATTAGAGCTTAACAAGGTAGAGGGAAATAACGCTAAACTCGTGAAAGAGCTTAGTGATTTCGCCAGTATGTATGAGGAAGAAGGGATCGGTGTTATGACCGAGGAAATGTTAGCCGAGTACCTTGGTAAGGTAGCCGAGAACTACGACTCTCTATCTGCAAGAGGAAAGAGAGCTGTAAGAGAGTTCGTAAATAGTATGCTCGAACTTATAGGTAAGGCAAACCCAGAGACAAAGGAGTTCCTACCGTCAAGAGTATCTGGCAACGAGGTTGTGGATATGCTAATCGGCATAGGTGAGAGAGTTGCGGCTGGAGAGGTTATTGAGGCTGAGGATGTAAAGCTGATGGACCCAGATTATCTCGGAGTTGATATCGGTGAAGGAACAAGGTCGAGGGCTGGGAATAGGCAGCAGCTTGAGGAATTATTCCTTAGCGACAAGAAGCCTAAGATAAAGAGCCTTACAGATGTAGCTAAGTTTGTAGAGTCTTGGGCTAAAGACAACACCCTGTTCGACAAGGACATTAAAGACATCCCTGACGATCAAATTGTCAAAGAGTTCGCAGACCATATATCTGCCGAGCTAACTGCATGGGATAAGGTTAGAGAGAGCGAATACGTTTCTTTCTATGACGATGACATAAAAGACAGAACAAATCCAACTCTTCAGAAGTACGCTATGGAGGAGTACGGAAGACCTCTGACCGATTCGGAGGTTAAGCTATATCACATGGTCAGCTCGTTCGCATCTCCGAGTGCTAATCCAACATTTGACTCGTGGAAAGGGTTCGATATATTCGACAGGTGGATGAAGACAGGTGAGCTTTCTGGATACTCCGACAAGATGGCTACAGAGTGGGAGTGGACTACCAGCAAGACTGGCAAGAGAGTAAGGAAAGATACAGGCATACCTAAGATGGACAAGGAGGGGAATCCAGTTAGGTCGAAGGTGTCTCCAGCGTACTCTCAGACGGGTCTTGATAAATTCAATCTTGTGCTTGAGAAATTTAACGGTGACCTCGAAAAGACTATGGATTGGTTCACATCTAAGCACTCATACTCTGAGATAGCTAAGATGTTAGACCTACCAGAGAAAGGTAGCAAGGCGAAGAAGGAGAACGAGTACATCTCAAAAGAGGACGGTGCTATAGGTGTATTTGGAATAACTGGAGCTAAATTAGGATCCTACATTTTAAATAGATTCGGAAACTTCTCCACGGTGACTAAGGATATGTGGTACGCAAGGACTATGGCGAGATTGGCTGGAGAGGACCTTATATCTGTAAACGATAAGACGAAGAAAGTTGGAGCTATAAAGACACCTTGGGCTGAGTCCACAAAGGAAGGAAAAAGAAAGCGGAAGCTCGCAGACAAAGCCTTCAAGATTGTGGCAGATCAAAGGGGTACATATCCAGCTATGATACAGGAGCAGATATGGGATTTCGAGAAGAGGCTTTACGAGAAGCTTGGAGCAGGGGAGGATGCCTCCTACACATCTGACGGTTTAAATAGAGGGATAGAGGAAAAGAAAAAAGCTGAAAAATCACCAGCAGGTAGAGAGCAGAAGACAGCGAAGATCAAAGCCACAATCACCTTTAAAAATAGAAGTGGCAAGACGTTCGATGTCAGCAGAGAGTTCAATGGTATGGATCACTTGAACAACTACATTGACTTCAAGGAGCGCAAGGGATTAAAGGAGATTGGTACTGTTACTGATAGGAAGAAGCCAGAGCCTATATTGCAGAAAAAATCGCCTACTCAGCCGTTCGCAGGTAGAGAGCAGAAGAACGCCCCACTGTTTAGCGGTAAGAATAAGAATATAATAGACCTGGCTAATAAATACATATCCAAGAAAGGTCTTGCAGCACCTGAAGACACAGAGATAAGAAAGCTCAACACAGAGTACTCTAAGGCTATGGCTGATGTGTACGAGGCTGCTAAAAATACACCTCTCGATGAAGATGTTCAAAGAGCTTACAAGGCACTTGCAAAGGAGTCGAAAGAGCAGTTTGAGGCATTGAAGAAAGACGGATACGTGGTAGAGCTTTGGGATGGGGCTAACCAACCTTACGAGAACTCTACAGAGATGGTCGAAGACCTAAAGGACAACAAACACCTGTACGTATTCTCTACAGAGGAGGGCTTTGGAGAGAAAGGAATAACAGCGAAGAATAGGAGAGAGAACCCTATGCTCGCAGACTCTGGATACAAGGACGCAAACGGAAAGAAGCTTCTACTGAACGACCTTTTTAGATTCGTGCATGACGCATTCGGACACGGTAAGCTTGGAAACAGCTTCGGTCCTGTAGGTGAAGAGAATGCTTGGTACGTACACAGCCAAATGTTCAGCCCAGAGGCAAGGAGAGCGATGACCTCTGAGACAAGAGGGCAGAACTCTTGGGTAAACTTCGGTCCTCAACTTAGAGACAAGGACGGATCGCTACCTAAGAGGGGAGACAAGAACTACGTCCCTATGTCTCAAAGAGAGTTTGCACCTCAAAAGAACTTCCTATTCCCAGAGGAGTATGTCTTCGACAGACCTAACACTCAAGGCAGGTTCGAGGGAAGAGAGCAGAAGGTTAAGGTAGATAAATCTACCATCAAGAAGAACGTAGTAGCTGCCGTTGACTTCATAAAGAAGGCGGCACTGAAGGTAGAGGACGGTGTGACTCTAAATATAGACGGGACGAGGTACGATGGCGGTGGTCTTGTCGTTCCTATCTCGTCCATGAACGTAGAGCAAGGCACTTTAAAGCCATCCTCTGTCGCTGACTTTGTTGAGAGAAACAAGGGCAAGCTATCTAACGACACCTTCAAGCTCGGTCTTTACAAGTTCCCTAAAGAGAGTACGGTATCTATAGACCTTAGTGTCATCGTTCCTAACGAGAACAGAAAACTCGCTCTAAGTATAGGTAAAAAGCTAAATCAGGAGTCGCTGTTCGACCTCGACACTGGAGAGAATATTAAGACAGGCGGAACAGGTCAGAACACTGTAGAGCTTACGGACGAGCAGGCTGCCGAGTTGGCAACGAGCCTGTCTGAAAATAAGGAGCCAGAGTTTCTTGGAAGAGAGAGCAAGACTAAAGAGAAAAAACGTAGTTTTTTAGACAAAAACATAGAGAAGTTAAAGTTCGCATCAAACCTGTCTGAGTCTGTATTTGAAGATCCAGAGGCTTTCTACGAGCCGCAGGTGCTTGCAGAGATAAAGGAGAACGCAAAATATATGTCCGACTCCGAGCTTATAGAGGCTATGTCTTTAGACGGTCTTAACTCGATAATGAACATAAGCGGCTCTACCAATACAAATATGGCTGTACTTGCCGCTGCCGAACTTATCAATAGAAAGTTAGCGGCAGGTAAAGATATAGGATCTGTAGTCTTACAGCTAAACAAGATGGGAACGGCTGTAGGTCAGTTGATGAGACAGTTCGGTGAGCTGAAGAAATCTACACCTGCTGGCTATATGCTCGCTATAGAGAGATTGGCTGAGAAGAATAATATAAAACTCAACGATATCGACAAGAAGAAGATATCTAAACTTCTACAGGCTAAGACAGACCTTATAAAAGACCTTAAAGAGACTACAGATAAGAGGCTCGACCCTAATCTATCCTTAGACGAGCAAAAGAAGCTCGACAAGGAGGTTAAAAAGATCAGCAACGAGCTTTACGAGGTGGACTCTGAGCTGAACAGATTCGTTCAGACGAAGATACCTTTAAAGTTTGTCGATGCAGCGATACAGATAATGCAAGGTAACCTACTTACGTTAGCGTCAATTGTGGTTAATACAGTGGGAAATATAACTCAATTTGGTCAATCTCTTCCAATTAAATTGACTGCTTCATCATTTGATTCTTTAAGAAAGTTCATCATAGGCGGAGAGAGAACTACTAGCTTTAGCATCCCTGCCTATTGGTACGGTGCTAAGTCCTTCGCAAAGGCTCTACCAGACGCTGCGAGGATTCTTTTCTGGAAAGGTCCGAGAGATGACTACAACGAGATGTTGAAGGGAGAGATAGATAACGGTCTTCTCGGTATTAGGGCTTGGATGGCATTGATGTCTAAAGGGGGGATGCCAGAAGTGGCAAATATGTCAAAATTTGACAGGCTATTATCAAAAATAAGTAAAGATCTTGGAGAGAAAAAGTTTTTTGCCAAGGCTGATGTGTTTCTAAGTATTTTAGCTCAAGGGACTTTCGGTATCCCTGCCGACATTGCGTTCAGAGCGTTACAGGCTACCGATGTAATATTCAAAAGACCTTACAGGGATATATCTCTATATGAGATAGGCAAGAGAAAAGGGCTTTCAGGCGAGAGGCTTGAAAGATTACTTAAATATCCAAGCAAGAAAGAACTCTATATGGCTGAAGAGATAGCTAAGGAGGGGACATTTCAGGAAGACTCAACACTTTCCTCTCTTTCAAAAGAAGGGGTAGATTTTCTGTCTAAATGGGCTTCAAAAGCACCTTATGTGGGTAATGTTTTGAAGCTTTTAGTAAGGTCTAAATTTCCTTACGTTAAGACACCTGCAAATATCGCAAGCTTCACCTTTAAAATGTGCGTTCCAGAGGTTGCATTTGCTGCCTCTGCTGTGTATTTATCTAAAGGAGACAATAGAAAGGCGGCTCTTAACTTTGGTATAGGTGTGACTGGAGCGATGACTTCTATGGTTGCCGCTGGGCTTGTTGCGAATGGTCTTGCTCAATCAATGGGCGATGATGATGAGCCAGAGGTTAGAGGTATGAAATTCGCAGATTTTCCTCCAGGTACAATGAATAGGAGCGCACTAAGTAGGGTTCTTGATTACATTAAAGAAGGCTACGGTAAGGGTGGGTCTTCCGAAATGGGAGATAGGTTTAATCAATTCCTTACAGGAGATATACCTAAAAGCGTAACAGATGTAAGACCTGGAGAGGATGAATTTGTTAGTTATCTTAAACTTGGAATGCCTGGGTTTGTATTGGGTGTGTATGCTATGGAAGAAAGGGATACTGTTAAGGATAGGGCTATAAATGCCAAAAAGGATGATGTAACGAAAATGCTTTTTACAGAAGCCATAAGGCTGCCCCAATCAATAAGATTCGTTACGCAGCAATCTTTTCTTCAGGGGACCGCTGACCTTATGAAGACAATGACCTTTAAAGAAGACGCAATTAGAGATTGGTCGGTAAACACAGTAAGAACCGTTAGTTCGATAGGTTTACCTAATCAACTTGCATCTTTTGCGAGAACACAGAGAGATTATCTTCCAGATTATAGATCAGATGACGCTTGGACTCAGATAAAAAATGTCCTTGACGATAAGATATTTTTCCTTAGAAAAGAAACTCCTATGAATCAAATACGTGTAGATATTTGGGGGAGAAGTATAGCCCAAACACCAGAGGGGGCTAATCGATATATGTATCACCTCGGTCTTGACCCTTTAAGGACTACAAAGCCAAGCGAGGACTTGGTTAATTCTGAAATTTTAAATCTGGCTGTTAAAACAAAATCATCTAAGGCTTATCCTGAATTTATAAAGGATGTTATCAAAAGTTACTATAGACCAACTGGTAAAACAGAGCCATTTATTTTAAATCAAGATCAAGTTAATCGTCTTCAGAGAATTAGTGGAAGTATAAACTACGACAAGGTTAAAAACTTAATATTGGATGGGAATGACAATGTAAAACTTGAGTGGGAATTTATGGACGATGAGACTAAATTGAACAAACTTTCAAAAATATACTCAGAAACCAAGAAGGATAAGGAATTTGAGGACGAGAAAAAAAGAATACTTACCGATATAGTCGTAGGCTTAGGTCGCTAAGTAACAACGCCCCTGACTCATGCAATATTATATCCTCAAAATTCCGTACCTTTGATATATGCCGAAAGACACTAGCAAACACAGTAGGGCAAAGGCTACAATGAAGCGTTTGGGAATCAGTGGCTTTAATAAGCCTAAGAGAACTCCTTCTAACGCTAAAAAGAGCCACATAGTAATGGCTAAAGAGGGTGATAAGACCAAGCTTATCCGTTTCGGTGAGCAGGGAGCATCAACTGCTGGCAAGCCAAAGAAGGGTGAGTCAGATAAGATGAGGAAGAAACGTGCGAGTTTTAAAGCTCGTCACGGAAAGAATATTAAAAAAGGCAAAATGTCTGCCGCCTATTGGGCAAACAAAGTTAAATGGTAAAGATATGGCTTACGGTAAAAAAATGTCTGGAAAAGCTTCTTCGATGAAGAGCAAGTGCGCTAAGTGCAAGATGGGCAGTAAATGTAAGTGTAAAAAGAAGTAAGCAATGGCTATAAGCACTATATCACACACTGTATGTCTTGATTGCAGTCAAAATGAGTTCACGGTAACTGGTAGCTTAAATGGTGGATCTATAGTTGGGTCTACTACAAATAGCTTGTCTGTTACAGACCCTAATGGCAACGTAGTTGTTTACGACAACGCTACGATAACAGATGACCTTTACACAACTCCATTTACCTACACTATCTCTGCTGGTAGCACTATCATAACAGGTGGTGGCTCAGTAAGTGCAGCGACATTGAATTGGACTACTACTGCTAACACTACCTACTCGTTTATATTGAGAACAACGGTGAACGGATACGTGCAGGATTATCCTTTGTCTGTTGCGACAGGAGCGTCACCAACAGCTACTGAGATAGGGGATGGGTTAGAGGCTGCTATAAATGCTTTACCTTCAGGGTTAGGGCTTCAAGATGTTACTTATACGTCAGGAACGTTACTAACAATTCAAGGTCAAACAAACTACTACTTTGGAGTCGATGCTTTAGTAAACCTAACTGCAAGCGGTATTACGCCAAGCCCATCAGGGTCTTCAAGCGCAACATTTTCAGACGGCAAGTACACCGTAACTTGGGATTTAACAGATGATGGGACATCGCACTCCTCAGTTACAGAGTCCTACTTCCTTTGCGATGTAGAGTGCTGTGTAAGGGGCAAGATGTCGGCTATCGATATAGACTGTGACTGTACGGGAGACAAGGCAACAGACGCTGCTATAGAGTCCATGCTAATGTTGCAAGGAATAAAGGCTGCTGCTGCTTGCGGAAAAGACGCAAAGGCAGATAAACTGCTTGTAGGATTACAGGCTATATGTAATAATGATTGTAAAAGCTGTTAAAAATGAGTTGTAATTCTTGTTCAAATATAACACTCCCTGGAGTTGCAGGACCTGCTGGTGCGCCTGGTGCTGCTGGTGCTGCTGGAAACGGGATAGTGTCTGTTTCTTTTCAGTCAACTACAAACCCTGGAGGCACACCTGCTGTTGCTGGATTCACTGACACCTATAGAATCACGTACACTGATGCTACAACATTTGACTATAACATAGTAAATGGAACTGTCGGATCTGACGGAACTAACGGTACGTCAATAATTGAAATTGACACCACTTTAGGTGCTGGTGTAACTTCTCAGATAAGTCCAATAAATCCTCAAAAATCATTTAATATTCCAGCAAACACATGGCAGAATGATGGAGATATGGTTGAGTTGGAAATTATGGCTGTAGGTGAACTATTTCAAGGTGATGGATCTCATAAGATATATATTACCATTGGGTCTGCACCAGTTCCAATAGATTTAGATGCTTGGGTTACTGGTGCTTTAGCCAGCGGATATGTTGGATGCAATGCAAAGCTTGAGCCTTTTATGCATTTGAAACTTCAACTATCTATGTCTTCAGTAGGAACGATTACGCCTATAACTGATTTCCAGGCAAATGCAGGTATTTATAGTCTTGAATCAACAAACCCATTCTCAACAGCTGGATATTTTTCTAAGCATAGAGGGGCAAACTTAACAGGGGTTCCTGTTAGTGGAATCGTTCCAATTGACGTATATATGGTAAGCGTAGATGGAACTGTAAGCGTGAAGCTTTTCTACTTTAAACTAACATCATACAAAGCATAAAATGGGATTAAAAAATATACAAACACTTGCTGCTATTGCAAGCGGTACTTTAAATGTCAATGTAGATAGAAGCCCTGCGTCTTTGGTTAGTCTTGCTTCAATTACAAGGATTAACGGATCTGTTACGTTAACTGGCAACCTTAATATTTCACCATTAGGTACTGCTTTAAAAAACACTACCATAAAGGTTCTATGGGAGGCATCTGTTACAATAACAGCTTTATCAGGTAACCAAGTTTTTATCTTTGGTGAGGCTGTTCCTGACGAATTAGCCGCAAAAAACTTTGTAGCTGAATGTGTTTACGATGGTGCTGCTTGGGTGGTTAATATTCTGCCTGATTTTGCAGGTACAGGTATTATCGGGTCAGACAGACTTGCATCCGACTCTGTAACAACTCCTAAGATTGCAGATAATTCAGTTGAGCTTGCTAAAATGTATGAGCTTGCTACTGGTAGTGTCATATTTGGAAATGCATCAAACAGACCTACTGCGTTAAGTGTAGCAGACAGTACAATAGTTATTGGAGATAGCTCTACAGGTTTAGTTTCTGTGGCAGTTAGTGGTGACGCTACTCTTACTAAGGCAGGAGCGTTGACAATCGCAAACAACGCAGTTACAACTGCTAAGATTTTAGATGCTAATGTTACTCCTGCAAAGATGAGTACAGGAGCAAGAAAGGCATCGATAGCTATACCAGTGTCTTTTGAGACTGCTGGAGAAATAGGAGTCGTGAAGTACACAATGTGTTTTGACTGTACGGTTGACGCTATTCACGCCACCGTAACTAAGGCGGCAGCTACAGATACTGCTACTGCTATATTTAAAGACCATGGAGGAACTGTTCTTACAGGTTCTCAGGTTGACATAACAACAGGTCTTGTATTGGGTAATATTGTATCTACTACACCTACAGCGAATAACACATTTACTGCTGGAGAACAGATAACTATTGAAACAAGTAAGACAACCGCAGGTAGCGGTAATTTTACAGCGATACTGTGCCTAACGCATGACTAATGGGATTCGATATACAGAATAAGAACCTAGAGCTTCTTATCTACGACAAGGTAGGTAAGAACATTAACTATTACCCTAAGTCAGAACTGTCTGTTTCTGCGAGTAATGGCAACATTATCATTACCCAAACTGTAGGTGAATCACTAAACACGATATTTAATCAGGAGGCATCTATGATAGATCAGCCTTCTACCAACTCAATATACGACCTTGTAACTACTATTAAGGGTTACATAGGAACAGCATCACCAGATGGATTCTCAGGTGGTTGGGCAGACTATGAAGATGTTGCTACGACAGGATCACCGATAGCTGTAACTGCTGTTCCTGCCGTCCTTACAAATGACGGTTTAGGAGTTAACACAAACACTGCATACCTACCTATAGGAGGAAACGGAATAACTCAACTTTGGGACACATCTTCCAACGGGTTTGACTTTAGCGACCTTAATGTAGGTGATATGCTTGACATCAGGATGGATATAGATGTAATCATCGCATCAAACAACACTGCTGTAGATGTGGACTTACACATGGGGTCAGGTGGAACAGTTATAGTGCCTTTTATTTCTCAGCAAAACTTCAAAACTACTGGAACATTTGAGGTTATCCGATACATGGGACTATACATCGGTAGTGAAGATGTAAGAGACACTTTGGCTCAGTTAAAAATAAGCGCAGACAATAATTGTACGTGTATTGTTAATGGATGGTACATTAAAGCAACAAGACGAGGATGATATTTAATCAATCCAATATAACGAACAGAACGGTATTGGCGAGGTGTTGCTTCGCTGATATGGTTATTGATATGATGGAGGCTCGTACTATCGGAGATACCGACACATACGAGTGCAAGAAGAGAAAGGCAATGTTCCTGAACTATGCTATAGGGGAGATGTGTACATACATTGACGAGGGCGTATTTACGTTAAACCAAGACGAGGAGACAGAGGTTTCTTGCTTCAAGGACTCTGTAGCTAAAAAGTTTCTCGGACAGATGGACGCTTTGTGTGGATGTCCGTGTGGATGTTCAGACGCAAAAATATTAGACGATAATTTACCTAAATACATATAATGGATTATTTTGAAAAAGGAAGCCCAGTAAGGCAGCACGTAACGCAGGAGGTACATAATGATGTAAGTTTTTTGCGAAAGGTTCAGGCTAAAAACTTAAATGTCGAAAACTTTTCTACATCAACCCCAATACCAACTTCTTATGTTTTAGATATTATGTCTATGCTTGGAGCTATAACAGAAGTTCCATTTTCAGTGGCTAGTTGGACTTCTTCATATGTTATTGAAATACCTGGTTCATTCGTTAATAATGGTGAGTCAGAGATTATTGGAAACTTTACAGATGAAACATCATCATATAATGTTATTGGTATATCACCAAATGAAGATTACGGTACAAAGGAGTCAATACTTACCAATTATTCAGTTAGATTCACTGGCGGTGCATTGTTAGGCTCATATGAACAATCAACCTCGGTTAGAGTTGGTGGATTTGACAATATTGAATACACTTACAAGTATGAAGAGGATGCTGCCGCAACTGGTTCAAACCCAAAACACATACACGACTTTAGACTTACAGTAGATTCTACACAAATCCTTGGATATGTAGTTATATATGCCGATGATAGTGAATTTCACAACTTCATAATCGATTCAGCAGCTTAGTAATAATAACGACTTAAACAAAAGAAATGTTTGATAAATTAAAAGAAGTATCAAAGAAAGTGAGACAGGCAAAATTTAAGTCTGTAACTGAGGGTATTACAATGTCAGATGCTTTAAAAGAAATATTTAAAGAAAATTAAAATGTCAAAATTATCACCAGGCGAAGTAGAAAGCCTAAATCAATTAAGAAAAGTCTCTGGCACAGGGGGCTTTAAAATGCTTACAGGTACGGGCGCACACGCTTCGTTGTCAGGGTACGCTATTGTAGCTAACACAGACACTGTATTTACAGTGTTTAACATTGATGGAGTAGTAAAGCTTTCTCATCTTGGACTAAGCGGTATAACCGTAAAGGCAGGGGCATACTTACCTGTTCCTGAGGGTAGCGCAATAACCGATATTACAATGGCTTCTGGAGACTGTTTAATCTACAATCAATAAGAAATGTCTTTAGGCGTAGGTGTACCTTTTAATTTTAATAAATTAGGCGGAGGCGGAGCAGCACCCTCAAGTCCAGACTTTATTTCAACTTGGGACACTACGCAAGCTGGTTCGGCAAGTGATACTATTGTATTACCAATGACAGCAGGATCTACGGTTGATTGGGGTGATGGAACTGTAAACAACCTTAACACACACACTTATGCAGTTGGTGGTATTTATACAGTTAAAATATTAACCACGGCAGCTTTAAGGTTCTTTTCAGCTGGTGATAGGCTTAAAATAACAGAAATCAGCAATTGGGGAGTAGTTCAATTAATTGACCACGCTTATTACGGCTGTTCTAATCTCGTTATCACAGCTACTGATACACCTACTGTTGTGGGTTCTTCGTTGCGTAGGTGCTTTAGGGATGCTCAGTCCATAACAGCACTAAGCCTAAACGGAGTAGATGTTAGCGGTGTCACCAACTTCTTAGATTGTTTTTATCGGATAGGGTTTGGAACTGAAGCGGCATTAGAAATAGACCAGTGGCAATTGACACAAGCGACTAATCTTAGTGGATTCTGTCAAAACACTAAAATAGCAACTGCCAATTATGATACCTTGCTTATTTCTTTGGATGCACAAGGGGCGTTTACGTGGTCTGGAACTCTAAATATGGGTACATCTCAATTCACTTTAGGTGGAGCAGCAGAAGCAGCAAGAACTAGTTTAATAACCAAGATTGGTGGCATTACTGATGGTGGTGGGATTTAAAAAATAAAAGACAATGAATAAGATTGAATATCCCGAAGTAAGAACATACTATGTCTGCTTCGATGACGAAAGAACAGAAGTTAAAAGCTACGGATGGGTCGAGCCAAACCAAGTGTTTGAAACGATTTGGATTTTTGACGAATTTACAGACGAAGCACAATGGATAGCTGCGTTGTTAGAATGGGGCATCATACCCGATATTGACGAACAAGGTAACCTAGTGTTATGAGCCTACTAAGAGACACAAATAACAATCTAAGTAGTAAGAGGGTGGCAGGGTATGTTATCTTTGCGTTTGTACTATTTGCGTTTGTAGGTGACTTATTTGAGAAGCTTGTAATAAACGAGAGCGTGGCTAACACGTTAATTATGTCTGCTGCTGCTTTGTTAGGTATTGGCACATTTGAAAGGAAGAACTAATGCCTCAAAGTAAAGTTGAAATATTGTCGAACACGGTTGATACATTTGGAGTAATCCTTTCCTTTGTCTGGATAGCAAAGTTTAAAGAGTCCTTGAGTTTGTATATCTTAATTGCGACAGCTATATCTTTGACAATTACTGTTGGGATTAAAATTTACAATCTGTTTAATTCAAACGAGGAGAATAAAAAAGTTTAGTTGGAGAAAAAAAAAGTGTTTTGTGAAATTGTTCCTATTGAGTGCGATAAGAGATGTTTGAAGACAGGAACGTGTTCAATTAAAGGTAAGACACCTAAAAAGAAAGATAGAGATGAGCTGGAAAGACTACCCTAACTTTAGCAAAGAAGAGTTTGACTGTAAGTACTCAGGAAAGAACGAGATGAAGCCTGAGTTCATGGCTATGCTACAGAGCCTTAGAACTAAGTACGGTAAGCCTATGCGTATTACATCTGGCTACAGACACGAATCACACCCTATAGAGGCTAAGAAGTCTCGTCCAGGCGCACACGCTACAGGGCAAGCGGCTGATGTAGGTGTAGATAGAGGCGATGCTTATGATGTCTTGAAAATCGCATTTGAGATTGGATTTACGGGTGTTGGGATACAGCAGAAAGGAGGCGGCAGATTCATACACTTGGATAACATTAGTCCTGACAATAAAGACTTCCTCAGACCAACTGTTTGGAGTTACTGATGAGAAAATTTGAATTTAGAGTTTTATCTATCACAACGCTAGTGCTATGTATACTTGTGATAGCAATGGGCATGAGAATAGAATCACTAAAAGATGAACTGGATACTAAACAACGACATAGTAAAACATCTACTGAAGACGTACCTACCGTATCTGATAGCCTTTCTGATGGGAGTTATTGTTGCATGGAAAGGTTGCGGTGATACAAGCGGCAAGCCCGTTACCACTATCATAGAAAAACTAGTCCCGACCATTAAATATGTTGACAGATGGCGTACAGATACCGTTAGGTTTGTATCTAAGGAGTTTGTTACCGTAAGGGATACAATCACCTCAGAGACAATAGTTAATCGCTTAGACACGTTGTTTTTAATAGACACCGTTAGTATCGTTGAGGCGTGGCTAACAGAGATAGCTAAGTACGATACGACTATAGACCAAAAAAACGCCAGCATTCAATTAAATTGGCAGAACTACCAAAACAGGTCTGAGAACTTAAAGGTCACCTACACTCCAAAGAAAGTGGTAGGTGCAAAATTTGCACTAGGCATACACGCAAACGCTGGTCTTATATCAAACTTTAAGTCACGCTATATTCCGCTTATGGGTGTCGGTCTACAAGGTACTGTCAAGAAGGGATACTACGGTATTGATTATGGGTTTAATGGTGACCACTACATTGGGTTAAGGTTCGGCAGGAACATCATCTCAAGATAGTTCGTATCTTTGATGCATGAGAGCATCTACATTTATCTGCACGAACATCGAAGAAATTGAAATGGCAAAGGAAGAGAATGAGAAGCTTAACCTTCCATCTCCACCGCCACTTCCAAAACCAAATTACGAAGAATCAGTGGGTTGGTTTCACATAGAAGACGTTACAAGAGCTTACACTAGAAACATCAACAACAAAGCAGTAGCATCTCTTGTGTTCTCAGATGGATCCTACATGGATGTTAAGATGACATCTGAAATGGAGGATATGCTAGATATTCTCTTTAGAAATACCCTTTAGTCTGTCTACAGCACGTAGGTCTTTACTTACCATTCTTCCTGGGTCTATCTCAAAATACTTAGAGAAGAATGTAATCTCTATAAGCGTAGGGTAAATTGCGTGTACCTCCCCCCATTTGTATAGCCTTCTTATTTGGAATTTAAGACCCATCTCATTCAGCCATTTAACCATCTCGGTTACCTTTACGCCCTTCTTTTCGCACATATATATGATGTTGTCCTTGAACTGCCCTGCAAGCTCCTCAGACTGATCGAAAGCCTCCCTCGTCCAAAGTTGATTACGAGACTGCATCTTCTCGTACACCTCGTCTGTAATTGTAAGTTTAAATTTTCTTTTGTAAGCCATGCTCAAATATACAAAGAAGCCCCATCATTACGACAGGGCTTCTTAACTAACTGATAATCAGATACTTAGAAGGGTAGCGAATCCTCATCATCACCTGCCGCTACTGCCTCTGGCTGAGTTGACCTCTTCTCCGTTCCACCAAGCATGGTAAGGTCACGCACCTTTATCTCCGTGTTGTATCGGGTGTTTCCTTCCTTGTCTTCCCACTTCCTTGTGGTAATACTCCCTTCAACGTACAGTTTGTCACCTTTCTTTACGTATTTAGCAACTACATCTGCAAGTTTACCAAATACAACAAGATTGTGCCATTCTGTTTTCTCTTGCTTTTGACCACTTTTATCAGTATATCTTTCTGACGTAGCCATTACCATGTTGGCAACATTACCTGCCTTTGTTTCTCTAACCTCTGGATCTTTTCCGATATTCCCTAATAATTGTACTTTATTAACCATTTTTTTTTTATTTAATTTGATATTGTTTTTCTTATGATATTTTCCGTAGCCTTGTCGATGTCGTACATCTCAAGTGCTTTTTCTATTGACCCTTTAGGCGAGTCAATCCATTTAACTAGTTTATTGTATTCAGCAGTACCTGCCATTACCTTTTTCTTTGCTCCTGCCTTCTTCTCTACGGTAGTTGTCTTCCTTGGTTTTGCAGTAGAGTGATTGTTTGTTACGTCAGGGTCTTTGTTATCATCGATAAGCAGAAGTCCATTCAATGCATACTTACGAGCATACGATGAAGACGCTCCGAAGCATTGCCCCAGGCTCATTCCTTTTTGGTTAACATCTATCCCTGCGTAACCATATGAGGACGCTATTAAAACACGCTCTTTTGTTTTGGGGTCTATAGTAAAAATAGATGCGTTTGCCTCTGTGTATGGAATACCGCATAGTTCTCTAACGCTATCGGTTAGATTTAAGCAAAGACCATGCTTGTCAAGTAGTGGCTTTACAGCCTCAAGAATTTGTTCTACAGTTCTATATTTATACCCACCAAACTTATTAAGTTCGGTCTTAGGAACATTGAGTTCGTTCTGTAGTTTTATTAGTTTTTCCATTGCGCTAAAGTATAATTATTAGATGATATATCCTATTTCTCTGTCGATTTTTTCCAGCTCTACGCCTATCGTAAACTCGTCTGGCTTATTGATTCTTACGTCCAACATTTTAGTGTTATTGTTGGCACGTTGGTAATATCTTATGTAGCCGTTAGCAGGGAACTCAATCTTCTCAACAGACTCCTTTCTGAACTCGTTCTTTATCTTATTCTCAAGTTCACGCTTCTCTTTCTCAAGTTGCTTTATCATTGACTTAACTGTCTGAAGGTGCTTGCACTGCATTAGCAGGTCTTCATCT
>Ga0255047_10000812_pt1 | contig 25023 bp, 21 predicted proteins | sample JV7_2_1_MG_FD_183640 | JGI IMG/M metagenome (GOLD analysis project Ga0255047, IMG submission 183640) | Seawater microbial communities from Jervis Inlet, British Columbia, Canada - JV7_2_1 | ecosystem: Environmental > Aquatic > Marine > Inlet | place: Canada: British Columbia | collected 2016-10-06 | reverse complement strand
TCCGAATCCCGAGACCGAGCGCGCTCGTCGCCGCACCAAACCAGCTCGCCCCACACCTGTCTGAGCGATCGGCTCCCAAGTACGGGCTACCATCTCCGACCCCTGACAATCTGAACGATCTGAAGCGCTGGCACAGCGGCGATCGTGCACGCGGCGAACAATTGAAGAGTGCCCCCTCGGAGCACACCCCCGGCAACGAACGTCGTGCACACAAGCACACGAAGAAACAACGCGCCGAAGACCGCAAGCGTCCCAGACTGACTGTCGGGATGAACCAGCCGGAACAGCCGAAACGATCGGCCATTTCTGGACACGCCGGCGAGGACAAAGTACCAAGGTCGAGGAGAGTCCGGGTTACGAGTCAATGATATTCACCCCTCAGAACGAGAGAATCCAATCAAGCGGTGATCCGGGCGAGACTCCATCGATGAACTGAACAAGATGATCGTCAAGCGAACAGTTACCTCTGCAATCAACGTCATCGGTAAATGAGGATCCACCTTTCTCGATCTTGTACACGCCGCCGCCAAACTGATACGTCGCCCAAGCGGCGCCCAAGCCTCCAGTCAACGGTATGGAAATCACGCCAGCCACACCACTTTGTATCTTCTGAGTACCCCACAGAATATTGACCGGGCCCGAGGCACGATGGCCGGCGCCAATCTCGTTGATGAGAGGGTCCGTGCGGCTTGAGACCGGATAGGTCCAAACGACGAAGTTCGAGCCGCCCGTGTGTGACAGTTCACCTATGCCGCTGTCGCCCAGACAGAAATCGACAGCGTCTCCTCGGCCGGTAGCCTGAGGATCGAATGTGAGCGCTCCGAGCACGGTGTCCGTCCACAGCCGCTCGGCGCGAAATCTGTGAAACGGGAACCGAACACCGCTCTGGAGCGTCCAACGAGCGTGGATTGGGATGCGACCAGTGTCGGCCCGCGTGAGGAGACGGCGCCACGATGCGGCGACGCTATAGTCCGGCGATGCGAGTATGCGTTGGATTGGCTGTCGTGGCTTTGCTCTTGCTGCAAGGGTCTCACACTGATGCGTTTCCAGCCGACGAAGTACCTACCGGTGACTGCACTCCGCCGACTACCACACACAACGTGCTTCGGTATCGCCTTGACCCTGTCTCGTCAGGAGCCGCCAACATGACGGCTAACGAGCTGGACGCTGTTCGAGATGGGATCGAGCGATGGGACTTCGTCAATGACGCGGTGGGCGGGGTGGTCGTCAACTGGACCGAGGACAATACGAGCCCTGACATCACGGTTCTGTTTGGCGTGATTCCGGGCTTCGTAGGGTACGCGGACTGCGATGCCGGTGAACTTGAGTTGGATGCCGCCGCAATTCGGACGCTCGGCTCTACACCGGCAGAGCGAGAGTGGGCCTTCAACCGCGTTGCTGCGCACGAGGCTGGCCATATCATGGGACTCTCGCATGCGGACGCCGCCGGGGGTTGGTCGTCGGGCCCTCCCGTAATGAGTACGTGCAACGATGCGGTGGATCGGGTGTTTGACCATGACGATCGTGCTGCAGCGCTCCATGACGATCACGCGACGTCGTATGGTGCGCGCTATATCGGTTCGAATACGGGTTGGGAGGAAGGCTCGCTTGCGGATTGGGGCTACTACAACGGTGTCACGAAGACGCTCTACTCTGGCTCGGGCGCCGCGCATGGTGGCTACTACATCGGCGTCCAATATCCGAACCCAGTCGACCCCCCCCGGCATTGTTCGGCAGTCGATCAACTTTTATGACGGCGCGCCCGCCGGAGCACCGTTCGGCCCGACGGGCGGTGGCACAGGGCCAACGGTCGATGCTCGAATCTGGTACCGAACGACTCAGACGTCAGGGTCGGTGGTACTGGTTGAGGCGTGGACGAGGCGGGTCGAGTACGGCGCCGGCGGATGCGACCTAAACTATCCTCAGCCCGGTGACCCCGGCGCCGGCCGGACTTACGTGAGCGGCTGGTATCTCCGAGAGTGGACCGCGGGTTTGGCGACGACGACGTGGGCCATGCTGGACACCGACGATTTCGACCTTCGCAATGGATCGGGGGCCGACTCGTTCGACGTGCGTATTGTGATCAAACCGACGCTGTCCGGCTACAACTTTCTGTACCTCGACACAGCCTCTTATCGAGAAGGATTGTAGAGAAATGCGCGCAATGAGTGGCCATTTAGTCCGCCTATTGTTGGCATGCGCGTTCGTGGTCGCGAGTTGCGGTGATGACTCCTTGTTGAGGGAAGGGCCCGCCTTGAGCACGCCGAAGACGGCGGTGGAAGTGACGAGCAGTGACGTGCCTCTGATCGATGACGATGCGGGTCGTTCGATTGAGTTGGGGGTCACCGGAGTAGAGGGTGTGCCATGTGTGGTCATCGACGTGATCGGCGATCTCGGTGCTGGTGATGTCGAGGAGTTGACGCGGGGGGCCAATGGTTGGGTCGAGTTCTCCGAGATCGAGTCGGCGCCGGGCAGACGCGGAACCGAGGTAGTCACGTTGGTCGATCCGGTCCAGGTCGTCGGTTCGCCAGCAGAACTGGTCGCAATGTCAGAAATGTCGACATGGGCGGGTTTCGGTGAGTTGGTGGAGGCGTTCCGAGTGCACGGCGTGGAGCGGTTCCTTGCCCCCGTGATCGCAGGCCGGCCGTCGCCAGCGAACTGGTTTGCCGAGCTGAGTGACGGGTATCTGGTTCCGGTCGAGGGATGTTTGACGGTGGAGCGGTTCGAAGAATCGCTTTTCCGCTACGTCGATGGCGACAAGGGACAGGCCGCAGCAGTCACTGCTGCATTCATGGGGCTTCCGGGTTCGGATTCGACGGTGGCGGAGGCGTTCGCCGAGCGGCGGGACGCGGCAGAGCAGCCGGTGGCGTGGGTTGATCTCGATCCGCTTGCGCGGTCCACCCATGATGAGGATTTTCCCGACAGCGTGCGCGAACGCATGTCCGAATCCTGGGTGCAGGTGTCGTTGCCCTCACACTGGGCGACCGCGAAGGAGCTGACCCTCGGCAGCTTCTCCGATCTGGGTTGGACAGGGTTTGTAAGCCTGGCTGCAGACTGGGGGACGCCACCGGCTGACCTCGCGCTGCCGATGTCGTTTCCCGCTGACGATGAGCGTGCGCTCGTCACGATCGTACTGATGCCCGAGTCCGTGAGATACGACGATGCATGGGTAGCCCTCGGCCGGATCGTTGCCGCCGATCTGACGACCGGCCCGGGAGTCAACCCACACGTCGTGATCGATGCCCCACCGGAGGTCACACCCTCTATGTTGCTCGACGATCCGACACTCGTCTCGCTTGTGGCTATCAACGCGGCCGAACCAATCCCGATCGGTTAGCGCCACGCCCAAACCGTCTGACCACTACAGCTGACCAGGTCCAAAGAATCGCTCTGTCTAGACACCGTGCGAGAGCGCGTTGTCTCGTTGTCCAAACCGTCCCGACCACATCCGGACTCCGATCCCAACCAGTCGCCGTCGAACCGTGTCAACCGGAGATGGAGCGAGCCGGGAGCGTGCACCGGTTCCGCTATCCCGGGATTTGATGCAACGGTTGATACATCGCTGTCCGTCAGCCGCCCAGCCCCACGGCCGGTGCAGGTGGTCGCCGATGTATCAGAGATGTATCAATCCGGGGAGCACCAGGCTGTGTCAGCCTGTCCGGCCGATGTCAGCCTGTCCACACATCAACCCTGCTAGACGGTACATTCCGGCACAACTCGACACGAACCGGCACAGGCCGATATCGCCTCTTTTCAGATTTGGGAGCAGGGGGTCGGGAGTTCGAATCTCCCCATCCCGACCACGTTGTGCGGTGTGGAGTTCGCCCGACCGCAACGGTTCACACGAGGTCGGCGATCAGTCCGACACCCCAAACGACCAATGCCGCGCCGAGTGTGCGGGTGACGATGACGCTTGGCACGAGTTTCTCGAGCAACACCACCGCAGCGACGAGCGCAATCCACCACAGGTTCATCACGCCGAGCACGAACAGCAGCGTCATGAGCGCCCAGCAACATCCGATGCACAACGAGCCATGGTGGACCCCCATCACGAAAGCGCCGCCCCGACCGCCACGCCAGCTTGTCAGCAAGAAACCGAGCGGTGTTCTGCACTTGCTCAGGCAGGCATCCTTGACTCCGGTGAACTGATAAGCGCCCGCGCCGACGAGCAGTACTCCGCCGAGCCAACGGCTGGTCGAGACACCCATCGCAGTGACAAGCGTGGCGTCGTGCAACGCCCACTGTGCCACCGTCGCCAGCGCGGCAAAACCGCTCCAGGCGATGAGGTACCCAACGACGAACAGCGGCGTCGAGCCCTGCAATTGTGAGCGTTCCGGTCGAACGGTGGAGGCGTACGCGCTGACCATCGGGGCTGCGGACGGCAACATCATGCCCGCCATCATCACTGCCCACATCGTCCACATCAGCAACACATCGGTACGGCTCCACGATGCGGTCATCGGCATCGCGAGCGACGAGTTCATGTCGCCCATCCGGGCACTGAGCAAGAAGAGGTACAACCAGCAGAGCACGGTTACCGCGATGAGGCTGATCGGAACCAGTCGCGGGGCGTGGGCGGCCGGACGGGTGAGCAGTGCGGTCATCGATCAGCCCTCGTACTGGAACGGGGAGAAGAAGCCATTTCGAGCAGAGATCTCCCATTCGTATCCGTGGTCGTTGTACCGGAAGTGATCCGAGCGGGCTGCCACGGCCGTGTTGCCGGGCGCAATGGCGAGTGGATGGTTGGCGACCTGGACCTGGGCACCGCCCTGACCCTCGATTGCGGTCAGCTTGACATCAGCGATGCTTCCGACTTTGAACGCCAACGTCGACTCGTCGGCGTCGAAATCGATCGCTGCAGCCGCCACGCCCATCACTTCGCCGATCAGCCCGGCCAACACCGCTGGGTGGCCACCCGCCGCTCCCGAGAAGATCGCACCGAGTGCTTCCGCCTGCTGTTCCGAAGCCCGATCGTCCAGGTACACGGCCGCTCGCCACGGAGTCACCGCCATGTGCCCCGCCGAATACACAGCCAGGGCCACGTTCAGGTCGCCGATCGCGACACCGTTGTAGTCGCCGTCGTCGACGTGCCATCCGACGATTGCCGTGCAGTCTCCTTCCGTTGGCGGGCTGAGGAACACGCACGGGCACGCGGCCTCACAGTTGCAGGATTCGAAATATGTTCCTGAGACGTTCCACGTCATGATTCTGACCTCCGTTGTTGTTCAGGCGACTCGTTGTTGAGTCACCGACAACGTGATCATCCACCGCGGGCCATGCATCTTGCTGACGGCGCGCTTGTAAGGCCTACGGAAGGTTTGCAAGCACGCTGCAAGGAGAGTGCGAGAGACTGCACGGGTGACGACAACGGCCGAACTCGGAGTGCTCGGCGGCCTCGAATTGCACCGCGACGGAGAACCGGTGCCGATCGGCGGGCCCAAGGCGCAACTGCTGTTGTCGATCCTGGTCGCGCAATGTGGTGTCCGTCTCTCGGTCGACCGCCTGACCGAGTCGCTTTGGACCGACGGGGCTCCCAGGTCAGCGACGGCCACGATACAGAGTCAGGTCTCGCGACTTCGCTCGATCCTCGCTCCCGACTTCGCGGTCACCCACGATGCTGGCGGCTATCGGTTCGAAATTCGAGAAGGGGAGCTCGACGCGGGCCGATTCGAGCGTCTGCTCGCTCGATCACGAACGCTCGACACGGTTGCCTCGGCCGACGCTCTCGACACCGCAATTGGAATCTGGCGCGGTCCGGCATTCGGCGAGTTCGCAGACCGACCAGAGGTTCGCGGCGAAGCAGCGCGACTCGATGAACTCAGGTTGGCGGCAACCGATGACTGGGCCGAAGCGAAGATGGCAATCGGTAGCCACGCCGCGATGGTCGGTGAACTCGAGGCCCTCGTCCACATGCACCCGCTCCGCGAGTGCTACTGGCGGCTGCTGATGTTGGCGCTCTACCGAACCGGTCGGCAGGCCGAAGCACTGCGGAGGGCGAGCGAGTTCCGCTCGATGCTCGCGCAAGAGGTGGGTCTCGACCCGTCGCCCGCGGTACGAGAACTCGAGGCGCAGATCCTCGCGGACGACCCGGTGTTGGTCGGTGAGCGCGAACCACCGACGGATACGAGAGTCAAAGTTGCCGCCCCGACACTCCTCGGGGTGACATCGTTCATCGGCCGCGATCTCGATGTGGCATCACTCACAGAGGCAATCCGGGAGCAGCCACTTATCACGATCACCGGCCCGGGCGGGGTCGGCAAGACCCGTCTGGCAATGCGTGTCGCCGGATGTGTCATCGACGAGTTCATCGATGGCGTGACGGTCGTCGAGTTCGGCGCGTTACGCAACCCCGCCGGCACGGCTCAAGTGATTGCGCAGGCACTGGATGTCCAGCAGCATCAGCACCGGACGATCGAAGCCACCATCGCGGAGTTTCTCGCTCCGACCCGCTCGTTGCTTCTACTCGATGGTTGTGAACACGTCACCGATGTCCTCGCACCACTCGTCGATCACCTTCGGTCGTCGTGTCCGGAGCTGAGAGTTCTGGCCACGAGTCGGCAGTCCCTAGGGCTCGCGGGAGAATTCATCGAGGTGCTCGATCCGCTCGCCGTGCCGCCGGAGGGATCGGAACGGACCGAAGAGATTCGTGGATCCGCAGCGGTCGAGTTGTTCGTGAATCGGGCGGCGGCGACGACGCCCGGGTTCTCGCTCACCGAAGAGAATTCGTCAGCAGTCGCCGACATCTGTCGTCGGCTCGAAGGCCTCCCTCTTGCCTTGGAGTTGGCTGCGGCTCGCCTCCGGTCGATGGGAGTCGATGCGCTGTCGGCCCGGCTCCATCAGCGCATCGAAATGCTCGGACAGAAGCAACGAGGCGCCGACGGACGGCAGCGCACGATCCACGATCTCGTCAAATGGTCACACGATCTGCTTGCATCGGACGAACAACTCGTGTTCGAGCAACTGGCTGTTTTCGCAGGAGGGTTCGATCTTGTCGCGGCCGAATCGGTCTGCACCGTCCATGACGGCCCGATGTCTGTCGTCGGTCACGTCACGAACCTGGTGGACAAGTCGATGATCGTTCTCGTCGATCCGAGAACGTCGCGATACCGGCTGTTGGAACCGCTGCGCGAGTTCGGGCTGGATCATCTTCGCAGCCGGGGCGCACTCGACGAGACCGAGGATCGACACCTGGCATGGTTTCTCGATCTCGCCGAACGCGGTGCCCTCGGCCTGGATAGTCCGGACGAAGCGACATGGTCTGCTGCACTCGAACGCGACTACTCCAACCTCCGCATCGCCCACCTCACCGCCCTCCACCACGACGATGCGGCCAGAGCCCTTCGACTCGTTGCCGCGTTGCGCGAATTCGCGTTCCGACGGGTCAACTACGAGATCACGTCGTGGGCCGAGGCGTCGACGGCCCTGGACGCGGCAGAGGGGGATGCTGACCTTCCAACCGCTCTAGCCGTATCGGCATACGGGCGGTTCGTGCGCGGTGACATGCAGAATGCAGTCGACCTCGCGCATCGGGCGCTCGACATCTCGGGCGGCTCAGCGCTGTCGGCAAGTGGGCTGCCCGAGCGAGTGCTCGGCAACGCTCTCTTCTACATGGAACGGACTGAGGAGGCGTTGCACTGGATGGGTCGCATGGAGTTGGCGGCGCGTCGGGCCGGCGTCGGCGGCCGGATTGCACACGCCCTCTATATGCAGTCCGTCGCGCAGACCAGCGTCGGAGACGAGATCCGGGGGGCAGTGCTCGCCGGAGAAGCGCGCGCCGCCGCCGACGCGGCGGGTTCACCGACGGCTCGCGCCCAGGCGGACTATGCACTCGGTCTTGCTCTGGAGAGCACCGATCCGGACGAGGCCCTCGATCTCCTCCAACGGGCAGCGCGCGTCGGAGCCGAGGCTGGAAATCGCTGGATCGAGGCGTTCGCTCTGACCGAAGTGCACTCGCTCAGAGCGAAACAAGGTGAACATCTGCTGGCGCTCGCTGGGTACGCGGAGGTCATCGACATGTGGCATCGGGGAGGCGACTGGGCAAACCAGTGGCTGTCGATCCGTCGAGTGCTCGGCATCCTGGTCGAACTGGGCGCGCTCGAGTCCGCCGCTGTTCTGCACGGAGCGCTGACCGCCGTTGGCGCGGCTGAGGCCATGCCGATTGCACCGGCCGATGCCGAACGCCTCTCCGGGAGTGTCGCAGACGTGCGATCGCTGCTCGGACCGGCGACGTTCGCGGAGGCTGTCCGACGGGGCGCGTCACTGCGCGACAGGGAGATCGTCAGTTTCGTCAAGCAACAGATCGCGGTGCTGACCGATGGTCCCGTCCGTTGACCGGATCGCGATGCTCCCTGGGGGAAGCGATGTATCACGCATGTATCAATCCGGAGAGCACCGGGCTGTCTCGATCCGTGCCGGTCAGTACTAGACCGTGCGCCAATCACCCCAGCTAGATAGATACGTTCCGACACACCCCGGCACAGACCGATACGCCCCGATACGCCCCGATACGCCCATTTTTCGGATTTGGGAGCAGGGGTTCGGGAGTTCGAATCTCCCCATCCCGACGAATCTACGAGGGACTTTCTAATCCGACTGAAACCCACAGCCGCTGCTGGGGGACGTAAAGTCGGGCGGGTACCGGAACTTGACACCGGAACTTGACAACGGAACTTGACAACCGGAACTTGACACCTGCGCCGCTGAACACGAAGAACGTCACCCCACAGGTGGCCCGGTTCGTGATCCACGACAGGACGAACGGCCCTGGTATCACCATCCACGGCTCCAATACGGTCACTGTCAGTGGGCCGAGGTTTTGGCGCGCCGCAGGGGCAAGGAGACCGACGATGTATGGGTGTGTTCGCTCACCGGTTTCGCCCGGGAGCACGTCTGGTGTATACGAATGGCGTTTCGGGTAGTCAGGAAGAGGCCTGACCCGAAGGCTCCATTGGGGGTCTTGCTGGTGGCCGTCTCGTTGGCTGCGGTCTTGGTCGTGGCCGTCGTTTCGCCGACCGCCGCCCAGGAGCCGGGCTGTCCTCTCGAGCTCGATGGCCTGTCGCTCGACGTCGAGGCTCGCGACACTTCTGACAGCCAGGAGTCGCTCAACTGCAGCTACGAGCCCGCCGAACCGGGCGCGGCCAGCCGCGTTGCGATGATTGCCACCTGGGTGCCGGCGGGGCTTGACGCAAGTTCATCGGGATTCTGCGGCTTGACCGATTTCGAGGATGACGAAGGAGTTCGTTGGTACGGCTTCGACTACAGCGACGACGCTGCGGCGCAGGTCTGGTACAACGCCGACGATCAGACACTGGGCGTCGACAAGGATGCTGTCCGGGCCACCGCGGCCGCCCTGCTGGCAGACCACATCGGCCCACTGGCACAATCGTGTGCCGGGCCGACAAACACACCTCCCGAAGACACGGCGGCACCGCCGCCGACGACGAGCGTCTCCCCCGACACGACGACGCCGGCGACCACGAGCACCACATCGACGACGTTGGCGGCGGCAGTCCCGGTCCCGGTCCCGGCCTCGGTCTGCCCCCAGGCGATCGGTGAACTCGTGCTCGTGTCCGAAGTGCCCGAGACGAAGGCTGGAGTGTCGCTGGCCAGATGTGAATATGTGTCCGGTGCGGGTAGCACCCGGTACCCGGTGCTGGTGACCCTGAGGTGGGGAACGCCGGCAGCGGCACACGACGATCTCCCCGCATGCGGGTTGTCCGACGTCGCCAGTTCCGACCGCGGCTACATCTCGAGCCGCACGACCGCCGCGAGTGCCGAGTACAACAACGTGGTCACCGAGCAGGCGTCCGGGACGTACGAACCGATGATCGAGGAGGCGGTGCGAGGCATCCTCGCCGCCGTCGAGGCCTCCGCCGCGCCGTGCGGTGGCCCGCCGACCGACATCAGCCAAGTCCGGCTCGGCGTCCCGCCCGCCGACATCGAGCTGGAGGAACTTGCTTTCTACGAGACGGCGCTGGCGTGCGAGCAATCGATCTCGGGATTCGTGCTCAACGAACCTGGAAGGGCTCGGACAGTCCTTCGCGACTGGGTTGCCCTCGACTGCGACTACACCCGAAGTGGGGTGGAGGTCGCGGCGGCCCAGGAGCAGGACACGGCCATCTTGCACGTCACATGGACCAAGGTGAACGGCCGCAACGCCAGGTTCTGCCTGGACGAAGCCAGCAGCTCGGAGACCGATGCGCGGGTGTTCGCGAGCCTCTATGACGGCGAGCACTCCGTGAAGATCACGACCGCACACCCGAGAGAGGGTGATGCCCTCCGGATCGCCTTCACCGAGGCCGCTACCGATCTTCAGGCCCGGGTCTTTCCGCTCGCGTATGTGTGTCCCGACTTCAACGAGATCGTGTTCGACCCGATCTCTCCGTACTGGCAGGCAGCGTTCGGCAGCATCGCGACGCCACCGCCGATCGTCCTCCCCGATGAGGTCGTGGCCGCCGACGTGGTCTCCGGTGCCGCCTACGCAGGCGCCGCGGTGGAAGGAACGGCGGAAGGAGCAGTCGTCGCCATACCGCCGGAGCCCGGCGCCGAGCCGCCACCGGCCGGCCCGACCGAGGTCGACGACGGACCCGTTGCAACCGGCGCGCCGGATGAAGCCAACCCCGGCGCCTCTCAGAGTCCTGAGGAGACAAAGGCACGCTCGATGATTTGGCGGGTGGTCGGCATCGGAGGGTTGGTGCTGTCGATCCTCGGGTTGGTGGTAGCGATTCTGTTGATACGCAAACAGAGCCGGGTACGTCCGACGTGGGACAACGCCCGGCTGGCGATCGCGACAGTGACGATCGTGGTGATGACCTTGGTCATCGCGGTCGACACCCCGTTTCTGCTGATTATCGTCGGCATCGCCGTCGGAGTGTTGATCGGCCTCCTCCAAGGCCGCAACCTCGAGGTTCGGGTCAGCGAGCGTGGCCTGCACGCCAAGCGGAGCATCATCGCCGCCGTGGCCTTCGCGGTCGGGCTGGTGATCGTGCAGATAGCCGGCTTTGCCAACCGGAACGGCGCAGTGGCGCTCGGGTTGACGGTGTCGTATCTGTCGGCGGCGATGACCGCCGGGCTCATCGTCGGGCGTCGACAACGCATCGTCGACGCCCGGGCTGCCTCGATGGCGTTCGGCGTCGTCCTCGTGGTGCTGGCGATGACCATGGGCGCCCCTCCGCGGTCTGCCGAGGCCCAGGACGAGGGATCCGACGCGAATCGGGAGGTGCTCATCGACATGGTCGACTGGGACGAGATCACCGTGGTCGGCGGGATGTGGGCAGCAAACGGCAAGCCGCCGCTCACGATCTCGGTACCCCGTGGGCTCGTCGCGGCACCGGAAGAGATCACCAACACGGTCGCCTGGGTGTCGGGGACGACAGATTTCTCCGACTCCTACGAGATAACCGAGTCCTACGAATTCGAGCTCGACGAGGACGGGCGGTGCTGCACGGTCACCATCGTCGCCGATGGCACCCGGCTCGCATCCAACGGTGTGTCGTCGACCCACCACGCCGAAGCGGTCATCGGAATCCGACCGGAGGGCCTCGGTGGGTTCACCGGCGTTACGCCGTTCGCTGATCCCGAGCTCTTCGGTGGGGTCGATCCCGAGAATCCGCCGTGCGGCCGCCCCGTGGCCCAAGTCGGTTTACAGGATGCCGAATGGACGACCCGGACGATTGACGGCGAACCGACCGGCGGGGGCAGCGTCGAGTTCTTCCTACTGACCGACTGCGACCTTCCCGATTTCACCGTCTCCAACGCGCTCGCCATCGCCCCACCGCCACCGGCCGGACCGGACCAGCGGATGCAGGGAGACCAGGGACCGTGCCCGGTGTTGCAGGAGATCGTCGGACCGATCGCAGAAGCATCGGGAATCGACTCGGGTGCCACGTACACGGTCGGCCGGCTGTACACGCAGCCGAACGTCCCCGTGTGCGACGAGGGCTTGGCACTCGGCGACTTCCGGCCTGGAGGGCTCCAGATGAGCCTTCTCTGGAGTCTGGCTACGGACAACGTCGAGGCCGAGGTTGAGCGCATCAACGAGATCAATGATGACTTCATCCGCACGACACGCCAATACGGCATCTACGACGAGGACGCCTGCCGACTCGATGCGAACGGTGACATCCTTCCTCCGGCCGAGGGCGAGGAGTGCAAGCGCCGGCAGTTCTTCGCCGTGGGGAGCGAGGTCACGATCTGGACCGAGTATTCCGGCGACGGCCCGAATGTCGAGGTTCGTGGGCGGTTCCCGTGGGGTTCGTACTGGTTCTTCTGTCACCACTGCGAGCCAGGGGACCGCATGATCCGCGATGCCGTCGCCGCTTGGCACAGGGCCGGTGTCAGCGCCGCAGCGGCTGCGGCCGACGACGCAGCGGCCGACCCGGCCGACGCCGACCGACCCGAAGGGGCTTCGACCGGTTCGGCGGTGGAAGAATTCGATGATCTTGCGGATCCTTCGGTCGAAGAACTCGGAGATGGGGTGGATCCGTCGGCGGACGACGACATCGATGCCCGGGACGCTGCGATCGCAGCCCTCGTCGCCCTCCTCGGGTCAGCAGCCCTGGCTGGAGCTGCTCTCACCGAGTCGGGGACCAGCATCCGAGATCTCAGCGGCATCCTCCGTCAAGGCGGCATCGATGTCCCGGGGGACATCCCACCGGACGGCGTCACCGACGAACGGGGCAACGTCCTCGTGCCCGGCGACGACGGTCGGTACGACTGGGAAACTCCCAATGGTGTCGAGCGGTTGGACCGCGCCGATCTCGAGGCGCGCATCGCGGCCGAGCGGGCCGCGATCACGGCACGAGGCACCGAGCGCACGGCGATCCTCAAAGACCACGCCGACGATGCGAGCGCCGCCAACCGAATGACGGACCTCACCGAGAGAAGCATCTCTCAGAACGACGAGTTGATGGCCGACATCCGCGACGGCTGGGGGCGGGTCGACGAGATGCAGTCGGCGCTCGACGAACGGTCCCGCATCCTTGGTGATCTCGAGCTCGCCGAGAGCGAGCGGGACTACGCCACCGCTCGCTCGTCGTGGGATCAGATCGCGCTCGGCACGGCCGAGGGCGCCGGGCGCGACATAGCTGGGCTGCCCGGCGAAATCGTCGACGCGACTCGGTTTGTCGTCAACGCCGCCGCCGACATCGAGAACTGGCGGATTGCCGGCGAGACCCTCGTAGAGACCGCCTACGACTCCGCCGGCATGATCGCCGGCAACACGTTCGGCGATGGTGCCGAGAGTGTCGGTAATGGTGCACGGTTCACGGCCGACGTGGCGGCGGCTCTGGGCACCTCGTTCGTCCGCGATCCGCTCGGCACGATCGTGATGCTCACACCGGTACAGGACTTCATCGACGCCACCGACGGCGAGCGTTCGCTCGGACGGCGGCTGGGTTCGATCGCGATCGGGATCGCCGACATCGGCTTGACGGTGTCGGGCCTCGGCGTGCTCAACGCCGGCGACGATCTGATCGACGCGGCGCGAGCGGCCGAACGACTCGGGGAGGTCGCCAATGCGTCGAGCGACGCCGCCCGGGCGACCGAGGCAGCGTTCGACGGTTCCCGCGTTGCCGGCCGGCTCCCCGATACGGCACTCGACCCTGCACTCTTGCGAGTTCGTCAAGACGTCGACCGGGCGATCGATGCGGCGCGGGCCGAGGCCGCAGCACGAGGTGTCCCCGTCACGGAGGTACTGAACGACGTACCCGAAGTGCGTTCGCTCTACCGAGGCGACGGCCTCGAGAGGTTGGGCCGGCTCGAGGCGGCCGGTGGGCTCGACAACAAGACGGCTGCGGCCGTGCTGTCGATTCACGACGAGATCACTGGCGGCGCGATTCGTGTCGGCACCGAGACATCCATCGACGACATGATGCGGCTGCACGGCGTGCGTCCCCAGCAGGTGATCGTCGGCAACAGCGGATCGGTAGGCGTCACGCGTTCGGTGATGACCGATGCCGACCGCACTGTTGTGACGGTCTTCGGCGACGCCGACCTCGACCTGTGGCGGGCGCGCACAGGCGGCACCCGCGGCCAGGCTGCGCAGGATCTGCAGGACACGTACCGGGACCTGCATCGGCGCAACGCCGAGCTGGCGCTGAACGACCCGACGGATCCCGCGGTGCGCCTGGCCCGCGAGTCGAACATGTCGCTCGGTGAGGCGGCAGCCCACCTCGACACGATCGGTGCCGACGATGCGACCGCTGCCGCGCGTCGATTGACCGGCGGCGAGATGGACATGGCGAGCTACTCGGGCTTCGGCTCGCTGACCGGGCCGGCCGATTCGTATCCCGCCGGGTTCACCCGGGCCCGAATGAGCATCCAGGGCAACGCCGACGTCTACCGGGTGAGTTCGAACGGCAGCGTCTCGAGCTACCGCACGTCGGGGCAGGCGATCATCGACCAGCATGAACTAGAGCGAGTGCGCCACACGGGCGCAGTGACGACGGTCGACGTGGGTGACGGCATTCGGGTGGCCGACCCGACGCGTATCCCCGACGCCGAACTCGGCCCACTCCTCAACCAGCAGGTGATGGCGATCGAGCACTACGACGATGTGAAGTCGGTCGCCAAGGCCGTCGACCGGGTACAATACATCGCCGGTCGGAGCGGCCGCTCGTTGGCAGACGCGTCCCTCGTCGAGGCGTCGATCAGCATCCGGGCGAACCCGCGGGGCACGGCATCGATTCTCGCCGAACTGGGGATGAGCGAGCAGCAGTTCGTCGACGCGACGAAGACGATGGTCCGCGACTATGGGACGGGGGGTTGAGCGATGACCGTTTGGATCACCCTGGCTGACCAGATCGCGGCGCGCTGCAAGCTCCCAATCGTTCCGGTGCCCGTGTCGGAGTCGACGGCGGCGATGCTGGGCGGGAGTCGCATCGAACCATCGGCGATCGCGCTCGACATCGACTCGTGGTTGTTGCGCGAGGAACACTCCCCGGCCGCCGATTCGGTGCTGAGTCGGTACGTCGCGACGCTGGCGTACCTCGGCGCGCTCGAACTCATCGACAGCGGGCACTCATCGGCGGCGGCACGTCTGCTCGAGGTCGGCGTCCGGCGGATGCCCGACGATCCTTCGCTGCGGGCCAATCTCGGTCTCGCGTTGTGGGACGCAGGGTCTCGCTATGACGCACTCGTTCAGCTGATGACCGCCAGCCGCCAGTACGCCGAAGCAGGGCAGACCGCGCCGATGTTGTGGATCCTCACGGCGCGGGCGCTCGGAGAGGCGGGCCGCCACAGCGACGCCGCCGCCCTGCTCGAACTCCTTGCGGACACTGAGCCCCGGGTCGCCTACTTTTGGGATCTGCTCGACACCGTCGAAGCGCGGCGGGACGCAACCGCGGCCGGCGCGATGCCGCCTTGAGGTCGCCACCGAAAAGACGATTTGTCCGCACTCGCCAGCTGTCGCGGCCTCGAACCCGCACTCTCTCGCGGAAAGCACCGACTTCGCAGATCGAACGTCGTCCAGGTAGTCGCTCGACCCCCTCTCGGCAACCCGCTCGGGATCGGCACTTCCCGATCGGCACAGTTGATCTTGTCAACTTGGCGTAAGTTCGGTGGTGACCTGTCAACCTGGTGGCGATCTGTGGCGTTTGGCCCTTTGGTGCCCCGCCGTTTATCGCCCATAGGTAACAGGCCCAACAAGACCGTGGCCGGAGCTGCGTGGGCGAAGAGGTGGAATCGGCTGTCAGGGAGAATCAGAAGACCGGACAGTCGGGTGTGCGGATGTACGAGAGGTCTTCCGCGAAGTCCCGTGCGATCTCGGCCTTGGTGTTGCAGTAGTCGGAGAACAATTGCTGTTGTTGGAGCGGCTCGTCGTCGCCGGGTGGATCCCACGGCGTATTGAGTGAGCCGCCGAGCATCCGGGTCTGGGCCACGAGCAGTTCGCCGAGCACGTTGCGCCGCACCATGGTTGCGGTGGTAGGTGGATCGCCGGGTTCGCGCAGCGATGCGAGGCGCCGGGCCTCGGCGAGCGCCAGCGCCTCCTTCGAAGCGGTGATGTCGTCGGGATCGCCGTGCAAAGTGGCGAGCGCGAGCTTGTAGCCGTAGAGCTCGGTGTCGTCGGGTTGCAGCTCGAGTGCGTTGTCGAGGAACTGCTCGTCGCCGGTCTCCAGCCATGTGTCAACCTGCTGGCGGGCCTCCCGCGACACCCGAACCTCGGCGAGCACCTCGCCGGTCTCGCGCTCGTCGGGATCGTCTGATTCGGAGAGCAGAATGATCGAGAAAATCTGGGAGATTTCGTCGATACACCCGGTCAACACGATGGGCGCCAGGAGGACCGACGTGAGGCGCAGGAGCCGGCGGTTGCGCTTCACGGCCGATCCACCTGCACGGCGATCGACTCGCTGATGTCCGTCGTTCCGTCCGCGGCCGAACGTAACTCGTCAAGCGGTATCAGGAACGTGATGACAAACGGCCCCTCGTCGTCCGTACCGCTGTGTTGCATGACCAGCTGTTCGACGCCCGAGTCGGCGAGAACCGGTGACTCGAGCAACGCCATTACGAAGGCGTCTCCACCGTCGTCGGCGTTGACCAGCGCGGACGAGTCGTCGGTCTCGAAGAGCATGAACGATGGAGCCGACCCGGCGGGGTAGACGGTCACCCTCATCCCGGTCAGGTCGTAGCCGGCCTCTGTCAGTTCGCCGACGAGCGCCTCGGTTGCGATGTCGTCATCGCCGGGCAACCCGTCAAGCGGGTCGGCTTCGCCGGCTGCAATTGCCGTCTCGAGCATCGCGTCGGAGAAGGTAACGCCGTCGACCGCTGGTTGGTCGACTGCTGGTTCGGTCGCGACAGTCGCGTCACCGGTCTCACCGGTCGGTTCGGTCGAGTCCGTCGCGTCACCGGTCTCACCGATGGGTTCGGTCGCGACAGGCGAGTCACCGGTCTCGCCGACGGAGCCACCGCCAGTCGCATCAGCCGGCCCGACTTCGGTCGTCGACGCCGATTCGTTTGACGACTCGATCCGCGTCTCTTCGTCGTCCTGGCCGCCGGCGCAGCCAGCCGCGCCCACGGCACCGATAAAGACCACCACGAACGCGACCGAATTGATCCCCGCCCGCGGTCCACGCTTCGGAGGCCCAGACGATCCACGACCCGTTCCCACACGGCCGATGTTAGGCCAACACCATCGCGGTGGAAAGGGCCGCTCGGCAGTTCCGAACGATCCCGGTCGGGGCGAACGGTCAGCATCACCGCGGCGCCTCCGACAATGTGGATGTGGACGTGAACCTCTTGGTCGGCGAGGCGTTCAATGAGCTGGTTCAGTAAGTCGAGCGCCAGTTAGCGGTCGAGGATCATCGAGACGCCAGCTCGTAGGCGCCGATGATGACATTGCGTACTCGAAGGCGCGGAGGTGTGGCCGCTGCGGCCGCATCGCAGTCGGTCGATTCATCAACACACCACGGCTCATCGAGGGTCGGAGCGGAACTGAGCCACGCAGGAAGTGGAAGTCGTTCCTCGTCGAGCCGGTACTCGGCGACGCCGGCAATGAACGCGTCGTAGCGCACCTGCCCAGTTGACCCGGGCGGTGGCACAGTCAACGCGACACGTTCAGCCCCATGCTCTGACGCCAGGTCGTCGGCAAGCTGGATGACGATCCGATACGCCCGTTCCTGATTGCCTGCGATCAGCGCGGCGCGAACATCCTCGGCAGCATCTCCAACCGTGAACCTGGTCGTCGGCAACAGCACCAGCCGATGACCCGTCGCGTGCAACAGCTTGTCAAGCGTGTCGAGCTTGAGATGGCGATGTCCTGCTTCGGCACGCGCGATGTTCGACTGCGCTGTACCGGACAGCTCACTCAGCCGAGTTTGGGTGAGCTGCGCGTTTCCACGAGCCCGCTTGAGCAGTGCAGCAGCATTCGTCATGACATCCTCATTGCAAAGAAGTATATCCGAACGGATATACAACCACAAGTGACAACTCACCCACCCGAGCACTCGAGTGATCCCGATGCGCCGTCATCGGGACCAGGTCCGCCGTACGCAGTACTGCAGGTGGAGGCGACGAACGAGATGAGGACGGCGCTCAGCGAGAGCGGCGTCAATGAAGATGTGAGGTCTCCAACGCCCGAGCAACCACCATCGATGGACCGCCGGTTGCGCGGCACCGTGCCATGAGGCACACGAGTGCTCGGAGACGACATGGCTTGGAAGGCGCGACGTTGGATCGTGAAGGCGTGGCCCGCCGGATCTCGTCACCGACGACGGAACCCGAACATCGAGAAGCGGGGGCGTTCCCAGTTACGGCGCTCTCAGACACCCGCCCAACTTCTCAGCACAGGCTCAGGTCGTAGTACCAACGTCCGGTTTCGGTCTGGCACCAAGAATCGGCACGCTGTTGATGTGCAATCAAACCCAGCTTCATCCGGCGCCTCGGCCACGACCGGCGAACTCGCCGAACGGCTCGACGAGCTCGACTCGGTCGATTTGGACCAACTCGATCGGGCCCAGCTTCATGATCGCGTGGAGAGCAAGGTGATCTTGCGGACCGATGACCTGCCGGATGCGATCGATGCGTTGGCCCACGACTATGTGGTGCTGGAGCATCTCGGCGATCGTGTCCAGGGCTACTGCAACACCTATTTCGACAGCGCCGAGTTGAGGAACTACCACGAGCATCACAATCAGCTCGGTCGTCGTCTCAAGCTGCGCTACCGGACCTACGAGAACTCGGATCTGACGTATTTCGAGGTCAAGCGCAATGTCGCGGGCCGCACGATCAAGGAACGACGGCGTACGCAGCGACCCGATGGTGCGTTGCACCGCGATGACGCGGCGTTCTTCGCGGAGCGGACGGGGTGGGACCCAGATGGGGTGCTGCCGTCGTTGACCGTCGATTATCAGCGGATCCTGCTGGTAAACCGTGACTATTCGGAGCGGGTCACGATCGATCTCGACATCCGATTCCAGAGCGATCGAGGAGCGACGACGGTGGATGGGTTGGCGATCTGTGAGTTCAAGCAACCGCGGCTCGACCGTCGATCGCCGGCGATGGCGGCGATGAACCGCCGTCCCCAGAAGTTCTCGAAGTACTGCATGGGTTTGGCGTCGTGTGATCCGTCGCTGCGGCGCAACCGGTTCAAGAAGGTGTTTCGAAGTCTCGACACGCTGGACCTTGGACCTGTGGCGCTGGAGGTGGCGGCGTGAGCGTTCTTGCCGCAATCGAAGTCGTGAATACCGATCGGCTCGGGGAGTTCGTCGTGGGGCTCGCGTTCAACGCGGTCGCGATCTCACTGTTGGGCGTGCTCACCTATCGCCGTGCTCGCTCACGTGCGACGTATGTGTTCACGCTGGTCGTCGTCAACATCGTCGTGTTCTTCGTGACCTATCTGATGGCGTCGGCGGCGGTCAGTGTGAACGTCGGATTCGGGCTGTTCGCGCTGTTCGGAATTCTTCGGTTCCGGACTGGGACGTTGCCGGTTCTGGAGATGACGTACCTGTTTGCAGGGATCGCACTGGCGTCGTTCAACGCGCTCGCGTTGACGTCGTTGTCGTTGGCCGAGGCAGTGATTGCGAACGTGGTGATTATCGCCACGCTCGAGGTGCTCGGCGGTGTGTGGTTGTCGCGACAGTCAGAGGTGCACTCGGTGGTCTACGAGCGAATTGAACTCGTGCGGCCCGGGCGGCGCGCCGAGTTGGTCGCCGATCTCGAAGAGCGCACAGGGCTGACCATCACAGGCCTGGTGATCGATCAGATCAATTTCTTGAACGACACCGCAAAGATCCTCATTCACGCCCAACCGGCCGATCGCGACGCCCTCGTCGTCTACGCCCGTGACGAGGTGTACGAGTCCTGAACGCTGTTCGCTCAGGTCTGTCGACCCGCCGCTCCCCACGACCACGATGGCGCTCGCCGCCGACAATGGAGATGTGAGGTCTCCAACGCCCGAGCTAACGACGAGTTGGGAGTTGTGCCTGGCACAACTCCCAACTGGTCGGCGTGCTGGCAGGATGATCGGGTGAGTGACTCGTTGGAGAGCCTGAGTTTCGACAGCGAACGGCTCGTTGTGAGTGAATGGCATCGAGCGGTCGAGCGCACCGGCCTCGATCTCGCGAGGTCGATCGTCGAGCTCATGACGCCACTCACCACTCGATCGCTCCCGGAATCCTGGCGCGGCGACTACTCCCTCGAGCGTGCTCAGCGATGGATCGCCGAACGAGACGCCGAGTCACCGACGCTGCTCGTGACCGATCGACAAACCGGCGAAGCGATCGGTCTCCTGATCGTGTTCCTCGACTCGTCCGCTGATGAGGATTCCGGCGGCGATGCGCGGCTCGGCTACTTGTTGAGTGACTCTGTGTGGGGCCAGGGGCTTGCATCGGAGCTGGTCGCCGGTCTGGTCGGTTGGTCAAAGACGCGTGCCGGGATCGCGACCCTGACAGCGGGCGTAGAGGCATCGAACGTCGCATCACAGCGTGTGCTGCTCAAGAACGGCTTCGCGCAGGTCGGGGCCGAGTCCGAAGGTCAGCTGACCTATCGCCTTAGCGTTGACACTGACCCATGGGACGAGCACGCAGCGGCGTGGGACGATGACCCTTCAGCTCGTTCGTACGCCACAGCTGCGTTCAGCTCACTGGTTGCTGCGCTCGCCGAGCGAGGCGTCCCCCTCGACGGCGCGACGGTGTGTGACTTTGGTTGTGGAACGGGCCTGATGACCGAGCAGCTCGTCGATATGGTCGAGTCGATCGACGCGGTGGACACGTCGGCGGCGATGCTCGACGTGCTTGCTCACAAGATCACCGACCATGGCTGGCAGCACGTCCGGCTCCTAGGTGACGCCCCGGCGTCGCAGGAGAGCCACGATCTCGTGGTCTGCTCATCGGTGTGCAGTTTCCTCGATGACTACCCCGGCACCGTGCAACGTCTCGCCGATCTCTTACGGCCCGGCGGCGTCTTCGTGCAATGGGACTGGGAACGCGACGATGCCGAGGGCGACGCTCACGGTTTGAGTCGACGCGAGATCGAGCAAGCGGTCGCCTCAGCCGGGCTGGTTCGTGTGCATGTCGACATCGCGTTCAAGGTCGAGATCGATGGCCAGGTCATGCAGCCCCTGATCGGCGTTGGTCAGAAACCACACAATCCTGTGCACCAAACCGCACCGATTGCTCCTTGATCCGGATCCCGTGACGGTCCCCGGTTCGGCACGAGGCGCGCCAGGGGTCCAAGAGTGGAGGCGATCGAAGTCGAACCGCGATACGCCAGGTGACCCCGAATGTCAGGTCCGGGCGCACATTCTGCTCAGCCGTCCTGTTCAGCAGTGGTCTTGAGTGCTTCAAGGGTCTGGCGGATGTGATCGCGCATGTCGAGATGGTGCGGCATGAACCGCTTCACGATCGGGAGAAACCATCGCTGGGGCATCTTGGTGATCTCGTACGACTGCGTGACGCGGGTGACGTCCCCGGCGGTTTCGATGTCCCAACGCCAGGTCGTCGAGTCAGCGGACGGGCCGTGGCCAGGGATCGTCCAGAACGCGAACTCTCGCCCGGGCTCCGCGGCAACGATCTCGCAGATCCTGGCCCAGCGGCTCATCTTCCACTTGTTGTGTCCCTTGAAGCGGACACCGACCGCCGGCCCGGCTTCACCGTCGAGCCAGTTGGCGCGGCGACACTCGGGGCTCCACTCACCGATGCGGGTGACGTCACTGATCAGGTCGTACACCATGCCGGCATCAGCGTCGATCTCGATACTGACGGATCCCGAGGTCCGCATCGACTCGTCGGTGATGGTCGCGTTCATGTCGTTCTCCAATGTGTCAGGCAGGCGAACGGTCGCCAGATAGTTGACACGGTACTTTCAATACAGTATTACTGTGATCAATGTCGGAAGTCAAGGAAAGTCGCGCCAAGAGGAAGTACGACGGCAGCGGGCGACGGGCGCGCGCGGAAGACACGCGGCGGCGAGTGATCGACGCAGCCGGCGAGTTGTTCGTGGCGCACGGATACGCGGGCACGTCCATTCGCGCGATCGCATTGCGGGCGGGCGTCTCACAAGAGACGGTGTACGCCGGCTTCGGGTCGAAGGCGGTACTGCTCTCGCGATGGGTCGACGTCCAGGTCGTTGGCGACGACGCACCCGTCGCGCTGATCGATCGGGCGTGGGTGCGCGAACTGCGCGAACAGCCCGATCGCGAGGAGCGGTTTCGAGCGTTCTCGGACCACGGCATGGCCGTCACCCGCCGTGTCGCCCCGGCGATGCGGCTCCTGCGCGCCGCCGCGCAATCCGACCCCGACATAGCGGAGGTTCTCGAGCGCGGTCTCCGGGCGCGACTTCACGATATTGGTACGTTGTTCGACCTCATCTTCGACAACAGCTTCGGTCCATTACCGGGCGACCGCGACGAGTCGGTCACATGGCTGTGGGCGATCACCGGCGACGAGATCTACACCGACCTCACCATGACCCTCGGGTGGACTCACGAGCAGTACGTCCGCTGGATGGACCACACGGTCCGATCGACCTTCGATCTCCGTTGAGCCGGACTCGGTCGTCCGGACACCTTCCGGGCAGGTCGCCGCGGCCGTCTTGTGGCGGATCCGAATTCATCACCAGATGAGAGACGACCTGTCCGCAGAAGCGGCAACGGCCATCGAAGTCGACTTGCTCGCCGACTCCGAGCCCACCAAGCCCGCAACCAAAAACTCACCAAAGGAGACTGAACTACCATTCACACCCACACCGAAGTGAGGAATTTCAGCGAGCACAACTGGGGAATTTATGCGAGCGGCGGCAACTGCCGCAAAGCCAAAAGGTCCTCGACGTCCTCGATGATGTCCAGCCCGTCTCGGTCGCGCCGAACGAGGTGGAGCTTGTATCTGATCGACTCGAACCACTGCAAGAAACTGCCGTGCACCAGAGGCCGCCATGAGGTGGTCTCTCTCGAACCGGGTTGGGGAGGCTTCAGGCGGCGTGGGTTAGATCGCCCGCCATGCCGGCCTCGAAGTGGCCGGGGAGCAGGCACACCATGTTGGTGAAGAATGTGGTGTCCTCTGTGAACGTGACCACCAGGTTGGCGGCCTCGCCGGGCTGCACGAGGACGAACCTGTCGCCTGCCTCGTGATGCTGGCCGGCGTCGCCCTCATCATCACCACCGTCGTCGTGACCCTCGTGGCCGGCGGCGATGTGTTCCTCGACGCGGTGGTCGTTGGAGAGACGGAGCTCGTGCTCGATGACCCCGACGTTGGTAGCGACGAACTCGACCGTCTCACCGGCGGAGACCTCGACGGAAACAGGGTCGAAGGCGAATTCGCTCATTGTGATCTCGATCGATCGATCCGGCGTGGCGGCCTCGTCGTCGTTGTCGTCGCCTTCCATCGCCATCGTGGTGGTCGTCTCTTCCTCCGCCATCGTGGTGGTGGTCGCCATGGTGGTCGTGGTGGTCGCCATGGTGGTCGTGGTGGTCGCCATGGTGGTCGTCGTGGTGGAGGTGGTGGTCGCCATGGTGGTCGTGGTGGTCGCCATGGTGGTGGTGGTGGCGGCGGTCTCTTCGTCGTCGTCGGGAGCTTGACCGCGCTCTGTGGCCACCGTCGATCCAGCAGCTGCGGCATTGGACAACGGGTCGTCCGCATCGCACGCAGCGGCGACGAGGATCAGTGCGAACAGAATCACGCCATATTTGAAAGTTGTCATTTTGGGGGCTCCTGAACGCGTGGGGGAACCGCGTTCGAGCATCGGTAGCTGGTCCCGTTCTGGATTTCCGTGCCAATCCGATGCCAGGACATAACGATACGCCGAGATGGACGGCCCGCCTATTCGCCTGTTTGGCTCGCCGCCTCCCTCATCTGAGGGAGGCGGCGATAAGACCTCCACGGCAGCCATGGGCTTTGCCGAGCCCCGGCGATGCTCTGGCGGTGCGGCTATTCGATGATTTCGAGCCGCAAGGCGACGGCAACGGCAACGGCCTCGGCGCGACTGCGAGGGCGATCGGCATGAGCTGAACATTGGTCAGTGGGTTGATCTCGATCGCGAGTGGTCACGCAGCTTCGACTGCCCCCGCCAAGGGCCACCCGTTAGATTTGTCTTTACATATTGACATTTGTCGATATGATGTGTTCAAACGATCAGGAGGATCACATGGCAAACACAACCGACACCGACGGCGGCATCGACACTGACGGCGCCGGTCTCCGCGAGGAGGTCCGCGACCGATACGGCAAGATTGCTCGCCAGATCTTGGAGGACACGCCGTCGCCAAGCGAGTCTTGCTGTGGTCACGACGACCCGATCACCCGCGACCTGTACACCAGCGACCAAACCGCCACGATCCCAGCGGCGGCCGGGGCGGCATCGCTCGGCTGCGGTAACCCCACGGCGCTGATCGAACTCCGCGAGGGCGAGGTTGTCCTCGACCTGGGCTCGGGTGGCGGCATCGACGTGATCCTGTCGGCGCGACGGGTCGGACCCACCGGGCACGCCTACGGGCTCGACATGACCGACGAGATGCTCGACCTGGCCCGCAGCAACCAGGCCGAAGCCGGACTCGAGAACGTCGAGTTCCTCAAGGGGCACATCGAAGACATCCCACTCCCCGACGACTCCGTCGATGTGATCATCTCGAACTGCGTCATCAACTTGTCCGACGACAAGGGCCTGGTACTGCGCGAGGCCTTCCGCGTGCTGCGCCCCGGTGGGCGGTTTGCGGTTTCCGACGTCGTTTCCCGCGGCGATATTGATCCGCGGATCCGCTCCAGCGTCGAGGCCTGGATCGGCTGCATAGCCGGTGCCCTCGACGAAGACGAGTACCGATCGCTGCTGACACAGGCCGGTTTCTCCGAAATCGAGGTGGTGCCCACACGCGTCTACCACCTCGAAGACGCCAAGGATCTAATCGCCGCTCAGGGCATCGACATCGACGACTTCGCCTCCGCCGACGGCCGGTTCATGTCCGCCTTCGTCCGCGCCACGAAGCCGGCAACCTGATCACTCGGTAGTCCAATAGGCAGCGGGGAACCCGATCGGGATACTGATCCACTTGTGACTGCCTGCGCGGGTCATTCCGGTCGGTAGGGATGACGATCCTCAGCA
>Ga0255047_10000811_pt1 | contig 25035 bp, 21 predicted proteins | sample JV7_2_1_MG_FD_183640 | JGI IMG/M metagenome (GOLD analysis project Ga0255047, IMG submission 183640) | Seawater microbial communities from Jervis Inlet, British Columbia, Canada - JV7_2_1 | ecosystem: Environmental > Aquatic > Marine > Inlet | place: Canada: British Columbia | collected 2016-10-06 | reverse complement strand
CTAATCAAACCCGTAGTCAGAGCACAATTAACGTTATTATTAGAGAATACTGTGCTCTGAACCCGGTTTTAATAACTAATTACGTATTGTGTCCCCGTAATTCGTGAACCCGGTTTTAATAACTAATTACGTATTGTGTCCCCGTAATTCGTAATTACGTAATTACGTATTGTGTCCCCGTAATTAAGAACAAAAAAAAGCCCGCTTTTCTCGACAGCAGGCTTTTGCTACGTCGGTTCCCTGGGGAATCCGAAGTATCTTGATTATTTCATAAATGTTTAAGCAGCCCTGTCGCTTCCGCCTTTTGATTCTCATCACCTTCCACCAGCACTTCATCAAGGCTACTACGCGCGCCTTCAACATCGCCCATGTCGATAAATGCACGTGCCAGATCAAGCTTGGTACCAACTTCATCGACATCATCGGGTAGCATCAAGTCATCGATATCGTCGAAACTGACATCGCCAATATCGGTTTCGGATATTGCCAGCTCCTCGGGATCATCGAAATCACCCGGTGCAAACGTACCAGTCTTGGCGGGACTACCATCGGAGTCAGCATCCATCGCAGGATCATCGTCCAGGTCAAACGATATTTCATCATCGCTATCACCGACATCCTCGTCGACAACACTCATGAACGCGGTGTCTTCAAAATCGTCTTCGTCGTCGGTTGCATCCAGATCGATACTATCTTCATCCAGATCGATTCCATCCGCGCTCAGGTCTAAACTAGACTCATCGAGCTCAATTACCTCACCCTCATCAATCTGATCATCTTCCAGAAAGGTGTCATCCATATCGTCGTCGATACTACCTAGCTCCTGACTGGAGCCGGCATTGTCATCCATGTGATCGAGTTCAAAAGCGGTGACATCATCGACGAAACCATCGACCATATCTATGATATTAGTGTCGTCGGCATTCTTTGCGTCCTCTATCTCCTTATCTAACTCCTGATCTGCCGATAAATTGCCGTTGAACTGGAGGGTTTCCTCCATATTGAATTCCATCGTCAGATCGTCCGGCTCGGCCACGGATTCTCCCGCGTCTGCACCAATATCATCGGGTAAATTGAAATCCATTGCGTCATCATCGTCAGACTCGGCGTCAGATGCGTCCACATTATCATCGAGTGCGAATTCGAGCTCACCCAGTTCGCTGCTCGATTCTTCATCATCGACTGAATCATCACTGTCAGCACTTATCTCGTCATCAAGTCCTGGTAAATCGTCCAGATTCGGTAGTTTTTGCGTGGCTTCGATTTCGCCAGTATCCTCACGAACTACAGTTTCGACAAAATTTTGTGTTTCTTCTGATTCTTCCAGATCTTCCAGCTTTTCAGCTTCTTCAGCCTCTTCCCCCAAATTAAAATCTGTGGTCGAAAAATTGGTGCTGTCTTCGCTTGCGCCAATGTCCAGATCAGCCGCTTCAGGTTTGGCTATGCCAAAATCGTCGGCGTTAATGTCGCTATCTTTACCGCCAGAAAACAATTCGTTATCCGGCACCAGGGTATAACCCATGGCCTGTACCCGATCCCAATAAGGATCTGCGGCTGCCCCCATTGCTTTCAGCGTTTCGGCCTGTAGCAGGAATTTTGCGGCATTTTTAGTGGCGAAATAAGTATCGAGTAATTTTGATCGATAATCGGCACGTTCAGGATTAGCTTCCAGGCTTTGATTCAATAAATCTTCGGCATTGTCGTATAAGCCATAAGCCAGATAAACATCGACTTCGTTTAAAGTATCATCCTGTTCTTGAGGCGCCGATTCCTGTGCCATGGACTCGGCAATTTCAGCCTGGGGGGTGGAGGGTACTGGTGATATATCTACTTCGTCATTTTGCGCTTCAATCACCTCGTCAAGACTGGCGCTCGGTTCCTCTTCGCTGCTTTCCGATACGGTGTGTATCGGTGTTAACTCTTCTTCAACGAGCGTTAGTTCATCTTCAGAACTAACCGTAATGCTAGCGTCGTCATCGTCATCATCATCCGGGTCACTGCCTTTTCTACGCTTGACGAATATCAGAACCAGTATCAATAACACGACGCCACCCAGCGCGCCAAGCATGACAGGATCGGCTAAGATGTTGTCTATCGGCGGAACCAGGTCTAAAACCCCTGTCAGCATTTGAAGAAACTCTGGTGGGATTATGCCATCCAGCATCGAATCTGGTTGTTGCATCGGCTCGGTAACGATGACCGGTGCAGGGGGTGTAACACTAGCTTGCTGTTCTGTGGCGCTTTCAGGCTTTGCTTCCTCAGCCAATAGTTCCTCGAGTAGCGCTTCCTCTTCGCTTGAAAAAGCGCCAGCCGATGCCTGTTCTGCCTGCTTTGCAGCTTCCATTGCCTGATCGAGAATTGCCTGTTCTTCAGCTGCGGCTGCTTGCTCGGCTGCTGCCTGCTCTGCTGCGGCGGCTTGCGCTGCTGCCTTTGCAGCCTGATCAGCCTGTAACTGAGCCAGACTATCGTCCTCGATCTGAACCATTTTCTGCAATTCCTGCACTTTACTCAGGGTTGCTTCGAGTTCCGCGATTCGGGATTCCAGTTCAGAGTTTTCGAGTCGCGATGCCTCAAGTTCTTCTTCGGCAATCGCCAGATTCCTGCTGAGCTGATTGGCATCTGCGCCCTCACCCTGTAAACCAGCCGCATCGGAACTACCGTCACCGGGTGCGAGCAAACTCAAATCACTCAAGCTGGTGTCACTGCTGTCACCGCTATCACTACCGACATCCCCACCAACACCAGCCATGGCTACTGGTGTCACACCTGTGACGCGCACGACATAGTCGTTCCAGAGACCATGTTGTACGAGCACTTCGGCTTGTGCTTCGCGCTGCTCCAGGCGATCCAGCTGCTCGGCACTCGGCGCGCGTAATACGGCGCCAATTTTCAAATGGTTGATATTACCGGCACCGAAGGCTTCCGGATTCATCCGTTGTATCGCCAGCATTATCTGGCCCATACTGTGTCCGGAATCCCTGAATCGAGAAGCGAAGCTCCACAGGGTATCTCCCTTTTCAACCTGCAAATCGCCGACAACCATGGTAACTGATTCATCGGCGATCGGGTCTGTCGCTAAATATTGGGCGTCAGCGTCTGACGTATCTGACAGCGCTATGGGTTCAGTGATGGTTTGTTCATCGCCCGCTGTAGACGGCGCAATTATCGCTATTGGGGTAACAGGCTCGATAACCACGATTTCGTCGGCTATCGGCGTAACAGCCGATGTTGTCGGGGTTGCTGGCTGAGATATTGTCGACCGGGGTGTTATTGGCTGGGGTGCTGTTGACTGGGGTGCTGTTGACTGGGGGGCTGTAGACTGGGGTGCTGTAGATTGGCTAGCGGTTTCAGCAGGTGCCGGAATTTCCGCGTAATATGGCGGATCGAGCAGCACAGTGAATTCTCTTAAAACCTTGCCCTTGGACCAGTCAGCCTCCACTAGAAAACTGAGAAACGGTTCCTTAACTGCGGATTTGGTCGTGACTAAAATGACCGCCGAGTTACCGTCTTCGGCCTTTTTAACTGCAAATCTTAATTCTGAGAGATGTCGCGGCCGAGATAAACCCGCACGCTTAAATGCATCGCGCGAGGCGAGCGTAACTAGCAAATCATCGATTTCCCCGGCCCGGGTGGATATAACTTCTATTTCTGCATTTAACGGCTGGTTCAAAAATGATTTGACTTCGATTTGACCCAGACCCAACGCAAAACTGTTCGTCGGCAGCGCAATAATTGCCAGCCAGAAAGTTATAATTAGTCCCAGATTACGCACGTTTAGTCTCCCAAACTCACTACTGTATATCTTATTAAAGTGCAGAAAATCCATACACCTATCTTACAGTTGGAGAATTTACTTTAAAGAAATCACATTCACAAGTAGATGTAACTATAGAATATAGAAAAGATATTAGCATAATATCTGCCACATTCAGGTAAATATTCGATTATCTAGATTGAATCGGATTTGCAACTATTTAGAACTGTAAAGTATTAACCGGAAATGGCGCCTGTCGAGGTCGATTTATAACACAGTCAATTGATCGATTTCAATCAGAATTCGGGCGTACCACGGTGGATAGTAGCACCAGGTTGCCAGTAATCTTGATTATTGATAGAAAGCGCTCAAAACGGCTTTCAGGGTTAAGGAATCTTTAATCCAGTAAAATTTTCAACATTCGCCGCAGGGGCTCGGCGGCACCCCACAAAAGCTGGTCCCCGACGGTAAATGCAGCCAGGTATTCGCCACCCATATTCATCTTGCGTAATCTTCCTACTGGAATTTCCAGCGAGCCGGTAACCGCCGCGGGTGAGAGTTGTTGCATGCTAAGCTGCTTATCGTTTGGAATTACCTTGACCCATTCATTAGACTCGGCCAGCATCTGCTGAATTTCGTCCACCGGAGCATCGTGCTTTAATTTCACAGTCAGCGCCTGCGAGTGCGATCGCATTGCGCCAATACGTACGCAGATACCGTCAATAGGAACGATATTGTCGGTATTACCCAGTATTTTATTGGCTTCTGCACCTCCCTTCCATTCTTCCCTGCTTTGACCATTATCGAGCTGTGTGTCTATCCATGGAATCAGGCTGCCAGCCAGCGGCACACCAAATTCTTCGCTGGGATAATCTTGCGAGTTCAAATGCCGGCTAACCTCACGGTCGATTTCGAGGATAGCCGAGCCTGGATCATCAAGCAAAGTGGCGACACTCGAATGAATACTACCCATTTGAGAAATCAACTCGCGCATGTGCCTGGCCCCACCACCCGAGGCTGCCTGGTAGGTCATGACACTGACCCAGTCGATCAGGTGATGCTCAAACAGGCCCGCCATGGCCATCATCATCAGGCTCACGGTGCAGTTACCGCCAATAAAATCCTTTTGTCCTGCCGCCAGGGCCTTATCGATGATCGAACGATTAACGGGGTCGAGTATGATAACACTGTGGTCTTTCATACGCAGTGTCGAAGCAGCATCAATCCAGTATCCCTTCCAGCCAGTGCCGCGTAATTCGGCATATACCTGACCGGTATAGTCTCCACCCTGGCAACTCACGATTATATCCATCGATTTCAGGCTATCGAGGTCAGTGGCGTCCTGTAATGGCGGGATATCACGGCCGATATCGGGGCCATTCTGGCCTGGTTGTGAAGTCGTGTAAAATACCGCTTCCTCGATATCGGCAAAATCATTTTGCGCCAACATACGTTGCATTAGCACGGATCCCACCATGCCACGCCATCCTACAAATCCCACGCGTTTCATTTGGCTATTGCTCGAAGCGCGGCGACTACGGCATCGCCCATTTCAACAGTACTCACGGTATTACCACCTTCCGCAATATCGGCGGTTCGAAAGCCCTGATTCAGGACATTGCCTACCGCGGTATCGATTAATTTTGCGAGCTCCGGTTCGGCCAGGCTATAGCGCAGCATCATTGCCACTGACAACAGCGTCGCCAGGGGATTGGCAATACTCTTGCCGGCAATGTCCGGCGCCGAGCCGTGAATCGGTTCGTACATACCTTTGCCATTGCTGTCCAAAGAAGCCGACGGCAGCATTCCGATCGAACCGGTCAGCATTGCCGCGGTATCAGACAGTATGTCGCCAAACATGTTAGTGGTAACCATGACATCGAATTGCTTGGGGGCGCGTACCAGTTGCATCGACGCGTTGTCGACGTAGAGGTGCGATAATTCGACCTGTGAATAGTCGTTTCCGACCCGGGTGACAACCTCGCGCCATAGCTCCGAAACCTCCAGCACATTAGCCTTGTCGACCGAGCAAAGTTTTTTATTGCGCAGCATCGCAATATCGAAAGCGGAACGGGCTATACGTTCGATCTCGTGCTCGGCGTATACCAGGGTATTGAAGCCTTCACGTTCGCCGCTATCGAGATCCCGAATTCCGCGAGGCTTGCCAAAATAAATACCCCCGGTGAGTTCGCGCACAATCATGATATCGAGACCGGCAACGATGTCGGGTTTCAGACTCGACGCATTGACCAGTTGCGGATAGAGCATTGCCGGTCGTAGATTGGAAAATAACTCCAGCGAAGCGCGCAGTCCCAGTAGCCCACGCTCAGGCCGAAGGTCACGATCCAGCGATTCGTATTGTGGGCCTCCGACTGATCCGAGAAGAATGGCATCGGCCTGTTGGCAAAGGGCCAGGGACGCCTCCGGCAGCGGATGTCCTACCGCATCAAATCCGGCACCACCAATGGCAGCAGATTCCAGTTCCATGTCGAATCCGAAATCCTGCTGCAGGCAACGCAGCAGTTTCTCGGCTTCGTTAATAATTTCCGGACCAATACCATCGCCGGGCAAAATTGCGATTTTACTTGTCATATTCTAAGTATTGAGCCAGGGTGCTTTTTTATAATACTGCTGCTCGAATGCCCTGATCTGCTTGGCATGTTGCATCGTTAATCCGATATCATCGAAACCGTTTAGCAGGCAATATTTACGGAATTCCTCTATTTCAAACGACATTTCAAATCCAGCGGCATTCGTGACCCGTTGATTTTCGAGATCAATATCCAGTTGATAGTCCTGATGTTGGGCCAGTTCATCGAATAGCTGGTCTACCAGGGTCGAGTTCAAAGCGATGGGTAAGAAGCCGTTTTTAAAGCTGTTATTGTAAAAAATATCGGCGAAGCTCGGGGCTATAACCACTTTAAAGCCAAAATCCATTAACGCCCAAACCGCGTGTTCGCGCGATGAGCCGCAGGCAAAATTTTCCCGGGCAAGCAAGATTTGCGCATGCCGATAAGGATTTTTGTTTAAAATAAAGCCCGGATTTATGCGGCGATCGGCGTTGCTTACCCCTGGGGCGCCGGGATCAAGATAACGCCAGTCATCGAATAAATTAATCCCAAATCCGGAGCGTTTGATTGATTTCAGATACTGTTTTGGAATGATTGCGTCGGTATCGATATTGGGTCGATCGAAACCGGCAACTATGCCGCTAAATTTTTTAAATTTTTCCATGCTTGAACCTCAGTGTTCAGTCTCTTTCTTTCCGATCAAGACTACGCACATCGACAAAATGACCATAGATGGCAGCCGCGGCCGCCATCGCCGGTGACACCAGGTGAGTACGACCGCCCTGCCCCTGCCTGCCCTCGAAATTACGATTCGAAGTCGAGGCACAACGTTCGCCCGGCTCTAAGCGATCGTCGTTCATTGCCAGGCACATAGAACAACCCGGATGACGCCACTCGAATCCCGCCTCGATAAAAATACTATCCAGACCCTCGTTTTCGGCCTGCTGTTTCACCAGACCCGAACCCGGCACAACCATGGCCAACTTGATCGTGTTGGCTACTTTGCGACCCTTGACCACCGTTGCGGCTGCTCGCAGGTCCTCGATGCGGGAATTGGTGCAGGAGCCAATAAAAATTTTATCCAGGAAAACCTCGATACACGGGGTATTCGCCGTCAGACCCATATAATCGAGTGCGTTTTGCATGCCGCCAGATTTTACCGTGTCGGCCTCTGACGCGGGATCGGGAACATTTTCGTTGATCGAAATAACCATTTCAGGCGAGGTGCCCCAGGTAACCTGTGGCTCGATCGAAGCCGCATCGATATGAATCTCGCTATCGAAAACCGCATCTGTATCGGAATGCAGCGTTTGCCAGTAGACCACTGCCTTATCCCAGTTGTCCCCGGTGGGTGCAAACGGTCGTCCTTTTACATAGTCTATGGTGGTTTGATCACAGCCAACCAGTCCTGCGCGTGCGCCACCCTCAATGGTCATATTACACAGCGTCATACGACCCTCCATGGATAAATTTCTAATCGCTTCACCGGCAAATTCTATGGTATGTCCGGTACCACCAGCAGTTCCTATCTCGCCGATAATCCTCAGCACTATATCCTTTGCAGTAATACCTTCGGATACCGCGCCGTCGATAGTAATGCGCATATTCTTCGATTTTTTCTGAATCAGGCATTGTGTTGCCAACACATGTTCGACCTCCGAAGTGCCAATACCAAAAGCAAGTGCAGCAAAAGCCCCATGTGTGGAGGTATGTGAATCGCCACAAACCACGGTCATGCCGGGCAGCGTAGCACCCTGCTCGGGACCTATAATATGTACAATACCCTGGCGAATATCGCCCATTTTGAATTCGACCAGCTGGTGCTCATCACAGTTTTGATCGAGTGTTTCTACCTGCAGGCGCGATACCGGATCGGTGATACCTTTTTCCAAACCTATGGTAGGAACATTGTGTTCGGGCACAGCCAGTATCGACTTTTTTCGCCAGATCGGACGCCCGGCCAATTGCAGGCCCTCAAAAGCCTGCGGTGAGGTCACTTCGTGTACCAGGTGCCTGTCTATATATAGCAGCCCCGTGCCGTCATCATCGCGTCGAACTTCATGCATCGCCCAGATTTTGTCGTACAGCGTTTGCGCAACCATATTTATCTCATTTATTTACTTGCGAAAATTCTACTCCTGTTAGTACAATAACTCTAATTCATATTTTTCATAATTTTGATAACTTTTTGGAATATGCAAATCTCACAAATCAATGCCTTCCTCGCGGTCGCCGAATTACAGTCATTTTCGCTCGCTGCTGAACGCCTGCATATTACCCAACCCGCGGTGAGCAAGAGAATCAGGCTACTCGAACAGACAATGAAAACCACATTGTTCGACCGTATCGGCAAGCAAAGTATCCTTACCCCTGACGGATTGGCACTTATGCCCCACGCCGAACAAATCCTGGCTGAAATTAAAACCTATCAATCCAGGCTTGTGCGCAAACACGATAAGCCATCGGGTATCCTCAGTCTGGCTACCAGTCATCACGTGGGTTTGCACCGATTGCCACAGATACTGCGGGATTTCAAAATAGAGTATCCGCAAGTCGATCTTGATTTGCACTTCATGGACTCCGAAGATGCCTGTATAGCCGTCAGCAATAACGAACTCGAACTGGCGATTGTCACACTGCCTGAGGTCCCGGACGAGCGCCTGAGCCTGGAGCCGGTCTGGATCGACCTACTACAAGTTGTACTCGCAACCGATCATCCATTATCGCGCCTGACCCAGATCAATAAAGAGCAACTACTCGAATATCCAGCCATTTTACCGTCTGCAGGCACCTTCACGCGAAAGATCATTAACCAGTATTTTGGTGCGCTCAAGGATTCCATGAAAATCATTCTCGAAACCAACTACCTCGAAACTATCAAGGTCATGGTATCAGCCAATCTTGGCTGGAGTATGCTGCCGGTCAGCATGCTGGACAACACCGTCACCGGAATAGCGCCTGGTGACCTGGAGATCAAACGACCCCTGGGCATAGTCACGCGCCGAAATCGCACCCTATCCCTGAATGCATGTGCAATGATCGCGATGCTACAACAGGCGAGAGCGTCAGTTACTTAAATAAAATATGAACAGAGTCACATAACCCCTTAGTGCTACTGTATTATTGATAATTTATTGCTATAGTTCGACGTCACACACACAAGGGAATTAATATGCGTTATTTCATCAAATTTGCATTACTGGCATTAACAATAGGTATCGGTAACAACGCTGTTGCCGGCGAGGTCAGCCGCGCATTATTTACGATTGGTGTCGATAACCGTGAGCCGGTCATCATGGTTACCAGCATCAGTGCCGATTCATACGATTCAATATCATTTTTTACCGAACTGACCGATTTGAACGGCCATACGGTGACCCACCAATGGAAATATAACGATAAGGTCATGTTTGAGAAATCTTTCGAAGTGGGCGGTGCGCGCTGGCGTGTCTGGACCAGTAAAACACTGATTCCGAGCTGGACTGGAACCTGGACAGTCAATGTTCTGGACGATGACCGTACTACACTGGACAGCAAGTCGTTCGATTATCATTAAAATAACCTGTTCTGATTTCAATCAAACCCCGTACACTGGTGCGGGGTTTTTTTATGCCTGCAGAAAATAGTCATTTCAATTTTACATGCGTGATATCGTGATTTGAATTTATAGACTCGCAACCGCATTTCAGGAATGAAAACGAGCAAGGTCATTCACATGGTTTCCTGTCACGCCGAAGGCGAGGTTGGAAACGTAATTGTCGACGGCGTTTCCCCTCCAGTGGGTGACACGCTATGGGATCAGTCGCGCTGGATCGATTCCGATCAGGCGCTGCGCCAGTTTGTCCTGAACGAACCACGCGGTGGCGTATTCAAGCATATCAATTTACTCGTGCCGGCAAAAAACTCCGAGGCAAAATACGGGTTTATTATCATGGAACCCGAATTTACGCCGCCGATGTCTGGATCCAACTCGATATGTGTTGCAACCGTTCTACTCGACACCGGCCTGATTGAAATGCACGAACCGGTGACCGAATTCAACCTGGAAGCACCCGGTGGTCTGGTCGGGGTCAAGGCCTACTGCCAGCAAGGCAAGGCACAAAGCATCGAAATTGTAAATCTACCGTCGTTTGCCGATAAACTTGACGCGACACTCGAGGTAGAGGGAATCGGCACCCTTAGCGTCGATACCGCCTATGGTGGAGACAGTTTCGTCATCGCCGATGCGTCAGCCCTGGGCTTCGAAATTAAACCGGACGAAGCGCGTGACCTGGTTGAAACCGGGGCCAGGATCACAATCGCGGCCAATCAGCAACTCGGGTTCAGGCATCCGGTCAACCCTGACTGGAATCATATCTCGTTTTGCCAGATAGCCAGTCCGCTGGAATTCGAGGACGGTGTACCCGTCAGCCGAAATAGTGTCGTCATAGAGCCGGGGAAACTGGATCGATCACCCTGTGGCACCGGGTGTTCGGCCCGCATGGCAGTCCTGCATGCGCAGGGAATGCTGAAACCAGGTGATCGTATGATCGGCCACTCGATCATAGATTCGCGCTTCGACTGTGCGATCATCGAAAAGACCCGTGTCGGCAATAAAAAAGCGATAATTCCCTCGATAAGGGGTCGTGCCTGGATAACCGGCACGCATCAAATCATGCTCGACCCGGACGATCCCTGGCCTGGCGGTTACCGACTCACTGACACCTGGCCAATCTCGGCTATGGACGGTAAAAAATAATCAGGCGATAATGCCGTCGTTTATTAGTTGATCGATTTGATCCCTGCCCAGCCCTAACAGGTCGCACACAACCTGCTCGGTGTGTTGCCCAAGCAATGGTGGCGCCTTATCGTAAGTAACCGCTGATTCCGACAATCGAATTGGATTAGCCACACTCGGTACCTTGCCCGCGACCGGATGATCGAGTTCGAGTTGCATGCCACGGTGCTGCACCTGCGGATTGTCAAAAACCTGGTCTATATTGGCAATCGGCCCACAGGGAATACCCTTTTGATTAAGCTGTTCTAGCCAGGCATCGGTATCCTGTGTCAGCATGATTTCGGCCAGGCCCGGGATCAGAAAATCGCGATGTTTCACCCGATTACTATTCGTTTCGAAGCGCTCATCACTTGCCAGTTCGGGCCGCCCGGCAAGGTCGCAAAAGCGCGCGAACTGGGCATCGTTTCCAACTGCCAGAATCAGGTAACCATCCGCAGTCTGAAAGGCCTGGTAAGGCACGATATTGGGATGGGCATTACCCAGGCGTTGTGGATTGTTTCCACTGGCGAGATAGTTCATCGCCTGGTTAGCCAGTGTCGCTACCTGAACATCGAGCAAAGCGAGGTCGATATGCTGCCCCTCCCCGCCGCGCTGTCGATGGATCAGCGCCGCCTGAATCGCGTTGGCGGCGTACAATCCTGTCATCACGTCCGAGAGCGCGACACCGACCTTCATCGGTTCGCCTTCGCGCTCACCGGTGACACTCATCAGTCCGCCCATCGCCTGAATCATAAAATCGTATCCAGCGCGCTCGCGGTAAGGTCCGGTCTGACCGAAGCCGGTAATAGAACAGTAAATCAACTTCGGATTAATAGCTTTGAGGCTAGCGTAATCGAGGCCATACTTTTTCAAACCGCCGACCTTGAAGTTTTCGATTAACACATCGCACTGCTCGACCAGTTGTCGAATCAGTTGCTGGCCCTGTTTCGACGATATATCGATACAAACCGATAGCTTTCCCCGATTGGCGCCATGGAAATAGGCAGCCTCACTGGTCGCATTTCCCGATTCATCGGGCATATAGGGTGGCCCCCAGCCGCGTGTGTCGTCACCCTGCCCCGGGCGTTCAATCTTGATCACCTCGGCACCAAGATCGGCCAGCATCTGGCTTGCCCAGGGGCCCGCCAGAATACGGCTAAGATCGAGCACGCGAAAACCGACAAGAGGACCCGCCATTAAAAGGGTGCCTCGAAAAATAGTGATTTTTTCGGGAGAGCAAGGAAGCAACGCGCGGAGAACCGCAGTGTATAGAGAATACATGAGGATTCGAGCACGGGGGTGACGCAGCTATCGCGGGAAAAGCGCATTTTGCGAGGCACCCTTCAAGAAAATGCCTGAATCCCGGTCTGTGCGCGCCCAAGGATCAAAGCGTGAATATCGTGAGTTCCCTCGTAGGTATTGACCGTTTCCAGATTCATTACATGACGAATCACGTGAAACTCGTCCGAGATGCCATTGCCACCGTGCATATCACGGGCAGTCCGCGCGATATCGAGTGCCTTGCCGCTATTATTACGTTTCATCATCGACACCAGTTCGATCGGGCAATTGTCTACATCCATCAAACGTCCCATTTGCAGGCAGGATTGCAACCCGAGTGTAATTTCGGTTTGCATATCGGCGAGTTTTTTCTGAATCAGCTGCGTGGCCGCGAGTGGACGGCCGAACTGGTGTCGATCCAGGGCATACTGCCGGGCTGCGTGCCAGCAAAATTCGGCTGCACCCATCGCCCCCCAGGCAATTCCGTAGCGAGCACGATACAGGCAACCGAATGGTCCTTTCAGGCCACTCACATTGGCGAGCATATTTTCTTCCGGAACAAACACGTTCTGCATCACAATTTCACCGGTGGTCGAGGTGCGCAGTGAAAACTTGCCCTCTATCTTTGGCGTGGAGAGGCCTTCCATACCTCGCTCCAGAATAAATCCACGTACCACCCCGTCCAGTTTGCCCCATACCACCATCAGGTCGGCGATCGGTGAATTGGTAATCCACATCTTGGTGCCCTTCAGCCTGTATCCACCATCGGTTTTACTGGCAACGGTTTTCATACTATCCGGGTCAGAACCGGCATCGGGTTCGGTCAGGCCAAAGCATCCTACCAGTTCACCAGAGGCTAGCCGGGGCAGGTATTTCTGGCGCTGATCTTCGTCACCGTAAGCATAAATCGGGTGCATCACCAGCGAAGACTGCACACTCATCGCGGAGCGATAGCCGCTATCAACACGCTCAACTTCACGGGCGACCAGGCCGTAACAGACATAGTTGGCACCCGCGCAACCATACTCTTCGGGAATCGTCGAACCGAGCAGGCCGAGTTCGCCCAGCTCATTCATGATTTCGCGATGAAAAACCTCGTCGCGGTTGGCCTGTTTCACCCGCGGCATTAGTTTATCCTGGCAATAGTCGAAAGCGGCATCACGAATAAGGCGCTCTTCATCGTTAAGCTGCTGGTCGAGAAACATCGGGTCTTTCCAGTCGAAGACTACCCTGGTCGATTCTGGTGGGCTGGATGGGTTCATGTTTTTATCCTGAAAATATTTAAAATCATAGTTGGTGCCAGGGCCTGGCTAATTATCGGCGGTCGATGAGTTGCAGTGCGAGCGTACCATACTTGTAATAAGCTGATCGAGGTATGCGCCAGGTTTCACGGTGCAAGTCCTCGATCGGGAAAGGAAACCCATCACGATTACCACTCACCAGCATTTCGGCAAGATATTTGCCGATCACGGTTCCCGGACCGATGCCACGGCCATTGTATCCTGCCGGCGCAAATACGCCGGGGGCCAGACGCTGAATTCGCAGTAGTCGGGTTGATGTCATCCCCACCTGTCCGGTCCATTGATACGACCAGGGAATGCCTTTGCTTTGCGGATAAAGCCGATCGCGGTTTCGCGTCATCCAGTCGCGACTTGACGATCCGAAAACTCCTTGCAAGCTGCCAACGCCACTCATCACCAGTCGCCCCGCGGTATCGACTCGGGACGAGGTCATCAAAATTTGCGTATCCCATATCCCCTGGCGTTGCGGGACAATAGATTCGGCAATCGAATCGGGTAATGGGTCGGTAGCGCAATGAAAGATATATACCGGCAGGGTCGATTCGCGCACACGCTCACTATTTTGATCGGCATAGGCGTTGGTCGCGAGAACTACCTGGTCGGCTAACACCTGGCCAGCTTCGGTCTCTGCCAACCAACGGTTGCCGTCACGGATTAATTTTAACAGTGGCGACTGCTGATATATTTTAGCGCCTGATTCAGTCGCGGCATTGGCTAGCCCTCGCACATAACTCAGCGGTTGTATGGTACCGGCGTTCGGGTCGAGGATACCGCCGTGGCAATAAACCGGAGAGCCGGATATTGATTGAGTTTCCTTACCGTCAATCATTCGAGTCGAAGAACCCAGCCTTGTCATTTGCTCACAACGATCTTCCAGGTATGGCATCGCCGCTTTCCGGTGGGCGATATTGACGGTACCGGATTGAATCGCATCGCACTCAATATGATGCCGCCGCACCAGGTCAAATACGACGCTGGGCGAATCATACAGGGCCCTGTTGAACCGCTCCCCCGCCTCCTTACCCAGCTGTTTTTTGACATAGTCGGGTGTCTTCCAGACGCCAGCATTCACCAGGCCCGCGGATCTACCCGATCCACCGTAGCCGGCATGCCTGGCTTCGAGCAATACCACGGATACACCCTGCTCTGCCAGGTGCAACGCACTCGAGAGACCCGAGTAGCCACCACCGACCACCAGCACGTCGGCCTGCAATGACTCCTGTAAAGTTACGGGCAATGGATTATCGATTGCGCTATCAGCCCAAAGCGAAATTTCACCAGTTTCCTGTGGCAGGTTTTGGTTCATCACCAATCAAATATACGATTAATACAGGGCGGTATTTTCGAGCATTACAATTTCTATTACCAGATATTTGAGCAGTCCCTGTGTACAGGATGGCAAGGTAATTAATTGCCGTGTCGAGAACAATCGGGCAAAATTCTCTCCCTGGCAAAGGTGAATCATGTTAACCGTATATAGTGAAAAACACGTGCTGCGCGACGCCAAAACCGAATTATTCGGTGGTCAACTGGTGCCACCGTTCGAGTGTCCGGTACGTGCCGAATATATTCTCGAGCGATTGCAGTCGGTTAGTCTCGGCGAGGTGATTGCACCCGACGAATTTGGACTCGATCCGGTTACGCGTATTCATGATCGAGGATTCCTCAGCTTCCTCGAACAGTGCTGGGAAGACTGGACCGCTCTGGGTCACAAGGGTGAGGCGATACCGACAATCTGGCCTGCGCGCGGTATGCAGCAGCGCGTCCCGAACAACATTGAGGGCAGGATGGGTTACTACGCGCTGGCTGGTGAGACCGCTATCTCAAACGGTACCTGGGAGGCAGCCCGCGCCAGTGCCAATGTTGCTCTCACTGCACAGGCGGCCATCAATAACGGTGCCGGGGAGGCTTTTGCGCTGTGCCGCCCACCGGGGCATCATGCGGCAGCTGATATGTACGGTGGTTACTGTTTTATCAACAATTCTGCGGTAGCAGCGCAGGCCTTTATTGACCAGGGTGCAGGTCGGGTCGCTATCCTCGACGTCGACTTCCACCACGGTAATGGCACGCAGGCGATTTTTTACGACCGCTCGGATGTAATGTTTATTTCTCTTCACGGCGACCCCAAGGACGCATTCCCTTATTTTCTGGGATACGGCGATGAAATCGGCTCAGGCAAAGGTGAAAGTTTCAATATCAATTATCCGATGGGTCCGGGAACTAATTTTGAAACATGGGGATCAACACTCGACGATGCCTGTAAAAAAATAGCCAACTACGGACCCGACGCACTGGTCATCTCGCTAGGCGTCGATACCTTCGAAAAAGACCCTATTTCATTTTTTAGGCTAACCAGCAACGATTTTAAACGCTATGGTGCCACCATCGGGGCCCTCGATTTACCCACCTTGTTTATCATGGAAGGTGGCTACGCGGTTGAAGAAATTGGCCTCAATGCGGTGAACGTATTGCAGGGATACGAGGGGCTGTAGCTCCCTAGTAACCAATTGAGTGGTTGATTTCATCTCGAGGTCCGGTTTTTTCCATGGGTATCTCAGGGCGTCTGATTCCTTGATTCCTCTTTGTCCTGTGCACGACCGCGGCGGTAAGAGTCGGCTATACCAATCACCCAGCAAATGACTAATACAGGCAAAGCAGCATCGAGTAGCGGGGATTCATTACCCATTGGCTGTCTGGATAATAATTCCGCGATTGCAGCCACATCCGGGCTAACTTCCCCACGTTCGATTTTTTCAACTATCGCCAGCGCCCTTTCCAGTATGTCAGCAGCGATCAAATAAAGCGCTGCTAAAGCCGTACAGGCCAAAATGGCACCGGTAATGTACTTTTTTAAATAGATATGCCCCGCCCCGGGGAATACCAAGGCCGACAGCAGGGCGGCCTTGACAGATTGACTCATATATCCTGCCTGGGTTTAGCGTTATCAGGGCATTCTATACCATGATCGGTATCAATAGGCATGAACAATTCACCTCACTCCGGGATGACCGCTATCACATCGATTTCCATCAACCACTCGGATTGAGCCAAACCAGCAACTACGACACCGGTCGAGACCGGGAACACACCCTTGAGCCATTTACCAATCTCCTGGTACACCGGTTCGCGATATTGCGGGTCGGTAATATAGGTTGTCGTTTTGACGATATGACTCAGGTCACTGCCAGCTTCCCCGAGCAATTGTTTTACATTTTTCATTGCCTGCTCGGCCTGCGCTCGCGGGTCATCGCGACCGACCAGCTTGCCGTCAAAATCGGTACCAACCTGTCCCCGCAGGTAAACCGTATTACCGGCGACAACGGCCTGGCACAAATCGTTATCGAGTGACTGGTCTGGATAAGTATCCTTCGTGTTGAACATTCGAATGCGCTTATGCGTGGGCATGGATTACTCCGCTAACCCTGGCTGTTGGGGCGCAATATCCGCATAACTTTCGTGGCCACTAAACACCGGGTTGCGCCCTGGTCTGTACGCGTTGACTAATACCGGCGGCCTGGCGCACCATCTCGGCCGGACCATCCCAGTCGAAGTTGTGGTAAACCGCTGCCAGGTGCGCGAAGCGTGGGGATTGCGCAAATTCCTGAAAGGTCAGTCGATGACCGGCGTAATCTGAGTTTAACAAATCACGACTAAAGGCCAGCAGCTTGCGCCGATCCTCGGCGAGCCAGTTTTCGTTGATGGTATAATATTTAGCCAGCCACGGCCCGGTATCTTCGGCCTCGAAGCTGGCCGCATCGGGTGTGACGCAGACCTGCCCACCACCCAGCTCGCGGGCAATCTCAACCATCTCGTACATGCGCGAACAGGCATGTACCCGACCCGCGTAAAGCAGCGCCTGGTTGGGCATCAGCAATCCGCCCGGGCTTTTTTCTGCGGTCGCTATCGCCGCGGTCAGGTGGGCGTTTATAGTTTCACGATAGCAGGCCAGTCTGGCCAGGTTTTCCTGCACCGCCTGCTGCTTCTCAAGACCGGTCTGACGCACGTTGAGCAGTGCCGCGCCAATCATCAGATCGGCGACGCGCAGGTTGCGCTGCACGAATGCAAACGCCGAATATCGATGCAGGGTCGAACGGATATACACCGCCGCTTTGGTGTGTCGATAAAACAGCACGTTCTCCCAGGGGATGAGAACATCGTCAAATATCACCAGCGCGTCAATTTCGTCGAATTTATTCGCCATCGGATAGTCAGCCACCGGTGCGCGCCCGGCGAAACCGGTTCGGCAAATCATTTTGATGCCCGCCATGGCCAGTTCGCAGATAAACCCTACCGCGTAGTCCGAGTATTTTTCACCGCCGGCCCAGTTAGCGATAGTAGGCTTGGTGAAAGCCTGATTGGCGTAGGCGGCCCCGGTTTCGAATTTTGCGCCGCGAACAACGATTCCGGCATCGGTTTCCTTAACCACGTGCAATAGCATATCCGGATCCTGTTCCTGTGGGGGTTTGGAACGATCACCCTTGGGATCGGTGTTAGCCGACACGTGAAATGGATCTTCGTAGAGCACCTTGTTCACATGGCGCCTGATATTCTCCGAGAACCGCGGATCAACCTCATTTAAAACATCCTGACCGTCAAATAATGACCACATCTCACCCACGGTCTCATCGCCAACACGCGTCACGACCCCGCCAATATCGTCGAACACCGCGTCGGTCGAGGCGCGCTTGTCATGCCAGTCCTGCTGGCTATACGGCATTTTCAAGCCGATCGCGTGATCCTCACCCTGCTCGTCGGTATAGGTCATCAAATCGCGAGTCGCAGCATCGTGCTGCATATCATAGATTCGGGCGCGTATATCAACCAGCGGCTTGAACATTGGATGGGTCGTGACATCCTTCACGCGCTCGCCGCTCATATAAATTTCGCGCCCATCCTGAAGCGATGCCCTGTATTCGTCGCCGGTTCTGATCATGATCTTGGCTATCCTGGTATTGAATAAAAAACATTTAGTTTAACTAAATTCCGGGGACACAATACTTATTTATTTTGGGCACTGAAAAGCATCGATCTTGGTCAGAGATTCCCCAGCCAATTTCAGACGATATCAACGTCGCTCATGTTATCCTTGCGCCATTAGCAGCAAATACTTATGTCGCGTCCTTCGAAAAGCATCGCGCAAAGCGTTTGCCACCTGGGACCAACCAAAAAAAACTATGGGTGAGCCTCTATGACATTATCGATTGCCGCCTGGGACCAGGCTACTGGTCAACTGGGCGCGGCTATTTCTTCTTCGAGTATCAGCGTCAGCAGTCGCTGCCTGCACTGGCGTCCCGGTATCGGTATAGCGCTGAGCCAGAATATTACCGACCCGCGCCTGGGACAACAGATGCTGTCGCTTCTGGCTGATGGCCTGAGCGTCGAAGACGCTCTCAGCACAACGGTAGAGAGTACCCCTTACGCGCAGTACCGCCAGCTGGTATTAATCGACACCGACGGTCGCACTAGTCTATTTACCGGCGACCGGGTATTGGGTTGTTTTTCGACCGCGCAGGGAAAACACTGCGCCGCGGCCGGTAACCTGCTCGGCGCCGAAGCCGTGCCTGCGGCGATGATCGTTAATTTTGAAAACTCCGGTGGCAGCTTCGGTAAACGCTTACTCGATGCGCTCAAGGCCGGTGTCGATGCCGGTGGCGAAGCGGGTCCGCTGCATTCGGCCGGCCTGCTGATTGGCGGGGATGAATCCTGGCCGCGCGCTGAACTGCGTATTGACTGGGATAACGATCCGATAACCAAAATGTATGCCGGCTGGTTCGTGTATGAACCGCAAATCGACGACTACATCACTCGTGCGATCGATCCGCGAAAAGCGCCTTCCTACGGTGTCCCCGGAGACCTTTAATGACACCTCTGAATAGCGAGCAAATTCTCACACGCCTGATTGGTTTCGATACCACCAGTACTACCCCAAATCTCGAGTTAATCGATTTCGTGCGCAATTATCTTGGTGATTACGCGGTCACTTCGCAACTCGTACATAATGACGACAAGACTTGCGCCAATTTATACGCGACCATCGGGCCGCACGATATCGGTGGCGTGATGCTCTCGGGTCACACCGACGTGGTGCCGACTGTTGGGCAAAACTGGAATAGCGATCCCTATCAACTGAAGGCCGATGATCATTTGTTTTATGGTCGCGGCAGCTGCGATATGAAAGGCTTTATCGCCTGCACATTGGCCGGTGTACCTGAAATGGTGAAGCAATCGTTACGAACTCCGGTGCACCTGGCTTTTTCCTACGACGAGGAAATCGGCTGTGTCGGTGTCAAAAAGTTAATTACGGCGATGGATGGATTCGAGGTAAAACCACGTATAGGACTGATCGGCGAACCCACCGACATGAAAATGATAACTGGCCACAAGGGCAAAGCCGCATTTCGGGTCGATTTTAGTGGTTCCTCCTGCCATTCAGCCTATATCACCAACGGCGTTAACGCGGTTGAATATGCCGCCGAACTGGTTTCGTTCATCCGTAACATGAACCAGGCGGTGCAGGAACGAAATATGCTCGACGAGGGATACTCGGTGCCGCATTCGACCTTTCATGTGGGTAGTATCAATGGTGGTACCGCGCTCAACATCGTACCCAAACAGTGCCAGATCGAATTTGAAATTCGTAATTTACCGCAGGACGATCTCGATGCCCTCGCGCACGAAATCAAACACTTCGCGATGGGCGTTTTACTGCCTGACATGCAAAACAGGTTTGAACAATGCGACATCCAGTTTACACCAATAGCGGACTACCCGGGATTTCAGACCGATCCTGCATCGAAAGTGATCGAATACACCCGGTCGATCAACCCGATCGACGAAATCGGTGACCCTGTCAGCTTCGGCACCGAGGCAGGGTTATTCGACCAGCAGCTCGGCATCAACAGCGTTGTCTGCGGCCCGGGCAGTATCGATCAGGCGCATAAGCCAAACGAGTATGTATCGCGACAACAGATGCAAAGCTGTGATCAATTAATAGAAAACCTTGTACATCGATGCACAAAATCTTATCCATTTGATTAGGCAATGGGCCAGTCAATTCATGTCTGAGTTTTGTTGAGCAACTAAAACCGTTGGTTTATATTGGCTTCGATGGATCATAATAATCAAAAGCTGACGCTTGGCTGGCGCGAATGGGTGGCCTTACCCGACCTCGGTTTACCCGCAATCAAGGCCAAGATCGACACCGGTGCTAAAACTTCCGCCCTGCACGCCTATTACACCGAGCCATACCAGCTCGACGGTGTCGAAATGGTGAAATTTCTGATTCATCCGGTACCGCGTAATTATGACTTTTTTGTCGAGTGCCACGCACCGATTATCGACCACCGTGAAGTCACCGATTCGGGTGGCCACAGGGAAATGCGTTATGTGATCGAAACCAAACTGGTGATCGGCGGTCAAAACTGGCCGATTGAATTGACCCTGACAAATCGTGATACCATGCGATTTCGTATGCTTCTTGGCCGTCGCGCTATGGAAAACCGGGCTGTCGTCGAGCCCGAAGCTTCCTACCTTAATGGCAAATTGAGAGCCAGTAAACTGTACCAGCTATAAGTGGATTTATACGCATGAAAATTGCCTTATTATCGAGAAACCGCAAGTTATATTCGTCAAGACGCATTATTGAAGCGGCCGAGCAACGTGGTCACGAAATTATGGTAATCGATGTATTGCGCGCCTACATGAACATTGCCGCGCATAGACCTTCGGTACACTACAAGGGTGAAGTGCTGGAATGGTTCGATGCGGTAATACCACGTATCGGCGCCTCAGTGACAGCCTACGGTACGGCGGTGCTGCGCCAGTTTGAGATGATGGGGGTTTCGCCTTTGAACGAGTCGGTCGCGGTTACGCGCTCGCGCGACAAGTTGCGATCACTACAATTATTATCGCGCAAGGGCATCGGCATGCCCCTCACCGGCTACGCCAGCAAACCTGACGATATCAAGGATGTAATTGAAATGGTCGGAGGTGCTCCACTGGTGGTCAAACTGTTACAGGGTACACAGGGCATCGGCGTGGTCCTGGCGGAAACCCAGAAAGCGGCCGAGAGCGTTATCGAAGGGTTTATGGGCGTCAAGGCCGATATCCTGATCCAGGAATATATCAAGGAAGCCGGTGGCTCCGATATCCGCTGTTTTGTCATCGACGGCAAGGTAGTCGCCGCCATGAAACGCCAGGCACCGAAGGGCGAGTTTCGCTCTAACCTGCATCGTGGTGGCACTTCAAGCCTGATTAAAATTACCCCCGAAGAACGCTCTACCGCGGTCCGCGCTGCTCGCATCATGGGTCTGAATGTTTCCGGCGTCGATATATTACGCTCTAACCACGGACCGGTGGTGATGGAGGTAAATTCGAGTCCGGGACTGGAGGGTATTGAAGGAGCAACCGGCAAAGACGTAGCCGGCATGATCATCGAATACCTCGAAAAGAGCTGTAAACCCGGTAAAACAAAAACACGTGGCAAGGGATAAGGTTTCCGGCTTTATGCAGGCTGATATCGAGATAGCCGGGGTCAGTGTCAAACCAGGCTCGCGCCAGTCGATTGATATTCCCCTACCCAGTTATTACACCCATAGTAGTGCCTGCATGCCGATTCACGTGGTGCATGGACGTAATCCGGGACCCTGTCTGCTGGTTTGTGCGGCTATTCACGGCGATGAACTCAACGGTGTCGAGATCGTGCGCCGAATTCTGGGGCACAAGCTGATCAATCGCATCAGGGGGACGCTGATTGCAATTCCGATCGTCAACGTTTTCGGGTTTGTCTCGAAATCACGTTACCTGCCTGACCGCCGCGATTTGAATCGATCATTTCCAGGTTCGGAAACTGGATCGATGGCTTCTCGCCTGGCTAATGTGCTGATGACCGAGGTGATGCCACATTGCACGCATGTGATCGATTTACACACCGGCGCGGTGAATCGCGAAAACCTCCCACAAATCCGGGCCAGGGTAATCGACGAACCGGAAACCGAGGCCATGGCGCGCGCATTCGGTGTCCCGGTAGTACTGAATTCAGAGCTGCTCGATGGCTCGTTTCGGATGGCGGCCCGGGCACACGAGATCCCGGTAATATTGTACGAGGCCGGTGAGGCACTGCGCTTCGATGAGGTTGCGATTCGTGCCGGCGTAAAAGGCGTGCTCGGTGTGATGTCCCACCTCGAAATGCGTAAGGCAGGTCGCGCCCACAACCAGGCGAGTTGCCTGATCGCCAACACTAGCCATTGGGTACGTGCCCACCAGAGCGGTATCCTGCGCTCGCTGGTAGCGAATGGTGCCAAGGTAGAAATCGACGAGGTACTCGCTTACATCAACGATCCGTTGGGCGAAAATAGCGAACCGCTGTTAAGCCCGAGTGCAGGAATCGTGATTGGAAAGACTAACCTGCCACTGGTGTTCGAAGGTGAGGCGGTGTTCCATATTGCCAGGTATGAAGAAAATGCCGACGAGGTCTCCAATTCTATAGAAGCCTACCAGGATGAACTCGACCCGCTGAGCGGCAATAGTCAAAGCGAGGAACCACCGCTGGTTTAAGTAACAGGGATTATGAGTCCATTCATAGCACTACGCAGCTACATGTGTACTACGATTAACTCAATAAATACAAGGATTTGTGGGTAGTTGTGCCGTGTTACTTGTAGTACTTTATAGTACCGCACTCCGCTGGAATTGCGATAGGAGTGCGATAGATAATTACTCCAAAGCCGACATTCAAAATTTAAAGATTTACAGCCGCTAACGGCACACTGCGGACATTTGCTTGCATATACTTCGGAGCCATATCACAATATTTATGTTTGAAAATATTTCTAATGCTGAAAAATTGAGCCTAAGATGAGAATTGCAGGCCGTTGGTTTGAACGAAGAGTAATTTGCGACGAAATTACGCTACTTTGGGAGCCACACGTTGTACCGTTAATGCGTTGCAATATCTGGCATGTGCGCGGTAAAAAGCGAGATTTGATGATCGATACCGGCATGGGTATTTCGAGCCTGCTAGAAGCTGCTCAGGATTTGCTCGATAAGCCTGTCACAGCAGTAGCCACCCATACACATACCGATCATGTCGGTGGTCATCACGAGTTCTCACAATGCCTGGTTCATCGGGCTGAGGCGGCTAAACTGACCGACCCACCCGCCGGAGACAACACGTTGTTCCTGGCCGATTTTGGTGCTAAATATGTAGAAATGCTGCAACGAGCAGGCTACCCCTGCAAACTCGATGAAGCACTGATTACCTCCTTACCCTATGAGGGCTACGATATTCATAGTTTTCATGTAAAACCGGCACCTACTACCTTTGTTGTCGATGAAGGCGATGTTGTTGATATCGGCAATCGACAATTTGAAGTGTTACATTTACCGGGTCATTCGCCGGGAAGCATGGGACTTTGGGAACAAAAAACAGGCACGCTATTTTCCGGGGACTGTGTTTACGATGGACCATTGCTGGATGAACTATCCGATTCTGATATCGGTGACTATATTGCATCGATGAAGAAATTACGGGAACTGTCTGTACAAATAGTACACGCCGGGCACGATCCCAGTTTTGGCAAGGAGCGTTTACACGAATTAATCGATGCCTATTTGAAGCGTAGGGATCAATGAGTATCTGAACGATATTAGGTAGCCGAGTCTGAAGGTCAGCTTTCCCGTTAGCTGCCGTTCAAAATTTCTGGATTAACTTCAGCTTCCGGCACGAAGCGGTCCTTTGTCAGCTTCTCGCGCAGACCTAAAGGAGTGTGACCCACACGGAGGACAACCTGAAATAGCAGCTGTAGGGCGGGGCTTGACAGTGGCGCCCGATTAAAGCAGCAGCCGCTTAGTCAAAAATATTCAATCGGCTCGCGACGGCCGTAAAATCGGGTTGACTGCCGCATAAATTGGGAATAATATCCCAAATTATTATTAACGAAAAATAAACTCGCCTAATTCGGGAGGAAAATAATTATGTTAGCGTCCTTTTTAATTGTGGAGACCAATTCGGTCGACAATCACCCCGGAAAGTCCCCCCGTTTTAGTCAAATGCTTTCCGCATTGCTTATGACACTATTGGTACTACCCGTCAGTGCGGCCGTAAATGTAGATAGAGCCGAGCTCAGCGGGGGTAATCTTCGCGTCGAAGGAGATAACGCAACTTCAAACAGTACAGTTAGCGTACAGTCCGACACAAGTTCAGCCAGCGGTAACGTAGACGACAAGGGTCAATTTCGGATTGAGGCCTCAGGGTTTAGCTCAATTAACTGTACAGTATCCGTTGTCGACAACACCACGCCTGTGCAGGTGAATCTCACTGGATGCACTCCAACGAACGAGGAACCTCCGCCACCACCACCTCCCCCGCCCAAT
>Ga0255047_10000810_pt1 | contig 25121 bp, 20 predicted proteins | sample JV7_2_1_MG_FD_183640 | JGI IMG/M metagenome (GOLD analysis project Ga0255047, IMG submission 183640) | Seawater microbial communities from Jervis Inlet, British Columbia, Canada - JV7_2_1 | ecosystem: Environmental > Aquatic > Marine > Inlet | place: Canada: British Columbia | collected 2016-10-06 | reverse complement strand
CGTCCTTGGTCCTTGATTCTGATTTCGTGTTCCATTAGATATCCTCTACAAGAATGCGTTTCACATCGGCCTGGGTGGAGCCTGCCACCTTGAGGTCACGGACGGTGGACGCTCTCCCGTCAACGCGTAGGAAGGGCCCGCAGACATCCAGTGTGACCGTGCCCGTTGCCACGTCCCACATGCGCCCGTTGACTGCGTGGCAGGCGTGGTTCGTGGCGATGATGTAGTTGTCAAACTCGAACAAAGCGACCATCAGGCACCTACCTTGATGTGGGACAGGTTGTACTTCAGTTCCAGCACGTCGATCTGGGAATCAATCACGTTGGCGTTTGAGTTCCAGATGGTGGGCATGATGACGACGTAGACATAGGTGCCTTCGGTGTCGAAGTTGTAGTCTTGGATCTGTGAGACGCTATCCACCCGAGACCCGAGACCCCCCGCCCCGCCCGGATAGTAGCCGTTCACCGACGCTCGGTTGACTCGGGAGTCTTCGAACCAATACCGGAACAGGCCCTTGTTGGCGTCTGCGTTGAAGGGATGATGCGGGAGTTGGGCGACCACGGTATCCAGGGCGCCCACTGCCCCGAACGGACCGCTCGTGGTGTTGGTGTCGTACCAGTCCACGCCCATCATATTGCCGCCCCGTGCCTTCGCGGCTCGGTTCCAGTCCACCGTGGCCGAGTTGTTGTTCTTTCCCATGAAGGCGGCAGCGTAGCAGATATCCGGACTCGCTTGGCTGCCAAGGAATGGCGGGGTCGGATTCGATGTGACCAGGGCAGCACCAGTTCCAAGATCGGTCTGGCTGAACAGGAAGCCAACACCCACTCCGTTGGCGTGACCGTTTCCTCCTGGGCGCGAAGGCACAGAGAGACGCATAGCCACTGTGAGTTGACATTCCCCATGTCGCCACCGGTTGTCAGTCACCCCACCCAGGGCATGGGCTGCGAGCGGTCGCGGGTCCATCTGTGTCTTGAAGATGATCGCCGGGGCCCGCTGGTCTGCATCGCCGGGACTGCCTGACCACGTAGATGGTCCGGGGTTCCAGTTGCTCACCTCATCTGAATCCCGCTTGATCCGCATGGATGTCGCGGTGGGGTTTGAGATGGTCCACTTCGCAAGCTCCGTGGCACCCTCCCTCGCAGTGATGTGGAAGTTGGCGAGGTCCAGAGGCATGTCCGTCCACTCGTCGGGTGCCGCACCCCCACCACCAGCAGCAGGATCTGGGGCAGGGATAGTTCGAGTAGCGTTGCCTACGAGGGGAGATGTACGTGCCATCAGGTTTCCTTATCCTCTTTTTCTTTTTCAGAAGAGGGCTCTTCATCCCCCAACGGCCTGACATGCAGGAGGAGGTTAGAATCAAGAGGGGGAAGGGAGGGAGCGAGTGCCCGTTTAGCAGCTTTCTCCCTTAGAGTTTTTAGCTGGTTCTTCTGAAAATCTAAAGTGAACGAAGGAGGGTCAGGAGTGCTGACATCAAAGATGCTCGATTGAGGTTTTCGGGTGACCGAGACTTCCTTGACTGTAACCGTCTTGGCCTCGGGGGGTTTCAGTCGAACCTTGCGTCCCTTGTAGGTGATCACACCATCTGGGGGGGTGTGTTCCTTGAACAAACGCTTTAGTTCTTCAACTTCCTCGGGAGAGAACTGTGTGTCATGTGCCACAGCTTCCCCTAAATCGCAGGCTCGATTTCAAGCTGGAGTTGCAGCGTGTCCCCAATACCTGCCGATGACGTTACGCGGCAGAATAGAGTGCCCCGGGCGATTTGGTCCCCGACCTGGGCAATCTGGTAGAAAACCCCCGGATCTTCTTCTTGATCCATCGGGCTTGCAGTAGCACTGTAGGCGAGAGAGGTGTTGAAGTCCCCTGCCCCCAATGCTCCCGCTGTCTGCTGCACATTCAATGTGACGTTTGGGCCGGTGGCGGCTGTGATTCGAGCCCGACGGATCCACCCACGGATTGGAACATCCGTGAGAGAGACCTCAACGGTGGCCCCAACACCGACAACGATGTTGAGAGAAGTAGCCGTGATCCAAGTCTTTCGCTGTACGTTAGCGCCCATTGGGGCACCTCCTTAGACAGCGATGACGCGGTAGACAGCACCGGCTGTGGCTGTAACGATCACATTGACAGCGGTGTGCGCTCCCTCCAAAATGTCTGCCGCGCCTCCGTTGTTGTCTACTACCGTCACGAACACGAGGCTTGGCACACGCCCCAGCCCATGGGCAGTGTTTTGGGCCCCGGCATTTCCAGTAACCTCGGCGCTCTTGAACCAGTTTGCGGGGTTTGCTACTGTCCCATCATACGCTTGAGGGGAGAGCAGAACAGATCCTGCCGTAGCGTGCGAAGCCGTCACCACACCAACTTGGCGGGAAAGAGTACCTTGGGTCAGGGACCACCCACCATTGTTGGGAGCATCCGCAGCATAGATAGGACCACCCACCGCAGTCGCAGCGGTATTGACACCCGTGACATGGGCCCAAGGAACGATGACACCCCGACGGCCATCCGGGATTCCGTGCTTCGCCACAGACAACGCAGGGAAAGTGCGGATTGCAGACGTAGCATCAGAACGAGTGATCGCCAACGCGTTGGCCTGGGCACCCGAAACGAGTACCAAATCATTCGCTGCGACGGCAGCACCACTGTTGTTGAGAGCAAGAATCCCCTCTGCGAAAGGAAGATCGGTTGCGGGCCTTAGCCATTTAGCTTTGATGCTTGGCATGGATGTACTCCTGGTTGAGTCTCACTGCCATCTTCGGCAGCGGTTCTGCGTTCTTCACGCAGCCAAGAGAATCCTACCCTGTTGCTCTTGTCTTGTCCAGACTACTCGGGAATGTGGACACGCTTGGGAGCCTCGTAGGGTTTCTCTGCTGGGTAATCCTCGCTGATTTCTGCGCGGAACTCTTTGATTTGCCGCTCTGCTTTCTTCGGCGCGTCGAAGTATCGAGTATCTCCAAAGCGCGTCATCTTCTTGAAAGCTGTCCACATCCCCATGACGTAGTCGCGTTCAATCATCGTGGTTGTCACAGGCTGGCCCGTCCGGGGATCGATGTAAGTGACTTCACCCCCTGAAAGCTCGGGGTTCTCAGTCGCAAAGACCCGAAAGAACTCGGGAACTTGAGTTCCGAACCACGGAAACTGCTGGAACATCATGTAGCCAAACTTGAGTACCTGTGGCCTCCCATCCTTGGTTTCTCCCGGGAACAGCCACCCATCCATGTGCATGGCCCGGATAGCGGCCTCGGTGTGTGCATTGACACCACGCTTCTTCCCCCGGGATTCGATATCCAAATCAGAACCCCACATCGAAAGGGCGCTTCGAAGGGTCTCTTCAATAGGACGGGCAACGGTCCCAAGAAGAGGCTCATACAGTTGAGTCTCCCAGTCCTCTGCGACATGTGCTCGCCGCTCGAACATACCGGGGTCCTCGGGCGAAGTGCCTATGAGCATCAAACCAGCAATGGCCGTACCCGCAACTCGGGCCATCATCCACTGATCCATCACCGTTATCGTGGGCCAAATGTCCATCTGATGAGTGTAGGTAGACCCGTACCGCAGCCGCATGTAGTTTGCCCGGTCGAAGTCTATCGATCCTGGCCCCGTGATAAGACGGGTGTTCCACCAGTCGGCATAGTATTTCCGAGCGAAGTGATCGAGAACTTCAATATCCTTGATGTTCTCCTGCCGGATACGATCATCTCCCCCTGCAATGTGGTCGGGAAGACGTGTGACCAAGAGCATCTGCTGCCGCATCCGAGCGAGTTGTGTCTGTCCTGTAGCGGCCCGCGTGAGCATTTCAGGAGTTGACTTCACCAAGGGTTCAATCGCAGCTTCTTTCATCTGCTTCATTGCCAGCCGCCAGAAGCGCCAGAACACTACTGGCTTCGCCACATTTTGCATCTCCCACTCTGCGACTCCATGCTTCCAATCATAAAGAGCCCGGAGGGTGCGCTCCTTTGCCAGGGCTCGTGATTCGCCCGAGCGCAGAAGCTGGCAGTACAGTCCCATCCGTTGTCGTTGCTGCACACCAGCCGCATGACTGGCCCAGACCTGGGCAGCGTCTTTTCCAAGAACCTTATCCCAGCGTGTCTTGATCCTACGGTTGTAGAGATCGTGAAGCTCTTCATGGATGAAGGTATCAAGAATATCGTCTTCGGCTGCCCACTTCCGAACGGTGTCGTATTGATAGACACGGCCCTTTGTGGAGACGAAGAAGCCGTCCATCCCCTTGAAGATTCTGCCCAGGTAAGGATTGAAGAAGCTTTCAAGGACGCCCGGGAGGACTGGAACGTCTCCGAACCGTTCCTGCACAGACTTGATCATCTGTTGCTGGGCATCGTAGAGTTTGGGATGGATGTTGGCGAGTAGGTTCGTGAACGTCTGGGCCCCTGAACGGAGAGCGCCCACTTCCACGTACATTTGGCTGGCATCGGCAAAGATATTGTTTGTCCAGTACCGAGGGTTCGGCGTGTAAAGCCCGGAGACCAAGGACATCCGCCACAGGCCGTAGTAGCTCTTGGCCGCATCTACTACCCGTGACACTGCGTGGTTCGAGGATCGGTTGATCGCTTCGAGTTCCTTCACGATCTTGTCGTAGTTGGCCTCAAGCTCTTCAAGGATATTTCGGGGGATGAATGCGTTCATGCCCTCGCCACTGTCGGCCATCGCCACAAGGTCCCGGGTCTGCTTTACTTCGGTCTTTGTCAGATTCGCCAACCGAACGTGCTGGGTCTCCGTGAAGGGGAGGCCCAAGCGGTTGAACCCTTCGAGCGCCTCGTCCAAGTTCTGGATTTTATCCAGTTCTCCTCGGAGCAGCCGGTTCATATCAGCAGCCTGCGAGACGGAAAGGGGCCCTGCCCCAGCTTCGGACATCCTCCGGGCGGCATAGGCCAGCGTCCCTGCGAGCCCAACGGCTGCAATCCCCTTCGAGTGGGCCAGCATCTCAACGTCGGTGTTCCCGACAATAGTACCCGTCAGTGCCCTCATCTGGCCGGAGAATGTGCGGTAATCAATCGGCTCTTCCAGCATCTTCATCGCCTGCTGGATCAACAACCCTTGGTCAGCCCGAGTGACATGAGTTCCTTTAGGGAGCCACATGAGAGCCAAAGCCCGGAGGGAAACCGGTGCAGTGTCTGCGCTCAGCTTCTTGAGGAACTCTGCCTCCAGCCTCTTTATCTCTTTTTCGATGACACCCCGCTTGACCGCGTCGTCTATGGGGGTCTCGTACAGCCGGCGTTGAAGCGCCTCCCGCCGCTGGAGGAAACGCGGGTCAGCCCGGTGGTCTGTTATGATCTGCCGGCGAGCCTTCTCCCACTTAGTACCGTGGCCAGTCATCATGTCCCAAAGGGCCATTCCATGCTTGGGGGCTATTTCAGTCCGGGTATCGACCCAGTCGATAATGTCCTCGGCATGGGGCTTGCCTGTTGTAGCCGCGTGCCACTCCAGCTTGAACTGATCAAGGACGTTATCAACGCTCTTGAGAACAGCTTCAAGGTCGGCCCCGGTAGTACCCACCCGAGACGCCGAGTTCTCCAGAAGCCTCATCGTTTTCCGCATGAGGGACAGGCCCTGCCGGATCCGAGAGGCAGACTTGCCTGCGAGTTCCAAGTCTTGAAAGCCCAGGTGGATGGCTCGTCCCCAGCGACGGGCGTTGTCTCCGATGATGCGGGACTCTGAAAACCGGAACAGGGTCTCCATGGCTCCTTGGAGGGCCTCGGTCTGCTGGGCATCGTAGGTCAGTCTCGGCCCCAGCAGCATCCCTTCGGGCTCGGGCGTTGCTTTCAATGCATCCCGGAGAGGTCTTCCCCCGTCGGTAGCCATGAACTCTTCGAGCAGTTTCTCGGAAGCTCCCCACTCTGCTTCCGTCGCAGCCCTCCCAACGGGCTTACCCATCTGCTCGTTGAGGCGTATCAGAACTGCGCTTCGGACCTTATCGACGTTCACGCTTGCGGTGTTTGTCTTCCTGTTGAACTGAATCCCACTCTGGAAGATGGCATCATCAGCAAGCTTGGCTACCTTCTCCTCACTGATGGAAGCTCCGAGTGCAGCTACATCACGGCTGGTACGGCCCAGCATTTTGATTCCGCCGAACTCCGCTCGGGCTGCTTTGTAGAATGCTCCCATCCCATCAGCAACTTCTTCGAGCGCGTCCCCAGCGCGGTCCATCGTCTTTTCCAGCATGTCCGCTTTGATGTTCTTTCGGACAGACTTGAGCCCAGCGTCACCGATGATCTTCCGGAGACGCACGATCTCCTTGTCCCCAATCTTGGCAGCCCGGGTGGTCTCGTGCCACTTCTTACCCGTGAGACGTTTGGCCCCCTTTGAGTTGGCGAGGCTTCCCATCCCCCGTGTGAGGAGACCCCCTTCCTCCGCAACTTCAAGTGCCATCTCCGCTTTTCGGTGTCCCAAAACAGCAGCATCATAGGCGGCAGCGTGGGGTATCCCTGCTCTTGTGGCGTCCTCAACCCCCTTTCGGGTCCGACGGAGAGCCGCCACTATATCGGGGTCTACCTTGAAGGTGACCTCATAAAGCTCACCAGTATCCGAACGGCGGATGGCGACCTTCACTTGATTCTTCCGCCAAGGTTTCACGTCTTCGACGATGCCCGTAGCCGCCGGCCCAAAGCGGCCACTGGCATCCCGAGTTGGAATCCGTTGGCCGTTTGCGGCCCGAAGGTCCACTACTGGAATGGCATCCCCCCTCCGGGCGAAGACATGAGCGGGAACGTATCCCTCTACAGGAGTGCCGTTGAGGGCTACACGGACAACCGTTTCATAGGAGTTTGCGGCCTTGTTCTCCAACTCCCAATGGGGCTTGTGGAGGGCCTCGGCTTCTTTGACCCTCTGCTTGGCGTCTTTCACATCCTTCTTCAACTGTGAAGTGACGCGCTTCGCAGCTTTGTCCGCGTCCGCAGGCAGTTTACCCGAGTCGAGGATCTCGGAAATAGCCTCGTCGGTGAAGCCTTCATCCTTGAGCAGCTTCTCCATCCGGAGTTCTTCAAACGTCTGCATGTAGATTGCTGCTGCATACTCTTGAGTAGCGGCTTCAGCCTGCTTGGATTCAGCGAGTGCCTTGAGTTCAGCCCGGGCAAACTCATCAGCAACCTCGGCTACCTCTTCCAAATGCTCGGCGGCTTCTTTCCGGAGCGTTGCTGCTCTATCCAAGGCTTGGCGTGCTGACCCTGGAATGTCTCCCGTAATGGCCAGCTTCTCTCCGACTGCCACATCGAATGCTCGGCCATACACAGGATCGATTTTGATAAGACGATCCCTGATTGCCCGGAGACGCACATCGGAGGCGGGTGTCGTGCGGATTTCCTTCACCGCAGCCCGGAAAGCATCTTCCCCCTTCTTGATCCTGTGCATCTTCGTAGCTGCCGACACCATCTTCGGGCCGATTGCCCCAGCAGTAGCCGCGAGACTCGTGGGATCGGGGGCGAAGAGGATAGCCCCGATAGAGGCTCCGGTGCCCATCCACTTAGTGTTGTAGTTGTAGCGGAACCGGTCTGCCGCCATACGTTCGGTAATCTCGTCTTCGGACATCCCCTCTGCCCGGAGGGTGATGGCCTTCTCTGCCAACCCCTCTTCCATTTCCTCCCGAAGCCCGAAGAAGAGTTCCCCCATCTGCTGGGCGGCGTCGAAGATGTCCACGCCCGCCCGGGAGGCTTCAATGGCTCTCCGGGCAGACGGACTCTCCCCCGTCAGCAGCATCGTCGCAAAGATTGTTGACATGTCCATACGCCCAAACATGTTGAGCGCGGAGGCGGAACGTAGTTGGCCAATACCAGTTCTGGGCTCACCCTCTCCGGGAGCTTCAACTCCTGCGAGGAGAGTTATGAAGGGGCGCGTGAACCGATTACGTCTCATCAACCAATCAGTCACGTCTTTGCCGTAGCGGTCAATGAAGATACGGTCTTGACCTGACTCCATGTACCGACCCATCTCTGCGATGGCCAAATGCTTCGCTCGCTTCGTAATCTCGTCCTTCCGCTCTTCCGAGAGATACTGCGGACGAACCTTCTCGGCATTCAAGAGTGAACGCTCGATGTGGATCTGAACCCGGTCCCGCATTTCGTAGTAGCCTACGGCAGCGGTCGGACTCCTTGCGATGTACCGAGTAGGTGTTGCGGCCCGGGCGAAGTCGATGGCCCCTTCGCGCCCCTCCTTCTCGCGGAGTTGGTCTTGAGCTTTCTTTACACCGGCTGACATGCGTTCCCGCACACCTGGAGCGTCGAGACCTCGCTTCCGCCAAACATCCCACCAGAACTGGTCATCATCCAGAAGAGCTTCTGCCTCGTAGCCAGCAGGCTCGCCCTCGATTTCCGGGGCCTTGACCGCCCCTGTTTCCAAAAGCTTCAGCCGCAAAGAACGCGGCACTTCCTTTTCGAACCACTCGGGAGGCTTCTTCTGGAGGAGAACCTCGTTTGGCCCGTAGTCCACATCGGGGCGTCCGCCTGGAGGGGGTACGTGGTCAAGCTCTTCAACTTCGGGCTTAGGCCCAGTGGAGAAATCCTTCCACCACTTGACCATCTTCATGTCTTCGAACGCGACAGGAGCCCCAAAAGCAGGCTTGTCCAAATCGAATCGGCCCTGGTACTCTTCTTCAGCCTCGGGCTCGGGCTCTGGCTCTGGCTCTGGCTCTGGTTCAGGAAGACTTGGTGGGACTGCCCCGATTTCTACGGGAATCTGTGTCCTCAACACTGGTGCAGGAGCCTCTTCGGGCTCCAGCGGTTCAGGTGGTGGAGCCTCCTCCTCTGCCGCAGCCCTCTCCCGAGCCCTCTTGGCAGGACCTCCATAGAGTTCAAGAAGTTCCTTTGAAGTCGTCATGCCTTACAGGCTCGCAGACTCTCGGAGCGCCCTGATCCTGGCCTCTTCTCTGGCCTTCGCCCGCTCCAAGGTAGCCGGATCTACGGGTCCGCCCACGGATGAAGGAGCAACGGGCTCCATCTCATCCGCTTGGGAAATACCCGGGTTGGAGTGGAGACGAGCGGCTACAGAAGGAGTCTCTTCGTCTGCCTCTTCAACCTTCGCCTCCTCGGGCTCTTCTTCTGGGGTATCCTCTCCAGTTGTCTGGAAAGATTCCCAAAGAGCTTTCCTCTTCTTGTTCTCAGCCATTGCCGGGATGGACGAGCTACCAACGTCGATGTCTGGAATCGATCCCTTTACGGGAAAGTCCCAAACGTCGGCAGCATCAATATCGATCCCTTCAACCTCTTCCTCTGACGGGGCCAGTTCTGAAGGAGCCTGTTCTGGAGCAGCCTCCTCTTCCGGAGACCCCCACAACTTCTTCTTCTCTGCCTGCTCTGCCTCGAAGACATCCTCCTCGCCCCCTTCTTCAACTCCTACGAACTCTGTGTCAGGAATCTCCGGATCGGCAGGCGCATCAACAGCCCCAAGGCGTTCGGCAGCATCACGCGCAGCGAGAGCCTTGTCGAACTTCACATCCGCAGGTGCGATGAACTCACTCTCTACGAGTAGATCCTCTTTCAGGGCAGCTTCTCCCCGCCTGCTCTCGCCCTGGACTGTCCCGGAAAGAGGCGCACCGGCAATCTCTGCCTGCTGAGCCTCGGTCAACTCTGTCTCCGTGTCTCCCAAAAGCCCCAATGCTGCATCATCAACCTCTGCTACTCCTTCTTTTTCGGGAAGGTCAGCGAGTTCAAGGTCTTCCTCGATGAGCCCAGGGAGAGTGCCCCCGTACGTAGGCTGGATTCCAGCCGCTTCTTGCTTGCCCCGGAGGCGGTCTGCGACTCGGGTGCGAATCCGCTCCCGGATGGAAGGTCGGTCCCGGTCTGCAACATCCCGCCCGCCGAGAGTCACTTCCGCTCCCCTACGAGGCTCCTTGAAGATGGGATCTCCAAGCTCATCTGTGTCGGCGGCACGCGCCGCCTTTGCCCGGGTGGGGGTGTCAACCGGTTCGGTACCGATCATCTGGTCCGCGATTCCCTCTCCACGTTCTTGGATTCGAGATTGACGAACCTTGAGACGATCAGACCGGACAGCCTGACGGCGCTTCTTGTTGAACTCCCGCATCATCTCGCGGAAGGCGAAGTCCTCATCCTGGAACTCCCGGTCAGCCATGTACTGCTTGAAGCCTTCACTCTCCATCATGTCCTGACGCATCCCGGAAAGAGACCGGTCATCAGGGTTGAGCGCCAAACGATCAAGCGCAATCTTCATGTAGTCGTAGGGCTGTGTAGGCTTTCCCTCGTCGATGTCCGGTGTCGCCGGATCATCGACAGAAAACTCCATGGGAGTAAGCCCAGGGCCTGAAACAGAAGTTGTACTGGCCTGCGTGATGAACTGGAGGGCCGCTGGATCAACCTCTTCGCCCGCAGCCAGTTTGGCGATCACATCGGTTTCGAGCTTCGCCCGGGCAGTCTCCTTCGCCAACAACGCTTTAGTGATCTCTCGGAACTCTGGCTCAATGGCCACACCATGACGAGCGATATCCCTCTCGGCCTCATCCAGCTTGCCTATCGCCGCATTCATCCTGTCCATCGCGGCGTCGAGAGCCTTTTTTCCCAGCTTGTGGTCGCGTTCGATCCGACCCGCTTGAACCCTATCAAGATTCGAAATCGCCCCCGCGATGACACCATCCCGAGCTTCTTGTCCTGGGTCCAGTTGTAGATGGCCCCCCTCCACAAGACGTTTTCCCAAGAGTTCGGTAAATGAGGCGAACTGTGTGGGGTCTCCGATTTCCGCCATCACGAGATCGAGTTGAGGCCCGAACTGGGTCTGATCTACATCATCAATCCACAGCTTCTCCAACTCGGCAAGGTTTGTTCGCTGGTCTTTCTCCAGCTTAGCAAGTGCTACGTATGCGGGATCGGAGGCCCGGACAGCCTCAACGGTTTCGAGGAGATGATCGCGTTTCTCCTGAGCAGCCCCAATCTTCTTGGCGGCGACCATAGCTTCGGGGGATAGTACCTTCCCCTCCAACTCAATCAGATCCTCCAGCAAACCTTTATGCTGCTTGGCCTCACTCGCGGAGACCCGAGAGCCCCGAGACTGGAGGCGCTGTGCAGACTGCTGGAGGTCGCTGGCCAGTTGCGTGTACTGGAGCTTCAACTGCTCCCGTTCCTTCTCACTCATCTCCGGGCCGCCGAAGTGCCGATACGTCATGCTCGACTGCGACTTCGGGTCCATGCCCTGGCCAATGTCGTATGCACCAGCGAGGGTCTTGCCCATCGCAGTGCGCTGTGCCCGGCGATAGTCCCGGAGGCGGTCATCCGTAGATTGTTGTTCAGCCATGATTACTTCCCGATCATTCCAAGGATTTTGTCCATACCAGCCCCGGCAGCGGCCTTACCGGCTACGCCCCCAGCACCACCTTTCCGCATTGCAGCCCGCTGCATCTTAGCCGAGAGGCGACGGTCGTACTCGCGTTCAAGGGAAGCTTTAGTGAGAGCATCCCTCTCCTGTGCGATACGGGCAGACTCGTCTTCAACATCACTGGTTGCTCCCGCGATTGCTTCTGCCGTTTCTTTTGCCACTTTCCCCTGGGCCGCAGCGTATTGGCTCGGCTGCGTTGACCCAAGGCCCTCTCGGGTGATGTTGCGTTGCTGAACTCCCGCCGACCTTTCCACGTTGGTTGCTACTTGGCCCAGCCTTTTCTTCTTCTGCACATCGGACAGGCCAGGAGTGCCCATCTGGCCAAGACTTTCTTGGAGACCTTTGCGGTGAGCCTTCTTCGGGCTCCAAAGAGCTTGGGGGGTAGCCATGAGAAACTCCTATGAAAAGTAGACGTAGTTGATAGCCCGGCAGTTTACCCGGCTAAACTGAACTCCCGGTTGGGTTGCAGTCGGATCTATAACAATACGAAGGCTGGCCGAGTGCCACCCTTTGCCCAGAGTGCCCCCCAGCCCGGGGCCATCGATCATGATGTGGCCGGCCCACGAGCGGGTGAGCCCTCGTGTGGAGTTGCCGGGGATAAGCATGTTTCTCGTAGTGCCAGCGACCACTCGGACCCCATCAACATGGAGATAAACCCGCCCCACAATATTGGGGGGAGGCGCTGCGGGGTCGTCGTATGTAGCGCCGAGTACGCCATTTCCCGTGAGGTGGAGAGTCCAAGACAGGATGGTCAAAGCCGGATCATAAGGGAGGAAGAACTCTAATGACCCCCCTGGGATGGGCTCATAAAGAGCCGGATCATTCGCCGCCGCATCGAATGACCGAAAGAGATTATCAAAGTAATCCAGCCCGAGGGTGGCTCCCACACTCCCCCCACCTGAACAGGCGTTCTGCTGGATCTGTGTCGAATCTACGTCCCAAGTTGCCCGACGATTGGGATTATTCAAGCGCCCGTTGATGACCTCATACGAGTTGGGCGCAGCAGCAGGGTCATATAGATTCTGCGAGATGCCGTCTGCACTGGAGACTGCACCATCAACAGGAGTGTGGGGAAGAACGATATCAGGCATGGGTTGATTCTAAGGGGTTGCTCGGGAGGAGTGAAGGACCAATCCAGAAAGGGAGCATTCTCGCAGCGTGACTCTCCGAGTTGGGGGTGCCCCAGCAGTTTGCATGGAGATTTGAGCCCGGACTGCCTGAACAACATCACCTACTCCACCACCAGCGACTACGTCTCCCGAACGGATGAGAGTTCGGACACCCACTTGGAAAAGCTGGTCAGATGCAAACGACTCGGCCAAAAGCCTCTCCGTCCGTTGGACCGTGATCCAAGTGCCTGGGCCATCTCGGATTTGAAGGCGATATGTGATGAAGCGCGTAGCGACATTAGCGGGTGTATCGTCATCCATGTTCACCACATGCAGGTTGCACATGATGAAGATCCCACCTGTCTCTGCTGTAGCCAAGTCGACAGGGGCCGTGAATGTGATCTCCAGATTGCCGCCAGCAGGAGGGTTGGTGCCGTTGCGGTTGATAGTCAAGTAAGCCGGCAACAGAACTTCAGTCTCATCATAAACGTGGTTCCCACCTACTCCGGTTCCAACGAAGGATGTTTGCTGCCGGTCCACAATAAGCGACGGGAGATGCGCTGCGTTGAACGCGCCCCGGTCAACCGCAGCGGCTTCAACATCGTTTACCGCAGCGGTGATGCCCGTAAACCGTGAGGTCAAAGACGCCGCATCGAAGAGGTCGCCCCCTTCCAAAGAGGTGTAAGTTACATCAGCCATATCAACGCCTCATTTCCAAGCAGATTAGTTCTCGACTGACAAACTCCAAATGGTTCAAGAGGGTTGCAACAGAGTCCAATCGCACACAGAACTCAATCGTATGCTGACCCCCGGAAATCGAAGTCAGAAGATTCGTCTCTATCGGGGCTCCAATCCGCCTTGAAGCATTCCAGTTGAAGGGGAGGAAATCGCCTTCTAAACCTCCCACCACAGACTCGGGAATAATCTGACCATCAACTCTGATTGCCCACTTGATATAGGGAAGTCCTGTATGGGGGGGAGTTGGCCGTCTCTGATACACGGAAGAAGCGTGAATCCAGTACAGGGCAGAAGGTCCAGTAATAGTAAGGATCATGCCCCCCAATCGAACCCACCCTGTGTTGGCTCCAACCTCAAACCAGTTGACTTGGCCTCCCGTATCGAACATGTCGCCAGCAACAGCTACTTGGTGCCACACAAAAGCAGCATCTTGATCTACATCGGTACGGGCTGGGATTGTTCCACTCGCCCAGTTGTGTTCATTGAGACGACCGCTCATTTCATCCGCAGACTCCAAGAACGATTCATTCGTGTCGTCTGTGCTAAGCGCGTTGCCATCACGCAGTCGAAAGCGGGGGAATCTCCAACTCACTTGGGGGCGCTCCGAAATGAATCAGGGTGGGGAACTTCGTCGAACGACATGCCGATAAACTCCCAATCACCAGTATGCGTGATGCGGAGGCGGAACGCCTCGGCGCTGGGGACATGAATGTCTGCCCGGGTCCAGTAAGGACGCCTCCGCTCCCAAGTAAGAGGGTCACCATCCGGGTCCACCCCACCATAATCAGCGGCTGCGGCGTCTGTTGGGCCCAGGAAAGCAGGGAAGTCATCTTGCGGATGGAGAAACACTGAAGCGGTTTGCGTGACATCCGAGCGCCAGTCCCGCTGAACTTCCACGTTGAGAGTGCCCGAAGACATCTCACGAAACCACAAGTAGACCGTTACTGGCGAGCCCCGTTGGGCCGCTGCCCGGAGGCCCCGAAGCCAAGAAGTCACTACACGCGAAGGTCTGCTCGCCGGGGCGAATGACCGAACTTCGTGGTCGAGAACCCACACGCCGTCCCGTGCAATAGGCCCTGCCTCCGTAGCCCGGCCCGCAGCGAGCATATAGTTCCGGTGATCCTTCGTCGTACAGACATCCGCCGCCAGTGTATCTGTTCGACGGGTCCACCCTTCACCGTCGTATTCCCAACACCGATTGTTTTGGATGGAAGCATCGTGGGGAACCCAACACCGGTACTTGGCTTCCTTCACATCGAAAGCCGCTGTCGCTTGGAGACGACGGGCCCGATTGATTGAACGAAGCTCCCGTTCGATGGGCTCCGAAATCACACCGATACTCCCTCCCCCTTCTGCGGGGGTATAGGCGTAGAAGCCTTCTTGCCCAAGCCAAATGATGCGGCCATCAGGGAGTGCCGCGAGCGATGACGGAGCTACACAGCCCGCAGTCCGGCTAAGCGTATTGGTTTGAAATCCCTCTCCCCCGTAAGAGATGACGATCAGGAAGGTTGAAGACTCCGTGAAAACCAACAGCCCTTCAGGCGCGGTGAACATTCCCGTGATTTCCCCACCACTCGGGTCAGGATAAATCCGATTCTCTTTGAGAAAAGTTCCCCATCGCCCGGGCATCGTGTACTGCAACCGGCTTGGATCATCTGTGAAGTTAGCTGCCCACCCACGTCCGAAGGCTACCTTGTAGAGCAAAAACGGCACGACCGCTTCAGGCTCATCGGGTTCCCGAATCAACCAGCTATCGGGGATGTTGTCTGGAAAGCTAACAGTGACGTTGTCCGGCAAAGTCGAAAATGCCTGCGTTCCCCCACCTGCATTCGGAGGAAGCTCAAACATCTTCGTAGTACCTGAGTTCTTGAGGTCCTTGGTCCGACATAGAACTCGGCCAATCGTTCCAGTTGGACCTTCAGGAATCCCCGTCCACATCACCTCCGGGAGTTGGCACTCAACCCGTGCGAACTGCAATAGGCCAGCAGCCGTTATATCGTGGGCTGTGTGGCTGGCCGTGACTCGAAGCTCTCCCGAAGGGGATGAGAGCGGAGAGAGGTTGCCCCAACGATCAATCCACTGAACAGAGCAGCGATACGTCCCCTCAAGAATGCGGCCTGTATCGGTGGTATCATCTACTTGAACTCCGTCCGTAGAGATCATGCCTAAGCGTCCCCGAGGGATTTGATCTAAGGCAATACCTGGGCCTGCTGCCGTCGGATCAAGAGCAGTTGCCAAAGTCCCTGCGGTGTGATCATAGCCCGCATCTTTTGACCACCCCTCCGGCGGTTCGGGCGAGTGGTCGTAGCCCAAGGGGAGAACAGCCTGCCCATCGTAGAAGTACGGACGGGAACCTTCGCCCCGAGGGATGATGACGACACCCGCAGGCGTAGTTTCAAACTGCGCGGGGAATCTGGGCCTGCGGTCAGAATCGATCTGCGCTGGCTGGTCGGGGTTGGATGCCCCCGGGCCAATGAGCACACGCCAAGGAGTGATGCCCCCACCTCCTGTTGTCCACCCCTCGAAGATCCAAACCTCATCACCAGTTTGGATGAGCAGCACATCACGAGTTCCCCCCCACATGGTGGTGTGGTAGATCCCGTGCATCTCATTGTAGGCTGGATAGCCCGCACCATAGTTGGGGACGTAAGGCGCAGGGCCCCACACCGTCCGAAGAGTTCCTTCAGCCGTAAAGTACATGTTGTGGATCTGCGACCCAATATCCGCTGGAGTTAGGAGCTTGCCCGACTCAATGCGAATGGGGAGGGTTTCAGACCGATACCTGTACCTTGTGTCGGCCACCGAAAGGCCCTCCCTGATGACCGACTATTCGGAAGCCTTGCCGTTCTCGGCCTTGGCCTTCTTGGTGTACTTGCGCGTAGGCTTTTCAACCTGGGGGGTGGCATCCTGGTTGGGGGCCCAGATGAGCCTCCACCCAATCATGGTCTCCGAACCCTCGATGACGCGTTCATCGCAGTAGCCATAACGGCGGATCATGCCTTCTTTGCGGTTGGACAACTCCTTGGTAGCGAAGCAAGCAAACTGCTCCACTTCCCCTTGGGTGGTGTCCTGTTCGTAGATGGCCCCGGCCAGCAACAGCGGGGTTTTGATAATCGTGTCTTCCATGGATGCTCCTACGGCAGATTGTACCAACGTCGGTACGGGCGTCTACTGTCGATAACCCGCTGTGCCCGGGCGGGGCGCTTACGAAGCACCTCCGCTGGATAACGCAGATCGCCATACCGCTTGGTGAGTGTGAAGAGGTCAGTTTGGTATTGCTGCAACGCTCGATCAGCGAGGGGCGGATTGCCCTGGGCCTCATAGAGGAAGACGAGAGCCCGATGGACAAGACACTCCACCGCATCAACATGGAGGGGTGGAACATCCGAGTTGTCCGCGAGGCGTTTCGGGCGGCGCGTGCATCGAACATCAATCTCATACCGGCGGTCGGGGCGCGGGTAGAGCATCAATGCTTCGTAGCCATGCACATCCCGCAAGCGACGATGGTAGTCCGCGAGTACAAGTCCTTGATCAACTACCGAAGTTTGATGTCCTGGAATATCAAAAAGGAGCAGATACTCGTTGATGGATTCGCGTTCTTCCTCGCCTGTCGTCATCCCTGCCTGGGCGGGGGCTGCGGCCAAAACTGTATTGCGCCGACGGTAGATTCGCTTGCGCCAACCTCCATGGAGATAGCGGGGATCTGTAGGAGCCCCGCTCTTCCCAAAGCCCTGCATGTAGTCCACACTTGGTGTGAAGATTTCAACACCGTTGACATTGTTGGCGAGTGTAACTTGAGTTGAGGGGCTGGGGGCACTCTCAAACCTGGGCTCAAGCCGAGCATCGTTCGGCTGCACGAGCATACTCTGTTCGGGCCCGAAGTCTTGAAGCTCCCCATCCCGATAGCCCCAAGTATAGGTAAAGACGTAGTCGAACTGCCCTGCGTGGTCGGGCCCTGTCCAGCCCCCCGCAGCATCATTGAGCCCAAGGCGCGGCGCTTTGGTTGGAGTCTCAATCTGAAAGTGCCCGCGTCGGTAGGCAACTCTCGGAACTCCGGAAGCAACTCGCGCTGGTACATCCGCCAAAGACATCTCTTCGGCTTCAAACTGCCCTACGATTTCAAGGGGCCAGTTCTGGCCTGCCCGAAAGAGGCGTAGGGAGTTGACTTCAATCACATCGTCTGGGAGGTAGTACGCCTCGTTGTAGATTCGGTAGGTAAGCGCAGTCGCTGTGACATTATGCCACGGTCGATAAAGACTCAACCGCTGGTTCTCGACAGCCCCTGGGCCGATTCCTACCACAGAAGTCCAAATGTCCCGGATACGATGGCGATGAATCTGCCCTTGAGTATCGGTGATTTCAATCATCCGACTGTTCCACCGACCAGTCTCATCCCAGTTGATGAGTCCAGCAGTACCGCTGGCTCGGTTGCGCTCCAAAACCCATGGGTCGGTAGTCACAACAGACAGGTTGTCAGGCAGCCCAACGGGGTTCGCAGCGAGAATAGCTGCGGTGTCCGGAGTCTTGTCCGGAAGCGTGGCGATTTTCAGTGTCTCTTCGAAGAACAGGAATGGCGCTTCCTGCGCCATCTGGAAGAGAGCCCGGTTGATGAACAGGTCAACTCGGGTGATCGCATCGGGGGATTGGGTAGGGGCCCAATCGGCTTGGGAGAAGATGGCGTTGCGGATGTCCTGTAGATTCACTTGTCTCTCCGCTTAGCAGCTTACTCCGGATCCGTCCCCAGCACTCCCCCAGACATTTGCCCGGGGGAGTGTTGGAGTTGGATTGTTGTCGAGATCAAGCGCCGGGGCAGTTGATCCAGCAGGTGGCGAGGGCGGCCGCCGCTACACCCTCGGTGGAAAAACCGAGAGCGTATGTAGTCGCAGCAACACCAGTGGTGTCGGCACGGCCAGCAACGGCATTACCAACAACCATCGGCAAGTTGGCTGCGATGCCGCCAGTGTCCGCCAGAACCTCTCCGAGTCCCCGCTTCAAGATGAAGCCGAAGGAGCCGGCAGGGATTGCATGTTGTGCAACCCCCATGACACTCGCTGTCGGAGCATTCACCGGAGCGATGATGCCGAGTTCAGTAGTGGCGGCGGCCAGTCGGGTGACGATGGTGCCCGGCAACCAAGCCGTAGCAGCGGCAGCATCATTTTGGACGTAGACCCAAATCCTTGGGCCCTGTCCGGTACGAGTGTCGCCTCCTGACTCGGCAGGTTCTTCCAACTCGAAGCCGAGGGGCGCAAGCGCCCCAGCGGCAGCAGTTGAAACAGTAGTGGAAACGATTCCAGCAGCAGTTGTAGTCATGTTCGTAGTCCTTTACGGAATGGCCGCGCCGGTGACGACACCGTTGGCACGAAGTTGATCGCAGTACATGCCCATGTTGAGCACGTATTCGTAACGCCACATGTCCTGCTCGGGAATCCGAATCGGACCACGGATGGCAAAGTCGCCCTTCGACTCCATACCCGAGTCATGTCCCAACGTGTAGATGTGCCACGTATCGGACTTGATCATGTAGATGACGCCGTTGGCAGCACCCCCCAAAGCGGGGAAGTTACCGGCGGTGATCCCATCGGTGATGGACTGCTCCAAGAAGAAGTCCGCCTCCATGAAGGGGATTCCCTGGCGGACCTGGGGAGGAGCCTTGTCTCCCTCAACCTTCATCACGCGGACCTGATCGTCCAAGTCGTCGATGTAGTTGAGGTAGGAGGTCTCATCTCCAAGCAACAAGTCAACGGGACCACTCGTCTTCGAGCCCTGGCGGCTCGCAGCGTAGTAGACCTGACGCATCGTTGCACGACCATCGGTGGCGAACGAGGTGACGTTGCCGAACTGGTTGTGCCAGCCGTTCACGGCCCCAGCACCACCACCAGTCTTGAGGAGGTTGAACACAAGATCGTTCTGTGCGGCAGGAGCAGCGTACTCAAACACACCCTGTCGGGCGGTGCCCTGGGGGTTGTACTGCTGACCACCATTCAGAGTCAGAAACCCACCAACTCCAGCGGTGGAGTTTCCAGCAGCAAGCTGGTCGGAAATCCGCTCATGGAAGTCGGAGAGAGCCAACTCGGGGTACCGCTTGATGATCTTGGCGAGATCGTTCTCACCATTCGCTTCTGCCATGTCCTTGCCGGGCACGTCAAACGCGTAGATCAGGCGCGGTGCGAAGGTGTCCCCTCGACGGGCGTTCTGGGCGCGGCCACCAGCGATGACCTCGGAGCCTGTAAGTACTTGTGTAACCGTGCCGGGTCCATCGGAGACCACCACGAACTCGCGGAAAGGTCCCTTCAGGGAAGCACGATCAATGTTGCCCTTTTCGACAACACGCTGCATGAGCGGATGCCAGAGAGAGAATAGCTCCGAATATCCCGGAGCCAAGTCCTGCAACGCAGTTGCAAGGACATCAGGATTGATTGCCATTTGGGATTGTCCTTTGTGGGATTAGGAGCAAAGCTCCGGGTGATGAGGGGTGTGAAACTATCGTTTTCCGCCGGAATGTACCTTGAGGGCCCGTTTTGCCGCCATCCCACGCATCTCATCCAGGGTTTTGGCCCCAGACATGGATGATTGGGCGGCTGCTGGGCGTGATCCGCCCGTAGCACCATTAGTAATCTTCGAAGCAGGGCGAGGCTTGGTCGCCTCCTTCTTGATCTTCTTAGCGACAACCTGCTTGGCCTCTTCGGCGGCGGATTCCCGGCCCAAGAGTTTGGATTGGGCCTCGGCAAGCCTATATGCGTATTCATCGGAGACGCCGTCCTGCTTCGCCTCGATTGCTACTTGAATCACGTCTTCAGGCAGTTCAATCAGCCGGGCAGCGACATATCCGTCCCAAGGTCCACCCAAATCGCCGCCTTCGGCCATAAATGCGCCGAATCGTTCCAACTTGGCCGGATCTTCCTTGATGTGGGCGTGATGTTGCCAGAACTGCTCCACATAGTCCTGGACTGCCACCTCGGAAAGCTCATTGTAGTAGCCCCGAAGCTGCTCAAGGTCTGAGTCCTTGCCCGTGACAGAGCCCCGAAGCTCTTCAAGCTCCGAAGTCATCTTTTTGATGCGGGGGTCCTCTTCCTCGTTGAGCATCGCAGTGTAAACCGCTCGAAGCTCTTCGATTTCTTCCCGTTGAGTGGAATAGTCCTTCTCAAACCGGGAACGGAGGTGCCCAGCGCCCTCTCGGAGGTGTTCTGGGAGGGAAGAATCCACTCCGTCCCAGTCAGACCACGCAAATGCGGGGGTAGAGGCTGGTGAAGCCGCAGCGGCAGGAGGCGAAACTGCTGGAGACGGCGCTACAGTACCTCCGGCAGGCTCCGCTACAGCAGCCGGGGCCGCAGGCACGGGAGCATTGGCGATTTCATCGCTCAAGGGAGTTCTCCCCCACCACCGAAGGCGCGGGAAGCAGCAGCGTTACGCATGTCAGAAAGAAAGCCCGAAGGAATCCCCTCATCTGCGCTTGTCTCCTCTCCACCAACCTCAAACTGTGAGTACAAGTCTTGAAGTTCCTGCTTGTACTGCTCACCTTCGGGGGAAGTAGGTGCCCAGGTGTCAATCAGGCCCATGACTCCCTCATCGAGAGAACCATATTCCGCCGCTGCCTCTTCACCGACTTCTTCTCCTTCCCCGAAAGCCATCTCGCCCTCTTCGGCGGCGACTTCACCCATTTCAGCGTCGGCTGCTTCAGCAGTCTCGTCGGCTGCTCCTACGTCTTCGAACTCTTCCTCCACTTCGGAGTCCTCTTCCTCGTCGTAAGGCATTTCACTATCTTTGGGGGCCATAAGCACATCTCCCTGGAAAAGTTCTACCCAAGTACACTTGTCTCGTCAAGTATTGCTGAAGATCTTCCCGTCTCCACGGACGATTTTCTGCTTTTTTGCCGCCTCGGCCTTTATTCGACGCCCTCGGTCTTCATGATCGGTGAATCCAAGCTTTTTTGCCGAGGCGTCTGCTTGAGCGTGCGCGTGATCCTTGAGATTCGTGAAGGAAGAGTCATTCGGGTCTACAATCTTCCGGTCAGGACGGGCTGCAAAGTACCTTCGCATCTCAGCCCGGGAGGTGAAAGACTTCCCAATCTGGTCAATAACCAGGGGTTTGGACGGCATCGGCCCGACAGTAGGGGCAGCAGAGATGATCGTACGGGCAGCCAACCCACATTCGGGGCAAATGAGCCCATCGGCCTCGTACTCATGGACCTTCATCACATCTTCAAAGCGCCCACAGCCTTGTCGGCACTCACCTTCGTACAACGGCATTGCTATTTTCCTTTGATACCTGGAGGGAGACTAAATGGAGCGCCGCCGAAACCCGGCATCGGTGCTGGATGGCCTTCGCCCCCCTGCCCATTGGGTGGAAGTGGCACTTCTGTGCCTGGGGGAAGGCCCCCACCCAACCGTGTATCCTCTTCCGACAACCCTTCGGGCACCGGTGGGGCCATTCCTCCACCCGGAGGAGCCATTTGCGCTTGAGCCATTGCCTGCTCCTGCTCAATCTCATCATCACTCTTGAGAACATCGCCCATCTGGAGGAGTTCGAGCAACTTCCGTGTGAGGCGTTGCTGATCTACCACTGGACTCTCTTGTAGCAGCGGAAAGAACTGGCTCAAGTTGCGAAGCTGCACCAACCGGTTGTTCTCCGTCGGAGAGTAAGGGACTGCTTCATAGTCATACTCAAGCGGCTCCTCTCCTCGGGCAGATAGCACTTCGCGTGCCATCATTGAAGCCCGGGTGACCTCAAGAGAACTGACAGTGCCCAGGAGGCGGATGGGAAGCACTTCGTCTTCCGAGAGGAACTCTTCGTAGAGCCCAACAATCGCCTTGGACTGCCAGGAAACCAAATCATAGATTTCCTTCATCCGACGGCCATTTCTCGTCCGGGTAGCCGTATCTGCCAGAGCGACCTCGGTTGCTACATCAGTCACACCAACCACACCACGGCTGTACTGTGGAATGCCCAGGATGAACTCGATGATTTGAATACAGCGGTCCCGGGAGGCGATGAACTCGGGGCTTAGCCCAGGGGTCTGGGTGTGGCCGATGATGTCGTTGATAGAGGCATTCGCCTTCCCGCTAATCTCAACGATGGAGCCCGGATTGGTAGCATCTCGGAACTGCGTCCGAATATGCTCGGGATTGTCTACGAGCCCAGTGTTGAGAATCGTGACCGGGATTGCTGTCTGGGCAAACCACAGCATCAACGTGTCCAACTCGTTCAGCCTCTCAAGCACGGGCTTGATGAGCTTCACATCCGACAGGCCACCGATGTCGCCCAAGTTGTCGTTGAAAGCGAGCAGTGTGAAGGGGTTTCGCACGAAGCGGTACGGAAGCTCCCCCTCGAACAATGGCTCATCCTGATCTTCGAGGTAGTGGTAGTAGCGCCCTTCGCCCGAGAAGTCGTAGACCTCGTACACCGTGACCCACTCAAACACATCTCGGCTGGCGGTGTTGACGAGTGAACGGTCCTGCTGCCGGTCCCGAAGCCATGCAGGGTAAGCCCCGAAGTCGGCCTTTTCCCCCACGACAGGGTTGTACATCGCCTCGCCTTTCTCATCGGGCTTCATCCGCTCTTCAAAGTCGGCCCGGGTGAGGACCGTAACTTCGATGAGATACCGAATGTCTTCCCAACGCAGGGCACTCAAGTCAAACCAGACATACCGTGGATCGACGTTCAGGAAGTCGGGTGCCCGCCGACGGAAGTTCCAAACAGACTTGACGAAAGCCCGGGGGTAAATCGAAGCCATCGTAGCTGCCCGCCAGATGACACGGTGTCCACTTGTCCGCTTGAGCGTGTCATTGATGAGCGCCTCTCGGTACTTCGCAGCCTCGTGGAGTTCCCGCCGACGGGCGTTCACTGTCACTTCGGGGTTGGCCGGAGAGATATTCGCCACCATCGTATCGACAAAAGCGTACGGGTAGTTCGTCTCCAGCGAGAGGTCATCCTCCTCAAAGAGGAGCCCGCCTGCGCCTTGGGGCGTATCCGCAGCCAGATTCCCAGCATCGCTGGTGTACCAGGACCGGAGTTGGTCCCATTCCCGCTGGTCGATTTGGGCTTTGCCCTTGTGAGTCTCGATGAGACCTTTGACTTGCTTCTTATCCAACATCGTTATTCCTTAGCCATTGCCTTCCTAATGGCATCTTGTCGCTGCTTGTGCAACGGATCACTTGCTCCCAAGTATCCCCATCCGGTCTGGAGGGGCTGCTGGGGCTCTTGCTCAAAGAACTCCACAGCCTCTTCGTCTGGCGCTTGGGTTTGGATTTCTTCCGTGATTTCCTGGATAGCTGCATCGGCTTCTTTACGCTTCTTCTGCTGGGCGCGTGCTTGTAGTGAGCCCTCTCTGTATTGAGGTGCTGCCGGCGTCGGGGTCCTATCCTGGGTCAAATCAGAACCCTCTCCTGCTGTCCTCATCTGCGTCATAGCTAATGGCCCTGCGGGGACCAGCTTCGTGAACTCCTGACCAACAAGTGTCGGTCCAAATGTGCCCGCTACAGGAGCAAACCAAGGAGCGATACCAGCCAGCAACTGCGTTCGTTTGACTGGATCTTTTTCTGCGGCGACTTCGTGCCCGATGTAACCGAGGATTGCTGCCTGCAAAGCGGCTGGGGTCCATCGTGCAATCGTCTTCGCCGTTGCCCCTGCAACCTTAGCTCCCCGCGCTGCTGTTCGGAGAGCATCTCCTTGTGTAGGAGTGATAGTAATAGAAACTTTTCCTGGGCTCGTTTCCCCTGGCGAAATGTTGAATCCACCCAACTGCGCCGCTCGATGGAGAGGTGAGCCCCGCGATGTCTCATACAACTCAAGGACGGCTCCTTTTTTAGGAGTGGCTACGGGTTTTGTAATAAGGGCTGTGGGCTCCGGCGCTGGAAGCGCGGCCTTAGCCCGAGGGGTTTGAGGCGCAGCCTTGGTTTGGGGAACTACCTTTGCGGGAGCCTGTTTGACGAGGCCAGTTGGCTTGTCTCTCTTGGCCTTGACAGCATCTTCAATCTTCCTCGCCTCGGCGTCTTTGATGATGCCATTCAACTCAATCCCGACTTTTACACTCCCTAAGCTCCTGCCTGTTTTTTTCTGCCAATCGAGCGCCGCCCTCTTCAAGGCGGGCTCATCCTCTATAGAAAGGTCACCGAACTTTTCTGCTATGGCAAGAAACTGTTTCCTACTCTGCTTCCAATCCTCGTCAAAAGGAATGGGTGTTGTGTAGTGGTTGTCTGCGATCTTCTTGACGGCGTTGTCCTGCTTACTCCAATACTCCTGAATCCCACGGACGATTGGGCCGTGCGGCTCGATGGCTGAAACAGATTTCTGTAATGTCTTACCGAACTGTTCCTTCTTACCTACCCAATCGTCCCAAGCCAATCCCACAGTAGGGCTCGGAGCACTTGGGGCAGAGTGCGACTGGAAGTTATCGTTTACAAAGAGAGCTCTCTCGTAAGTACGCAGGATTTCACGCTGACGATCTTTCCAGGGGCGTGAGGTGTCTGCCGCTACCGCTTCGAGGTTCTGAACATCCTCAACCGCGTTGCCCATCGCAATGGCTGAGCCATATATTTTGTCAGGATGCGCGGGAAGATCAATCTCGCCTCGGAGAGACTGAAGATTCTTGAGGAAGCCATAGAGCGTCCTGTTGTATTTAGGTGAGTCCGGCTCCTCGGTGCTTCTCCAGTGCCGCCACTCCGCCACAACTGGAATCTCAACGATGTCGGTCAGCAGGGCCGCCGGGTCCCCATGAGCCGCATACGCGGCTTTGACGTGGCCCGCCCACTGTTCCCCTTCCCAGTAGTCGGGGAAGTAGACCTTCCTCGCCCGGAGATGATCTTCCTCCTGCCGAATCGCATTCTCCCATGATCCTCGAAAAGCTGGAGAGTTGAGTATAGCGGCGTCTGCCTTTCCGGAGAGAGGCTCAGCGAGTGATGCTACAGCCCGATAATCCTGCTGCAAGTGGGCTACCTTCAAGGCTTCTTC